>Ga0187845_1000534_pt1 | contig 22772 bp, 14 predicted proteins | sample SpaLakP09_SKY_68_FD_134515 | JGI IMG/M metagenome (GOLD analysis project Ga0187845, IMG submission 134515) | Oligotrophic lake water microbial communities from Sparkling Lake, Wisconsin, USA - SP09_SKY_68 | ecosystem: Environmental > Aquatic > Freshwater > Lake | place: USA: Sparkling Lake... | reverse complement strand
GTAATCCGCGATGTCGTAGCCGAAGTCCTTCATCGGCGACTTGAAGAACGGCGACAGCCAGACGATGTCCACGCCCAGGCTGGCGATGTAATCCAGCTTGGCGGTGATGCCCGGCAGGCCACCGACGCCATCGCCATTCGTATCGAGATAGCTGCGCGGGTAGACCTGGTAGATGATGGCTTCGCGCCACCACGGATTCTTGTCGTGCGAGGAAGTGGTCATGTGGTGTCTCTCCAGTAATTTTACGCAATATACAGGATGACATCGTCGATGACAATCTGCGCAAAAATGGCTATCTATAGTAAATCTTCATTTAAATCATTGACTTAGAATATTTCATACAAAAAGAATCGTCACCGATCGGTAGTCAAACTACATCGATAAGTGTTAGCCTGTCGCGTCAACAAAACACCAGCGACCATGACCCGAACGACTCTCCGCGCCGCCGGCGCCCTGCTCTCCTGCCTCGCCGCCACCGGCGCCCACGCCGCCATCGGACCGGACGCCTGCGACAGCAAAGGCTTCCAGACCGTACTGCACCCGGCCGCTGCGCATTACGACGCGCGCGCCGTCTGGCTCGACGGCCGGACGATCCAGTGGCCGGGCGCTTCGGCCGAGGGCACGGTCAGGCTGTACCACTCGGCGCGCGGTGCGATCGCGGCGGCGGCGGGCGGCAAGGTCGCCGGTGCGGACGGCGCAATCCGTCTCGATCCGTTCTCCGGCCCCGTGCCGCAAGGCTTCACATACCTGACCCCGGGTCCGGTACTGCGCGTGCCCGACGCGGATGCGGCACGCCTGCCCGACCTGCACCGCGGCCAGCTCGTGCTCGTGCGCGAGGATGCGGATGGCAAGGTGCTGGACGCCACCCGCATCCAGGCGGCCGGCGCGCTGGACGACCTGTACGCCGCCGCCGCCGACCTGCCGCAACTGGGCGTGGACATCGGCGGTGGCCGCACGCGCTTCACCGTGTGGGCGCCGACCGCGCAGCAGGCCGCCGTCTGCGTCTACCACGGCGGCACGGGCGCCGGCCGCGCCGTGTACCCGATGGAGTTCGACCGCCGCACGGGCGCATGGCGCGCCGCGCTGCCGGGCGACCTGACCGGCAAGTACTACAAGTACGCCGTCGACGTGCCGGTCGATGCCGGCATCGTGCGCAACCTCGTCACCGATCCGTATTCGATCAGCCTGACGACGGATTCGAAGCGCAGCTACATCGCACGCCTCGATGCGCCGCGCCTGAAACCGGCCGGCTGGGACACGGCACCCGCGCCGCAGACGGTGAAACACCAGACCGACATGGTCGTCTACGAACTGCACGTGCGCGACTTTTCGCGCGATGATGCCAGCGTGCCCGTTGGCCATCGCGGCAAATACCTCGCGTTCACCGACACGGGTTCGAACGGCATGAAGCACCTCGCCGCGCTGGCGCACAGCGGCCTCACGGACATCCACCTGCTGCCTGTGTACGACATCGGCAGCGTGCCCGAGACGGCATGCGCGGTGCCGCAACCATCCGGCACGCCCGACGGCGACACGCAGCAGGCCCTCGTGAAACGCACGGCGGAGACGGACTGCTTCAACTGGGGCTACGACCCGTTCCACTACAACGCGCCGGAAGGCAGCTACGCCACCATTCCTTCCGACGGCGCGCGCCGCATCGTCGAGTTCCGCCAGATGGTGCAGAGCCTGCACAAGACCGGCCTGCGCGTCGGCATGGACGTCGTGTTCAACCACACGTTCATCGCGGGGCAGAACGAGAAGTCGGTCCTCGACCGCATCGTGCCCGGCTACTACCACCGCCTGAACGCGGCCGGCGCGATCGAACGTTCGACGTGCTGCGACAACACGGCGACGGAACACCGCATGATGGGCAAGCTGATGATCGACTCCGTCGCGCTGTGGGCGAAGGAGTATGGGATCGATTCGTTCCGCTTCGACCTGATGGGCCACCAGCCGCGCGCCGTGATGGAAGACCTGCAGCGCAAGGTGAATGCGGCGGCAGGCCGCACCGTCCAGCTGATCGGCGAAGGCTGGAATTTCGGCGAAGTGGCGGACGGCGCCCGCTTCGTGCAGGCGTCGCAGCTGTCGCTGAACGGCAGCGGCATCGGCACCTTCAACGACCGCCTGCGCGACGCCGTGCGCGGCGGTTCCGCGGGCGATGCCGGCGAGGCGATGTTCAGCCGTCAGGGCTGGATCAATGGCCTTGTCTACGATCCGAACGCGCATGCGGGGAAGCAGACGGCCGCCGATCTCCTGAAAGCCGCGGACCTCGTGCGCGCGGGGCTCGCGGGCTCGATCCGTTCGTACCCGCTGCACACGTTCGACGACAAGACGGTGCCGCTCGACGCCATCGACTACAACGGCCAGCCGGCCGGCTATGCGAGCGAGCCCGGCGAGGTCGTGAACTACGTCGAGAACCACGACAACCAGACGCTGTTCGATATCGACGTGCTCAAGCTTCCCTTGTCCACGTCGAGCCGGGAACGGGCGCGCGTGCAGGTGCTGGGCATGGCCGTGGACGCGTTCGCACAGGGCGTCGCGTACTACCATGCGGGCATCGACGTGCTGCGCTCGAAATCGCTGGACCGCAACAGCTTCAATTCGGGCGACTGGTTCAACCGCATCGACTGGACGTACCGCGACAACCACTTCGGCACGGGCCTGCCGCCCGCGGACGACAACGGCAAGGATTGGCCGCTGCTGAAGCCCCTGCTGGCCAACGCCGCCATCAAGCCCGCACCCGCCGACATCGCCTTCGCGCGCGACGCCTTCCGCGACCTGCTCGCCATCCGCGCCAGCTCCACGCTGTTCCGCCTGCCGACGGCAGCCGCGATCAGGCAGCGCCTGCGCTTCTTCAACACGGGCAGCACGCAGGTGCCGACCGTGGTTGCCGCTCACCTCGACGGCCGCGGCCTGGACGGCGCGAACTTCGCCGGCATCACCTACTTCATCAACGTGGACAAGGTCGGGCACACGGTGACGGACCCGGACGCGGTCGGCAAGCGCCTGCACCTGCACCCCGTGTTCCTGTCGGAGCACGCGGCGGACAAGCGCGCCACGCAGGCAACGTTCGACGCTGCGACGGGTGCGTTCTCGGTACCGCCGCGCACGGCGGTGGTGTTCGTCGAAGACTGACGCCGCGTCACATCGGCCGGAAGCGCCAGGCAAAGGACTGGCTGGCGCGGAAGACTTCGTCGCGGCCGCGCAGCTGTACGGTGATGCGGCCCATCAGGTCGCGGCGCGCATGGGCGATCGCGTCGGCGCGCACCGCCACGCCGCGGTGGATCTGCCAGAACTCGTCCGGATCGAGCGCGTCGAGGAGTTCCTTCAGCGATTTGCGCACGTGCGTCTCGCCGTCGGTGGCGACGACGCGCGTGTACTTGTCTTCCGACTGGAAGAACAGGATGCTCGAGACGGGAATGACCTTGATCGTGTCGCCCACGCTGGCGCTGATCCAGCGCATGCGCGGCGCGGCCTGCGGTTGCAGGCGGCGTTCCAGGTCGGCGAGGCGCCGGCCGAGGTCCTGGTCGTGTACGCCCGCGCGGGCGCGCACGCGCTCGACGCACTGGCGCAGGCGTGCGGGCGTGACGGGCTTGAGAAGGTAATCGAGCGCACCGGCCTCGAACGCCTCGAACGCGTGGGCACTGTACGCGGTGGTGAACACGACGTTCGTGATGCCGTCCGCCGCGGCGGCCACCTCGAGGCCGCCCAGGCCCGGCATGCGGATGTCGAGGAACGCCACGTCGGGCCGGTGCTGCACGATGGCTGCGAGCGCGCCGGCGCCGTCCGCGCATTCCGCCACGACGCGCAGGTCCGGCCACGCGTCCGCCAGCAGCCGGCGCAATTCGCTGCGCGGCAGGTCTTCGTCATCGGCGATGATTGCGGTGGGCATCGTGCGTTTCAGGCGATCAGTGGTAGACGCAGGATAGCGGCAACCCCGCCCTCGGGCAAGGCCTTGAGCGTCAGCCCCGCCTTGCCGCCGTACAGGCCCGTCAGGCGCTCCTGGATGTTGGCGAGACCGATACCCGCGCCGGACGTGGCGCTGCCGAAGCCCACGCCGTCGTCGCGCACCTCCAGTTCCAGCAGCGCCGTGCCGGCGTCCTCCTCGCGGCGGGCAGACACCGCAATGCGCGCCGGCCCCGCCTTCGGTTCGACGCCATGCTTGACGGCGTTCTCGACGAGCGAGATCAGCATCAGCGGTGGCACCTGCGCCGTTTCCAGTCCCGGCTCGGCCTCCACCGCGAACGCGAGGCGTGGCATGCGCTCGTGCATCAGCGCGAGGTAGGCGCGGGCCGCATCGAGCTGGCGGGCCAGCGGCACGCTGCCGCGCGCGGCTTCGTGGCGCATCTGCGGGATGGTGGCGCGCAGGTAGTCCGCCAGGTGATCGACGATCGCGGCGGCGCGCGCCTGGTCGGACACGATGGCCGAGCGCACGCTGGCCAGCGTGTTGAACAGGAAGTGCGGCTCGACCTGGGCCGCGAGCACGGACAGCCGCAGCTCGGCCTCGACGCGTGCGGCATCGGCGCGGCGCAGGGCCTGGTCGCGCAGGACGTCGTCGAGTTTGCCGCGCTGGCGCACGAACGCGATCAGGTCGGTGATGCCGCCCAGCCAGCACACGAGCAGGAGGGTTGCGAACGCCATGAAGACGGTGCCCGCCGTGCCGGCCGTGCTGCGGCCGCGGGGCGGCGGCGCGGGCGCGGGCATCGCTGTGGCGGGTGCGTGCTGCGCCTGGACCCGTTGGAATTCGGCCAGTGCCTCGTCGTACTTCGCCTGGGCCGCCGCGTACGCCGGGCTTACCGGCGCGGCGCGTGCGGGTTGCGGCCGCGTGCCCAGTTCGACCTGGTAGCGCAGCAGCTTTTCGAAAGCGGCGCGCCCGGCCTGCGTGGACCGCTCCTGAGCCGGTGTCAACGACGTATTCCCGCTCTTCAGTGTCAGGTAAGCCTTCACGGCGTCCGATTCCTGCGGCGTCAGGGGCCCATCGCCGGCGGGTGCAACGCGGGCCAGCGCCGCCTGTGCGCTTTGCATGGCATCGAACGCCCGCTGCTCCTCCGGACTCATCTTGCGCCAGTTCGTGCCCGGCTCGACGCTGAACGTCGGGCCGGCCTGCCAGTTCACCGAGAACTGCACGTGCGGCAGCAGATGGACGACGCGCACGCCGGTGGCGGGATCGATACGCGCGGCCTCGTACCAGTTCCTCAGCTGGAAGTGCGTAGCGAGGCTGGCCGCCATCCCGAGCAACAGCACGCACAGGATGCCCGCAAGCTCGCGTCCGACGGGCCAGCCGCGCGCACGCACCCACACGGCCAGCCCCGGGCCGAGCAGCACGAGCACCACGCAGGGCACGCCGAACACGGTGCCGATGCGCAGCACGTCGGCCCAGTCGATGCTCTGCGGCTGCGCCGGAATCGCCGCCATCGCCGCGACGAGCAGCGCCGTCGCGAGCAGCCCGGTCAGGAACGCGATGCTGCGGTAGCGGAACCACGCCATGCCGAAGATGGGAAACTGGCGCGCGCGGCCGAACCAGCTGGCGTGCACGACGACGTCGGGCGGCAGCGGCATGGCGGAGGAGGCTGATACGGGACTGGGCAGGGACATCGGAACACTCTCTGGTCGGTACGGAAGGCGCCAGTGTAGGACGCGGGAGGTGGCCATGGTAACCGTGCGACGAAACGGGCCTGGGCGCGACGAAACGGGCGATGGCGGCGCGAGCTGCCGGCGCTCACTCGCCCTGCCGATTGCCCTTGCGGTAATCGGTCGGGCTGCTGCCCGTCCACTGCTTGAAGGCGCGGCAAAAACCGGTGGCGTCGGCGAAACCCAGGTCGAACGCCAGCGCCGCCACGCCGGTGTTCGAATTGGCGAGCCGGTGGACGGCGATGTCGCGCCGCAGTCCGTCCTTCACGAGCTGGAAGCGCGTGCCCTCTTCCGCGAAGCGCCGGTTGAGCGTGCGCACGGAGACGTGCAGGGCCTGCGCGAGATCCTGGATCGTCACGGGCTGCGCGATGTGCTGCTCGAGATACGCGCGCGTCCGCGCCATCAAGGTGCCGCGCTGGCCCGCGCTGAACGTCCAGTCTTCCGGCGCGCGCTTCAGGAACGCCCACAGCTCGTGCTTTTCGCGCCTGAACTGTCCGGCGCAATCCGCGTATGAAAAATGGATGGCCGTCATGTCCGCGTCGAAATGCACCTCGCCGGAGAACAGGAATGCATGGTCTTGCGCATGCCTGGGGCGCGCGAACGGGAAGTCGATGCGATGCAGGCCGATCTCGCGTCCCAGCAGCCACGATACGATCCCGTGGATCAGCTTCATCATCAGCTCATGGCCCAGCGGCGTGACGGGCGTGCCCGGCGCCCTTTCCACCAGGGCGAGGCGTACCACGTCGTTCTTCGTCGAGATCTGCAGCCGGTAGTCGTCCAGCAGCAGGTTCCAGAAGCGCACCAGGCGGTTCAGCGCGACCAGCACCGTCGGCGCGTCCAGAAGGCTGAGCATCAGGTATTTCAGCGTGCCGCCGCGGATCGGCCGGGACCACAATCCCAGCATCTCGTCGTCGAGCGTCGCCGCGATGGTCCGGTACAGCGCGACGTATTGCTGGCGGGTGAGGCGCGCGTCGGGCTGGTCGAGCAGCGATGGCGGAATGGCGGCGCTGGCGAGCGCCTGCGCCGCGACGTCGGCGCCATGCCGGGTGCGGATGGCGTGCAGCATGCCGTTCAGGAAGTGGGCGGAGAGCGTGATCATGGCGTGATTATGGCGCGTTTTGCATATTGATTGGCGCGTTGCACCAACTTTTCGTACACAGCATGCCTATACTTATCGATAAATTCAGCGCTGCCTGGCATTTTGCGGGCGGCGGCATGGCGTATTTTGCAAACCTTTGGGGAGCAGTGAATGACTACGAAACGCATCGTCGTGACCGGCATGGGCCTGGTGTCGCCGCTGGGCTGCGGCGTCGAAGCCGTGTGGGGACGTCTGCTGAAGGGCGAGTCCGGCCTGGTCAGCCTGTCCGAGGACATCACGGAAGGGATTCCGGCCAAGGTCGCCGGCGTCGTGCCGGCGCTGGCGGACGACCGCCCGTGGGGCTTCGATGCCGACCGCGTCGTGGAACCGAAGGACCAGAAAAAGATGGACCGGTTCAGCATGTTCGCCCTCGCCGCTGCGCAGGAAGCCTTGCAGCAGGCGGGCTGGCAGCCGGAGACGGACGACGAACGCGAACGCACGGCCACCATCGTGGCATCCGGCATCGGCGGCTTCGGCGCCGTCGTGGAAGCCGTCCGCACGACGGATGGCCGCGGGCCGCGGCGGCTGTCGCCGTTCACCGTGCCGAGCTTCCTCGCCAATATGGCGGCCGGGCATATCTCCATCCGCCACGGCTTGCGCGGCCCGCTGGGCGCGCCCGTGACGGCATGCGCCGCGAGCGCACAGGCCATCGGCGACGCCGCGCGCATGATCCGCGCCGGCGAGGCCGACGTCGCCGTCTGCGGCGGTGCCGAGGCGTGCATCGACCGGGTCAGCTTCGGCGCGTTCGCCGCCGCGCGGACGATGTCCACGAGCTTCAACGACGATCCCACGCAGGCATCCCGTCCGTTCGATGCGGCGCGCGACGGCTTCGTGATGGGCGAAGGCGCCGGCATCCTCGTCATCGAAGAGCTGGAGCACGCGCTGCGCCGCGGCGCCGTGCCGATCGCGGAACTGGTCGGCTATGGCACGAGCGCGGATGCGTACCACATGACGTCCCCGCCCGAAGACGGCGACGGCGGACGGCGCGCGATGGCACAGGCGATCCGGCAGGCAGGCGTGGCGCCGGAACTGATCGGGCACCTGAACGCGCACGCAACGTCCACGCCGGTGGGCGACGTGAGCGAACTGGCCGCCATCAAGACCATCTTCGGCGCGGGCCGGGGTCCGGCCGTTTCGGCCACGAAGTCCGCGACGGGCCATCTGCTCGGCGCGGCCGGCGGCGTGGAAGCCATCTTCACCGTGCTCGCGCTGCGCGACCAGGTGGCGCCGCCCACGCTGAACCTGGCGCAGCCGGATGCGGCGGCGGAAGGCGTCGACATCGTCGCCGGCGCGGCGCGCACCATCGCGACGGACTATGCGATCTCGAACGGGTTCGGGTTCGGCGGCGTCAATGCGAGCCTGTTGTTCCGGCGGGTTTGAGTTACGCTGCACCGTCGATTAGCCGTCGTCCCCGCGGAGGCGGGGACCTAATTTGCACGCCTTGTCGCGGCGCGTGCAGAACTTGGGCTCCCGCCGAGGCGGACGGCCAGTCCGGGAGCGACGTTCGGAGGTTAGCGCTTACGCGCGCGATCCGTCAGCACGAGCGCGATCCCGCCCAAAATCGCCACGACGGCGACGAACAGCCGCGTCGTGAACGCCTCGTCCAGCCACAACGTGCCGCCCACGGCCGCGATCACGGGCACCGACAACTGCACGCTCGCGGCCTGCAGCGCCGACAGCCCCCGTAGGGCCGCATACCAGATCACGTAGCCCAGGCCCGACGTGACCGCGCCGGAGGCGATTGCAAGCGCGATTCCGGCCGCATCCGCATGAGCGCGTGCGACGAAGACGCCGCCCAGCAGCAGCGCGAGCGGCGTAGCGCGCAGGAAGTTCGATGCCGTGGCCGCGAGCGGATCGGGCACGCCGCGTCCCTGCAAGGAATACGCGCCCCAGGCGACGCCCGCGACGGCCATCAGCATGGCACCCGTCAACGGCGGCGCGGCGACGCCCGGCAACACGAGGACGACAAAGCCGGCCAGCGCCAGCGCGAGGCCCGCCCAGCCGCGCGGCGCGAACCGCTCTCCGCCCGCGAGGCCGACGGCGAACATCGTCAGCTGCACGGCGCCGAACAGGATCAGGGCGCCGGTCCCCGCCGGCAAGGTGAGATAGGCAAACGAGAACGCGGCCACGTAGGCGAACAGCATCGTGGCGGCGCGCCAGTCCGGCGTTGCCGCGGGACGCGCGCGTACACGCATCGCGAGCATCAGCACGAGCGCGCCGGACGTCACGCGGATCGCACCGAACGAAGCGGGATCGATGTGGGCGTCCCGGAGGGCGACGCGGCACAGCAGCGAGTTGGCCGCGAACGCGGCCATTGCCAGTAGCGTCAGGGCGATCGTGGACAGTGCCGCGCGCGCCAAGACGGCCCCCCGGTCAGATGTCGAGGTGGGAGATGAGCAGGCGGCGGCGTTCGCTGTCGCCATCGCCCGCCGCTTCACCGGCCGGGCCGAGCGAGATGCCGACGGCCATGATGTCGATGAGGAGCAGTTGCAGGATGCGCGAGATCATCGACAGGAACGTCGTGCTGTCCTCGCTGTGGTCGACGGCAAGGCAGACGCTCGCCTTGCGCGCCAGCGCGGACTTGCTGCTCGTGATGGCGATGACATCGGCACCGGCGGCGCGCGCCACGTCGACGGCGTCCAGCAGTTCCGGCAGCTGGCCCGTCGTCGAGATCGCGACGACCACGTCGCCCGGCCCGAGCAGTTCGGCCGCCAGCGCGAACAGGTGCGAGTCGCCGTACGACGACGTCGGGATGCGGAAGCGGAAGAACTTGTGCTGGCCGTCCAGCGCCACGACACGCGAATTGCCCATCGCGTAGAACTCCACGCGCTTGGCCTTGCGGAGGATGTCGATGGCGCGGTCGATCGAATTCACGTCCAGCTGGTCGCGGAACCGGAGGATCGCGGACACCGTGTTGTCGATGACCTTCGCCGACAGGTCGTGCGTGCTGTCCGTCATGCGCACCTGGCTGTGGCGCACGGGGATCGTGCCCGTCAGGCTGCCCGCGAACTTCAGCTTGAAGTCGGCGAGGCCCGAGAAGCCCAGCGAGCGGCAGAAGCGGATCACGGTCGGCTGGCTGACGTCGGCCAGTTTCGCGATCTCGGCGATCGGCTCGGACAGGACCTTGCGCGGATGCTCGATCACGAGTTGCGCCACGCGCTGCTCGGCCGGCGACAGTTCCGCCTGCAGGTGCTGCACGCGCTCCATCAGCGTGTTGGCGCCGCTGCGGTTGCGCAGGTGTTCGGACAGGATGCTCGACACGCCGTACAGGGCCGGCGTCGGCATCATGATCACGTAGGTCGGGATCTGCGCCAGGTAGCTGGAGAAGCGGCCCTTGGCTTCGAAGCGCGTGCGGAACGGCGACGTCTTGAACCACTCGGCCATGCGCGGCACGATGCCGCCGCCGATGAAGATGCCGCCGAACGCACCGAGCGTGACGGCCAGGTTCGCGGCGGCGCCGCCCAGCATGCCGGCGAAGCATTCCAGCACTTCCAGGCACAGCGGATCATTCTGGTCCAGCGCGGCCGCCATGATGGCCGCGGCGTCGCGCTGGGGAGCCTCGACGCCGTTGCGCAGCGCCAGCGCGCGATAAATGATTTCCATGCCGGGGCCGGAGATCAGGCGCTCGTTCGACACGTGCTGCCATTCGCGCCACGCGTATTGCAGGATCGCGAACTCGCGCTCGTCGGCCGGCGCGAAGTTGACGTGGCCGCCCTCGCTGCCGAGGGTGACGAAGCCGTCCACGGTCGGGATCACGCCCGAGACGCCCAGGCCAGTGCCCGGACCGAGCACGCCGGCCACCGCATTCGCGATCGGCTTGCCGCCGCCGATCTGCAGCAGGTCTTCCGGCTTGAAGCCCGGCAGCGCCATTGCCAGCGCGGTGAAGTCGTTCACGATCAGCAGCGTCGTCAGGCCGAGCGTGCGGCGCACCTCTTCCGTCGAGAACTGCCAGTCGCGGTTGGTCATGCGGATGAAGTCGCCGCTGATCGGGTTCGCGAGCGCGAACGCCGCGTGGCTGATGCGGGTACTGCCGCTCTGGGCCTGTGTCTGCGCCAGGTAGGCGTTCAGCAGCGGGACGATGCCGGGATAGTCGTCGCACAGCAGCACGGCCACGTTGCGCAGCACGCCCGGCGCGATCTCCAGCGCAAAACGCGCATGGGTCGCGCCGATGTCGGCCAGCAGGCGTGGACCGTCGGAATACGCGGCGCGGGTGTGCTTCTGTTCGGTGTCGGGCTCAAGCTTCATGGTGTTGCTCTTCTCGCGAAGGTCTCCTCTATTGCGCGTAGGATACCATTGATTGAAATGCACCAAAAAGCGATTGTGACCCGTTTCGGATAGTTACAACGAAAAGAGCGGCCGCGCGGGCCACTCTTTCCAGATCGATAACGTTGCCGCTTACTCGCCGCGCGCTTCCGCGTCGATCTTCGACAACGCGCCGGTGTCGCGCATGAACCAGCAGACGATCAGGGTGCAGGCGATGACGGCCGTCGTGTACCAGTAGAAGCCGCTTTCCAGGTTGACCGATTTGAACCACAGCGCCAGGTACTCGGCCGTGCCGCCGAACACGGAGACGGCGAACGCATACGGCACGCCGACGCCGGTGGCGCGGATCGAGGCCGGGAACAGCTCGGCTTTTACCAACGCGTTGATCGACGTGTAGCCGGACACGATCATCCAGGCGCAGGCGATCAGGCCGAAGGCTTCCCACGGGCCGCTGGCGTGGCGGATGCCGCTCAAGAGAGGCACGGTGAACAACGTGCCCAGCAACGCGAAGCCGATGAGCAGCGGCTTGCGGCCGATGCGGTCCGACAGCGCGCCGTACAGCGGCTGCAGGCACATCGCGAACAACAGCGAGGCGGCCGAGACGGCGGTGGTCTGCGCATCCGTCAGGCCGACGGACAGGCGCAGGAATTTCTGCATGTAGGTCGTGTAGACGTAGAAGGCCAGCGTGCCGCCCATCGTCAGGCCGATCACCAGCATAACCTCACGTGGGTGCTGGGCCAGTTGCTTCAGGCCGCCCATCGGTTTCGCTTTTTTACGGGCGGCTTCGAACGACGCGGTCTCCGGCAGGTTGTGACGCATGCGCAGGGCCAGCAGCGCGAGGCAGGCACCGGTGAAGAACGGGATGCGCCAGCCCCAGGCACGCAGCTGGTCGGCGTCGAGCAGGAAGTTCTGCAGCACGAGCAGCAGGACCAGCGCCAGCAGCTGGCCGCCGATCAGGGTCACGTACTGGAAGCTGCTGTAGAAGCCGCGGTGCTTCGAATCCGCCATCTCGGACAGGTACGTCGCGCTGGCGCCGTACTCGCCGCCCAGGCTCAGGCCCTGCAGCAGGCGTGCCAGCAGCAGGATGCACGGCGACAGGATGCCGGCCGCGGCGTAGGTCGGCGCGCAGGCGATCAGCAGGGAGCCGAAGCACATCAGCAGCACGGACGTCATCAGCGCCGTCTTGCGGCCGAGGCGGTCGCCGATGTGGCCGAACAGGATGCCGCCGATCGGGCGCACGAAGAAGCCCAGCGCGAAAATGCCCGCCGTGGACATCATTTGTGCCGTCGCGTCCTGCTTGGGGAAGAACGAACTGGCGAAGTACAGGGCGAAGGCCGAGTAGCAGTAGAAATCGAACCACTCGACGAGGTTGCCGGCCGAGCCGATGAAGATGGCCTTCAGGCGCTTGCCGGAAATGCGCTCGCCGGCCCCGGCGGCGGCCTGGGCGCCGGCCTTGGATGTGATGGTGTTCATGGATGTCTCCTCTTTTGGTATGCCCACTATCCCAGCCATGGGCCGCGCGCGCATCCGCAATGTCGGCGTGCCCTCCTCCGTAAAACTACGGAGACGGTTTTCTTCGGGCCGCGCAACTGCTATCGTTGGCGCCATGGCCAAACTGCTCAACCTCCTCATCGGCGCCGGTGCGCTGGCCGTCATCGCGGTGTCGGGGAACTGGGCCGAGCGCCACGAGCTGCAGACCAAGACGGAAGGCCTGCGCCAGGCCGCGGCCGCGCACGTGCTGGGGCTGCGCGGCCTCGTCGAGAAGCACGACTTTTTGCCGCACGCGGCGGCCCGCCACCCGGACGTGCAAGACCTGCTGCGCGCCCCGCGCGACGGCGCGCTGCAGGCAAGAGTCAACGATTATTTTGCCGACCTGCAGGCGACGACGGGCGCCGCCGCGCTGTTCCTCGTCGACCGCGCGGGCCTCACGCTCGCGGCCAGCAACTGGAACCTGCCGTCCAGCTTCGTCGGCCAGTCCTACCGCCAGCGTCCCTATTTCGAGGATGCCGTGCAGGGCCGGCGCGGCATCTTCTATGGCCTCGGCCTCACGACGGGCCAGTCCGGCCTGTTCATCGCGGAACCCGTACGCGCGGGCGGCGCGCATCAAGGCCCGATTCTCGGCGTCGTCGTCGTGAAGATCAGCCTGGAACCGCTGCAGGCCGCATGGATGCGCGGCGCCGATCCGGTCGTACTGCGCGACAGCCACGGCATCGTGTTCCTGTCCGCGGTGCCGGACTGGCTGTTCCACGCGATCCGGCCCGTGTCCGCCGCCGACGTGCACTGGATCGTCGAGCACCGCCAGTACGGCAACCGCGAACGCTTCTACGTGCTGCCGTGGCAGGCGGAGACGCGCGGAGAGGGACCCGGCTTCGTCCTGCACACGACCGCGGGCGGACGCCGCCTGGACCTGCTCGCGCTGGACACGCCGTTGCCGGAGCTGGGCTGGACCCTCACCGTCACGACCGACATGAAGGAAGTGGTGCAGGCGCGCCAGCTCGCGCTGATGCTGGCCGCGCTGGCGGTCGCGCTGCTGCTGCTCGGGGTGCTGTACTGGCGCCTGCGCGAAAAACGCTTCATCGAACAAAAGACGGCGCGCATCGAACTGGAACGGCGGGTCGAGGAGCGCACGCGCGACCTGGAAGAAGCGCACGCGTTCCGCAAGGCGATGGAAGACTCGCTGCTCGTGGGCATGCGCGCGCGCGACCCGGAGGGCACCATCATCTACGTCAACCCGGCCCTGTGCGCGATGGTGGGTTACAGCGCGGACGAGCTGCTCGGACGCCGTCCGCCTTACCCGTACTGGCATCCGGACGACCAGGAAAAGCACGAGCGCCAGAGCGACGACGCGCTGCAGGGGCGCGCTGCCCCGCACGGTTTCGAGGCGCGCGTCCGCCACAAGGATGGCCACGACGTGATCACGATGGTGTACACGGCGCCCCTCGTCGACGCGCAGGGCGTGCACCGGGGCTGGATGAGTTCCGTCGTCGACATCACGGCGCAGAAGCAGGCCGAGGCCCGCCAGCGCGACCAGGAAGTGCGCCTGCAGCGCAGCGCGCGCCTCGCGAGCGTGGGCGAGATGGCGTCCACGCTCGCGCACGAACTGAATCAGCCGCTGATGGCGCTGTCGAACTTCGCCGTCGCCGCGCGCGCCCTCGCGGCGCAATCGGCACCGCCCGACATGCTGGCCGGCGCGCTCGACGAGATCGTCGAACAGAGCAAACGCGCCAGCGAGATCGTCAAGCGGGTGCGGGCCTTCATCAATCCCAAGCGGGGCCATTACGAAAGCCTTGCGGTCGACGGCGTGATCGCGCACGCGGCGGCGTTGCTGGAGCCGGAGCTGAAGCAGGCTGGGATCGCGCTGAAGCTCGATCTCGGCGACGACGGCGTCCTCGTGCGCGGCGACCGCGTCCTGCTCGAACAGGTGCTCGTGAACCTGATCCACAACGCGATGCACGCGATGCAGGACCGCCCGCGCGGGCGCATCGAGCTGGCCAGCCGGCGCGTCGACACCGGCGTGCGCATCACCGTCACCGACCAGGGTCCCGGCATTCCGCCCGAACAGCTGGACCAGATCTTCGCGCCTTTCTTCACCACCCGCCCCGACGGCCTGGGGCTGGGGTTGAACATCTGCCGCACCATCGTCGAGGCCCACGGCGGTTGCATGACCGTCGAGAATCCCGCCGGCGGCGGTGCCGCCTTTTCCTTCACGCTTCCCATCGCGCCATGAAAGATATCCCGCTCACCCTGTACGTCGTCGACGACGACGAGGCCCTGCGCCGCTCCCTGCTCCTGCTGCTGTTCTCGCAGGGCCTCGCCGTGCAGGCGTTCGAATCGGGAGAAGCGTTCCTGGAGGCCGTCGACATGCGCCAGCCGGGCTGCGTGATCCTCGACCTGCGCCTCGGCGGCATGAGCGGCCTGGCCGTGTTCGACCGCCTGCGCGCGGCACACAGTCCGCTCGTCACGCTGTTCCTGTCCGGCCACGGCGACATCCCGACCGCGCTCGAAGCCGTGCGCCAGGGCGCGTGGGACTGGGTGGAAAAGCCGGACACGCAGCACCTGCTCGACAAGCTGCCGGCCGCCATCGCCGAAGCCCGCTCACGCGCGCACGCGCTGCGCCTGTGGGCAGAGCTGACGCCGCGCGAACGGGAAGTCGCGCGGCTCGTGGGACTCGGCCAGCCGAACAAGGAGATCGCGCGGGTGCTCGTGCCGCCGTGCGGGCCGCGGTCGGTGGAGACGCATCGCGCGAACATCTTCAGCAAGCTGCAGTGCGCGAACGATAACGAGCTGGGACGGTGGCTGGCCGCCCATCCGTGGCTGGGATGACTCGTAGGGTGGGCGGCCCTCCGCCCACGCGTAGCGCCGGCGACACGCAAACGGCACGCGTGGGCACGGGGTGCCCACCCTACCGGCTCCGTCCACGCCGGCCGCGCACATTCAGCGTGGCGCGCCGGTCTTCTCCAGCGCCGCCAGCGTGGCCGACCGCACGGCCGCGTCGTCGCGCATGTCGACGCGTAGCGGCACATCCGGCACAAGCGCTTCGGAATCGCCGCGCACGCGGTTGCGCCAGACCTTCAGCGGCAGCGCGAGGTGGTTCCCGCTGGGCAGCACGACCCGGCCTGCGCTTTCCAGGTACACGGTATCGGAACTGGTCGTCTGCCCCAGCTGGATGGAATTGGGCAGCAGGCGCACCTGGTCGACGAAGTCGAGGCAGGCGCTGGCGCACGCGGCGTCCGTGATGACGGCGACGGTGCCGTCGAAGCGCTTCATGCGGCCGTGCCGCTGCGCGATATCGGCACGCGTGATGCGCGGGCCGCCGGCCTGGTCGACCCACGCGCGGCCGGCTTCCTTCGCCGCGCGGAACCGGTCGCGCAACCCGGCCAGCTCGCGGGCGCGTTCGCTGTCGGCGCCGTAGCGCTGGGTCATCATGTCGACGTAGCGGTCCATCGCCTCCAGCGCGACGTCGGACACGCGCCATTGCGGATACGTCGTCGGCAGCGCGTCGAGCCCTGCGCGGTCGAAGTCCAGGCCACCGGTCGCCGCCGTCAGGATCTGATAACCGACCGAACTGTCGCCGCCGCCGTTCCCCCGTGCGTCGAACACGATGGTGCGCACGCCCTGCAGCGCGGCGATCTCCTTCAGCATGGCGTCCAGTTCCTTCACCTGCGCCGGCGCGAGCATGAAGTTCTGCGCGCGGATCCACAGCACGCCGTTCTCGAACGTGTACGCATTGCGGCGTTCCACGCGCTGCGGACGCGGGCGCGACTTGAAGATGCTGGCCGCAGAGACGGTCTGGTAGGAGACGGGAAAGGCCAGGCGCTTGCCGTCCGCCTGTTCGAAGTCGCAGGAGTGATAACCCATGCCCGTCAGCGGCGGATACGCAAGCACACCGGCGAGTACGCCCTGCAGGTATGGCAGCCCACGCCGCTCGACGTATGGCGCGGCGTCCTCGTCGACGAGCGCCTGCGGCGCGCGGCCGTCGCAGACGAGCAGCTTCGCGCCGAGCGGCGGCAAGACACCCTGCCATTCCGGATTGTGTGCGGCGACGACGTACGCGTCGCCCACGCGGTCGAGCACCCAGCCGTCGGTGCGCACGCGGTACGTGTTATCGCGCTTGTCGTCCGAATAGACGAAGTGCCCGTCGCGAAAGCCGGTGACGTAATAACGCACGGCCGCCAGCATGCCGTCGTAGCTGGCCACGCGGGGCACGAGCGCGAGCGCCTCGCGATAGCCCTGCTCCGTCCACGCGCGGAACTTCGGATTCTGGTCGTCGATGTAGCCGGGATGCGCCGCGACGATCGCCGCGCGCGTGGCATCGAGATCGGCCCGGGCCAGCGCCTGCCACTCTGCGGGCGTCTTGTCCGCCGACCGGCTCGCGCCGGCCGCGCACAGCGTGCAGGCGGCCACGATCAGCCGCGCCCATGTCGAAACCCGTCCCGCTATCTCCATCCCGCCCCCGGCGTTGTGAAATGAACGCCGGGGATTGTGTCATGCCATTACATGAATGGCAACATGCATACGCGCTTCAGTCCTGGGAAATCAGCGCCACCGGTGCGCGCGTATCGAACTGCACCTTGCCCCCCGAGACGACGGCCGTCTTGCCCGTGTACGCATCGCGCACCGTCTGGCCGTCGCCGAACACGCCGGCCACGGAGATAGGCACCGTGCGGTCCTGCGGCAGGTCGAGGGCGACGACGACGCGGTCGGACACGCCGTTCTTCTCGTACGTGCGCTTGAACGTGTACGGGCTCGAGGCGATCATCTGGTGCACGCCCGCGCCCACGGCCGGATGCGCGTGGCGGAAGCGGCCCAGGCGCGACCAGTAATCGTGCACTTCGGCCACGCCGTGCAGGCCGACGCGCGCGTTCGACTTGAGCTGGTCCCAGTTCATGAAGGAGCGCAGGTTGGCGTCGCCCACGGCGCCGTCGATCTTCAGCACGCGCGCCGTCTCGTCGCCGTAATAGACCTGCGCGGCGCCCGGCGTCAGCAGCAGCTTGTTCGCTTCTTCGAACGGGTGCTCGCGCATGGCTTCGAACGGGTGGCCGTCGTCGTGCGAGTCGATGTAGTTCAGCACGGAGACGCCTTGCAGCGGGCCGTTCAGCTGGTTCGAGTAGCTGGAGAACAGCGCCTCGTAGCCCTGGGCCGCGTCCTTGGGCAGGCTGAAGTTGATCATGCTGTCGAAGCCGTTCTTGTAATAGTCGACCTTGGTGCCGTCGTCGTACGCGAACTGGCGGCCGTCCGCGATCGGATGACCGAACGCTTCGGCCGTCATGAAGAACGGCAGGTTGCCGATCTTTTCGACGCCCTGCTTGCCCGCCGGCGTGCGCTTCCAGTCCTCGTAGGCCTGGCTCGCCACCTTCTTCAGGTCCTTCCACACGCCCGGTTCCGTATGCTTGACGGTGTCGCCGCGGAAGCCGTCGAAGCCGTACTTGCGCACCCAGTCGGCGTGCCATTTCATCACGTAGTAGCGCGGCGCGCGCGGGTAGCCCGTGCGCTTGAAGAAGTCGTCCAGCTCCTTCACTTCGCGGTCGTAGCGTCCTTCCTTCTTCCACTTCGCGACGAGGAACGGCGGCAGCGCGACGTTCGCATTGCTGTCGGTGCGGATGTCCGGCAGGTTCTTCACGAGCGCGCAATCGACCGTGCCCTTGACGTCCTTGAAGTTACAGACGGGCTCAGTGCGCACCCAGTCGGACGGCCACACGGTGTCTTCCGGCGTCACTGGTCCCGTGTGGTTCATCACGACGTCGAGCAGCACGCGGATGCCGCGCGCATGCGCCGCCTCGACGAGGTCGCGCACATCCTTCTCCGTGCCGACGTTGGCGTCGACGGCCGTGAAGTCGCGCGCCCAGTAGCCGTGGAAGCCGTAGCTGACGCCCGTGCCCTCGTCGGTGGAGGCGTGGATCTGCTCGACCGGCGGCGAGATCCAGATCGCGTCCGCGCCCAGGTCCGTGAAATACCCTTCCTTGATCTTGGCCGTGACGCCGGCCAGATCGCCGCCCATGAAGCCCCGCGCGACGGCCGCATCGTTCTTGCGACCGTAGGCGTGGTCGTTCGACGGATCGACGTTGTTGAAGCGGTCGATCACGAGGAAGTAGACGGTCGCGTTATCCCAGGTGAACGGCTCGCCCTTGACCGGCGTGAGGTCCGGCGCGGCCGAGGCGGCACCGAAGGCGAGCATCAGGGAGGCGGCGAGAACGGGTAGTTTCATGCGGGGTCCTGTGAGTAGTTATAGGCGTCGTTCCCGCGAAGGCGGGAACCCAAGTTCATGCGCCGTCGAAACGCACGCAAGATTGGAGGAAGAGTGCCGGGGGCACTCTTCCGCCTGCGCGGGGACGACGTTGGTTGAGTGCGCGGTAAATCGTGCGGTTGCATCACGTGATCACGCTCGGCTGCTCGCGGCCAGTGCGCGCCTTCAGTCCCGACACCTGCTCCGCGATGGCGATGAGCGGCGCCAGCGCCTGCTGGGTGTCGAGGTCGTGGCGGGCCGGGTCGGCTTCGTAGCGTTCCAGGTACAGGCGCACGGTGGCGCCTTCCGTGCCGGTGCCGGACAGGCGCAGCACGATGCGCGAGCCGTCCGTCATGACGATGCGCACGCCCTGGCGCGAGGACACGGCGTTGTCGACCGGGTCGGTGTAGGTGAAATCGTCGGCCAGCTGGACGCGGAAGTCACCGAACGTCTGGCCCGCCAGCGAGGCGAGCTTGCCGCGCAAGTCGTCCATCATCGCATTGGCGGCGCCGGCGTCCACGGCCTCGTAGTCGTGGCGCGAATAATAGTTGCGGCCGAAGCGGGCCCAGTGCGCCTGCACGATCTCGTTCACGGACTTGCCGGTCGCTGCGATCAGGTTCATCCAGAACAGCACGGCCCACACGCCATCCTTTTCGCGGATGTGCATCGAGCCCGTGCCGTAGCTCTCTTCGCCGCACAAGGTGGCGAGGCCCGCGTCGAGCAGGTTGCCGAAGTACTTCCAGCCGGTCGGGGTCTCGAAGCAGGAGACGCCCAGCGCGGCCGCGACGCGGTCGGCGGCCTGCGACGTCGGCATGGAGCGCGCGATGCCCTTGATGCCGTCGCGGTAACCCGGCGCGGCGGTCGCATTGGCGGCGATGATGGCAAGGCTGTCCGACGGCGAGACCGCGAGCTTGCGGCCGACGATCATGTTGCGGTCGCCGTCGCCGTCCGATGCGGCGCCGAAGTCCGGTGCGTCGGGACCGTCCATCAGCGCGATCAGCTCGGCCGCGTTGACGGGATTCGGGTCCGGGTGGTGGCCGCCGAAGTCTTCCAGCGGTTCGGCGTTGACGACGGTGCCGGCGGGCGCGCCCAGCATGCCTTCGATGATCGCCTTGGCGTACGGGCCGGAGACGGCGTGCATGCCGTCGAAGCGCATCGTGAAGCCGCGCTGGAACAGGGCGCGGATGGCGTCGAAGTCGAACAGGCCGGCCATCAGCTCGGCGTAGTCGGCCACGGAATCGATCACTTCCACGTCCATGTCTTCGATGCGGATGCTGCCGGTTTTGTCCAGGTCGACCGGGCCGGCGTCGCTGATGCGGTACGACGTCAGGGTCTTCGTATGTTCGTAGATCGCGTCGGTGATTTTCTCGGGCGCCGGGCCGCCGTTGTCGATGTTGTACTTGATGCCGAAGTCGCCGTCAGGGCCGCCCGGGTTGTGGCTGGCCGAGAGGACGATGCCGCCCAGCGCGGCGCGCTTGCGGATGACGCAGCTGACGGCCGGCGTCGACAGGATGCCGCCGCGGCCCACGAGCACGCGGCCCACGCCGTGGGCGGCGGCCATGCGCAGGATGGTCTGGATGGCTTCGCGGTTGAAGTAGCGGCCGTCGCCGCCGAGCACCAGGGTGCGCCCCTTGAAGTCACCCAGCGTCAGGAAGATGGCCTCGACGAAGTTTTCCAGGTAACCGGGCTGCTGGAACTCCGTCACCTTCTTGCGCAGCCCGGACGTGCCGGGGCGCTGCCCGGCGAACGGGGTCGTCGCAATCGTCTGAATCGTCATTATCGTGCTCCTGTCGTAGGGTTTGTTGTCAAACCCGTAAGGATACGACACTCGCAGGGACAGTGGCGCCGCTGTTAGTGGACGGCGCGTTCCGCCCGGTCGGTAACGAACAGCGCCAGCACGGCCGCAATGACCATCGACACGCCGCCCAGCACTAGCGTCAGTATCGCGTGGTTGCCGAACATATGCTTCGTAAACCAGCCGAGCACGAGACCGCTGACGATCTGCGGAATCACGATGAAGAAGTTGAACAGGCCCATGTAGTAGCCCATGCGGTTCGGCGGCAGCGCGGCGACCAGGATCGCATACGGCATCGTGAGGATGCTCGCCCACGCCACGCCCACACCCAGCATCGGGATCAGCAGCAGGTGCTTGTCATGAATGAAGAACGTGCTGGCCAGCGACAGGCCGCCGATCGCGAGGCACACGGCGTGGCACGCCTTGCGGCTCGTGCGGCGCGCCAGCACGGGCAGCACGAACGCGGCCACGGCGGACATGCCGTTGTAGACGGCGAACATGACGCCGACCCAGTTGCCCGCATTCTGGTAGTCCGCCGACAGCGGATCGGTCGTGTTGTAGACGTTGTCGGCGATCCCGGGACCGGTATAGATCCACAGCGCGAACAGCGCGATCCACGAGAAGAACTGGACGAACGCCAGCTGCACCATCGTCTTCGGCATGTGCGCGAAGCCGCCCATGATCTCGCGCAGCGCGACGCCGAAGTTGCGCGAATGCTTGCGCTGGGCTTCGAAGCGGTCGAGGTCCGGCGGCGGCAGTTCGGTCGACGTGAACACGGTCCACGTCACGGCCAGCAGGAACGCGGCGCCGCCGCAGTAGAACGAATAGCGCACGGAATCCGGCACGGCGCCGTTCACGGGCACGTTGGAGACGTCGAGATAGTTCGTGAAGAGGATCGGCAGCAGCGACGCGATCACGGCACCGCAGCCGATGAGGAAAGTCTGCATCGCGAAGCCGGCCGTCTGCTGCGACGTGTCGAGCTTGTCGCCGACGAAGGCGCGGAACGGCTCCATCGAGATGTTGATCGAGGCATCCATCAGCCACAGCATGGCGACGGCCATCCAGACGGCGACGGAATTCGGCATCAGGAACAGGGCCGTTGCGGCCAGCGCGGCACCGAGGAAGAAGAACGGACGGCGGCGGCCCCAACGCGGGTGCCACGTGTTATCGCTGAGGTAACCGATCACCGGCTGCACGAGCAGGCCCGTGACGGGCGCCGCGAGCCAGACGAGGGCCAGGTCGTCCATCGACGTGCCGAGCGTGGCGAAGATCCGGCTCGTGTTCACGTTCTGCAACGCCAAGCCGAACTGGATGCCGAAGAAGCCGAAGCTCATGTTCCACAGCTGCCAGAAGGTCAGCCGCGGCTTGAGCGTATGTGTTTGCATTTCCATCTGTGTCCCCTAACGCGCCTGGACTCCCGCCAGGCTGCCACATGTAGCAAAGTAACATGGGGTTTTCTGGGTGTCAATGCGATAACAGCCCGGAATCTAAAGGGAAGCTACAGAAAATGTAGTCAAACAACATATCTAAATTCGGGGTCAGACCCCATTTTTAGGCAATTGCCGAAAAATGGGGTCTGACCCCGGTTTTTTTATTTGCGGGGCTTTTTGTCGGCGAACTTGCGCTTTGCCGGCTTTTTCTCCGGCGGTTCTTCGCCGTCACGCGTGATGCCCAGTTGCTGGCCCGCCACCCACACTTTTTTCAGGTGGTCGAGCAGGTCCCGCGGCAGGTCGGCCGGCATGTCGAGCGTGCTGAAGTCGTCGTAGATCTCGATACGGCCGATTTCCTTCGACGGCACGCCGCCTTCGTTGGCGATCGCGCCGACGATGTTGCCCGGCTTGACGCCGTGGAAGTGGCCCACCTCGATGCGGTACGTGGCCATGCCCGGCTCCGGCGCGCGTACGACGCGCTCCTTCTTGAAGCCCTGCCTTCCCTCCGCTTCCCGGCCGGCACGGGCCGGGCGCTCGTCGCCGAAGCTTTCGCGTCCGGCGCGTGCCGGACGCGCATCTTGGTCATTGCCACGCTCGCGGAATTCCGGCTTCGGCTCGCGGTCCAGCTTTTCCAGCAGCAGCGGCTCGTCGCCGCGATACAGCTTGGCCAGCGCGGCCGCGATGTCGATCGCGGGCACGTTCTGCTCGCGCTCGAAATCCTCGATCAGGGAGCGGAACACGTCCAGGCCGCCCGCGGCCAGCGTCTCGCCGATCTGCTCCTTGAAGCGCGTG
>Ga0187845_1000532_pt1 | contig 22799 bp, 17 predicted proteins | sample SpaLakP09_SKY_68_FD_134515 | JGI IMG/M metagenome (GOLD analysis project Ga0187845, IMG submission 134515) | Oligotrophic lake water microbial communities from Sparkling Lake, Wisconsin, USA - SP09_SKY_68 | ecosystem: Environmental > Aquatic > Freshwater > Lake | place: USA: Sparkling Lake... | reverse complement strand
GGGCCAGCGCTGGCCCGACCGGTACGCCCATCACCTTGCTCCTGAACAAGACCTGCATCAGATTCCGTAGCGCTGACGGTAGGCGTCAACGCGCTCCACATGCTCTCCCAGCGCCGAATTGCTGCCGGAGCGCAGATACTGGAGCAAGTCGGTCAGCGTCGCAATGGGGACCACCGGCAAGCCCAGCTCCCGGGTGACGTACTGCACGGCAGACCAGGGTTTGTCCACCCCGCCCTCGGCCGCCTTTTCCTGCCGGTCAAGTGCGATCGTCACGCCGCAGGGCGTGGCCCCGGCGGCCTGGATCATCGCGATCGACTCACGCACCGAGGTGCCGGCCGAGATCACGTCGTCGATGATCAAGACCCGACCCTTGACCGGCGCACCCACCAGGGTGCCGCCCTCGCCATGGTCCTTGGCTTCCTTGCGGTTGTAGGCGTAGGGCACATTGCGGCCCATCCGCGCCAGCTCCATCGCCACCGCCGCGGCCAGGGTGATGCCCTTGTAGGCCGGGCCGAAGATCATGTCGAACTGCAAGCCGGATTCGATCAGGGTCTGGGCGTAGAACTGCGCCAGCCGGCCCAGCTTGGCACCGTCGTCGAACAGGCCGGCATTGAAGAAATAGGGGCTCAGCCGTCCGGCCTTGGTCTTGAACTCGCCAAAACGCAGCACGCCGGCCTCCACAGCGAAGGCGACGAATTCCTGGGCGACGGCGGGGGAGGTGGTCATGGGGGTATTAACGCGTGAGGGGGCTCGGAGGATTGTAGGGGCGCGGTAACAGAATGAAAAAGGCCCGGGTTCTGGGAAGAACCCGGGCCTTGATACGAAAACCGGGGGAACCGGTCAGTCGGTGCCAGAGCTTGGGGGCTGCGCTTCGCGCAGGTCCCCAAGGTCTGGCACGCGAGCGCTAGAAACTCGCCTTAAATTGCACCCCGAAGCTGCGCGGCTCATTGACGATGCCGGTCAGGTTGTTGAATGTGATCGCCGAGACGGCGACCTGGCGGTCGGTGATGTTGCGCGCATATGCGGCAAGTTCGTACTTGCCGTTTGCCCAGCCGTATCCGACGCGAAGCCCACCCTCAAGCACAGACTTGGCGGTGTACTCCTTGGCTTCGTAGGGGTACATGTTGTACTTGTCCTTGTAGGCCCAATCGGTCAGCACATAAAGCTCGCCATTGGCAAACTCGGTGGTGTACTTCAGCGTCCAGTTCCACACCACCTTCGGTGCGCGTGGCAGCGGGTTGCCGTTCAGCGACACGATCTTGTCGGCCGGATTCGTGCCCGGCTTGATAGGGTCGATCAGCGTGCAGGGCGCGCCGCAGGTCTGGGTGAACAGGTTGGCGTCGCGAATCTTGGTGTCGTTGTACGAGAAGCCCAGCGTCGTGCGCCAGTCGCGGGCCAGGATGGCCTGGGCGTCCAGCTCGAAGCCCTGGCCTTCGGCCTTGGCGACGTTCAGCAGAATGTTTTGATTGACCGCGCCGCTGCTGGCCGTCATCTGCATGTCTTTGATGCGGTACTTGAATATCGTGCCGCTGACGCGAGCCGTGTTGTTCAGCAGATCGGCCTTGAAGCCGCCTTCGACCGACAGCACCTTCTCTTCCTTGGCGACCGAGAAATTGTCGCCAAACAACACGCGGCCCTGAATCGACGGTGCGCGGTAACCGGTGGCCACGCGGGCAAACACACTGGTGGCCTTGTCGACCGTGTAATTGGCGCCAAGGTCCCAACTCCAGTTGGTGGTCTTGGGATGGGTCGTCAGCGGCCCGACGTTGTTGCCACCAAACGGCGTCTGGGTTCGAGCGCCGTCCCAGTCCTTCTTGTCATCGGTGTAGCGCAGTCCGCCGCGCACCTTGAAGTCAGGCGTGACGGCATAGTTCATATTGCCGAACGCGGCCCAGGACTTCGCTTGCTGATGCTGGACGGCGTAGCCATTTTGCGGGTCGCCGGGCGAAAAGGAATCAAAGTTGAAGCTGTCGACCTGCAGCTTCTCATTGAAGTAGTACATACCCACGATCCACTGCGTGCGATCCGCGGTGTTTGACTGCAGGCGAAACTCCTGGGTGATCTGACGCAGGTAGGGAATACCGTCGGCGGTTTGCGCATCGAACGGGATGAAGGCGTCCTGTCCCGGATAGTTCGGCCCCATGACGGCAGGGTTGGTCTTGCCTCCAACAATGGAGTTGGGCAGGAACACGGCACCGTAGCCTCCGTCCACGTCGGCGCGGCTGTAGAACTTGGCACGATCGTAGCCGGTGATCGAGTGCAGGGTGACACCATCAAACTCCCAGCGCAGACGGGCACTGACTTCGCTCGAAGTGAGTGTCTGGCTGTTGTAGGCATCGGTCGGCATGCTGCCGTAGTCAAAGCCGTCGACCAGATCGTTGGTACCCTTCTTGAGGATGTTGGCGCGGAAGGAAGTGGCCGTGCCCTTGTAGTCCCGCGCCTGCAACTTGAACAGGCCATAGAAGCCACCGTTCTTGTAGGCGGCCTGCAGCCGCACCGCCTTGTCGTTGAAACCTTCAAAGTCGCTGGTGCCGCCAGCGATCGGGTTGTGGACGCGATTGCTCTGGCGCTGCAGCAGCCCCGCCACGCGGAATTGCCAATCGTCGCTCATCGGAATGTTCACGGCCGTCTCGACGTTGACCGCATTCCAGCGTCCGAAACCGATGTTGGCATAGCCTTCGCGCCGCTTGTTCGGCTTGACCGAGTCAAACTTGATCACGCCTGCCGGTGAGTTGCGGCCGAACAGGGTGCCCTGCGGACCGCGCAGCATCTCGACCTGATCGACGTCGAAGACCGGAAAGCCCTTCAGCGCGATGTTCTCCTGCACGATGTCGTCATAGACCAGACCCACCGGCTGCGAGGAGTTCATGTCGAAGTCGATATTGCCGATGCCCCGGATGTAGAAGCGCGGAAAGGTACGGCCGTAATCGGATTCAATATTCAGACTCGGCAGGCGGCCGGACAAGACACGCACGTCCTGCCCGCTGGCATTGAGCGTGTCCAGCGCCTCGGCGTTGATGGTCGACACCGACTGTGGGACTTCCTTGATGTTTTCCGAACGACGCGAGGCAGTCACGATGACAGCCTCCAGTTGCGTGGCGCCGGACTTCTTGGCCTCCGGAGCCGCAGGCTCGGCGCTCTGCGCCAGAGCCGAGGAAACAGGGAACGCGGCAATGAGCGCGAGTGCGATCACTGTAGGTTTAACGCGGTGGTAATTCATCACTGTCGTCCTTCAGTTGGGTGTTGCTGAGCCAATTCCGTTGAAGCCGAATACGGGCCTTGCCTGGAATGGTCGCGCCCTGCGCCGACACCTTCATTCCATGGGCCATCTGCCGGGTCGGGAACCCGGCAGCGTCACTCGGTTCACATTTCCAATCCCCCACCAAACAGCTTGCATAAATCACGCGCAAACGTTTGCGGTTTTTGGAAGTTTGAACTTTATCAATTTGGTCAAAAAAATGTCACCTCGCTGTGCAGTGCAACAACGGACTGTTGCCAAAACACAGCAGTCCGAACGAAGCCGGGGCGCTGCGATACTGCCGTCTTTCGCCAACACCATCGGGACATTCGCCGTGCGCTTCATCACCGCCAACTTGAACGGAATCCGCTCCGCCGCCAACAAGGGCTTCTTCGACTGGCTGCCGCAGCAGCAGGCAGACGCGGTTGGTGTGCAGGAAGTCAAGGCGCAGGACGAACATGTGGACGGTGTGTTCTGCAGCCCGGACAAGCTCAAGGGCCATTTCCACTATGCCCAGAAGAAGGGCTACTCGGGCGTGGGCCTCTACACCCGGGAATCCCCCAGCGACCTGATCCTGGGCTTCGGTGTCGACGAGTTTGATAACGAGGGCCGCTGGGTCGAGAAGCGCTTCGACAAGCCCGGCCGCAAGTTGAGTCTGATCAGCTGCTACTTCCCCAGCGGCTCCAGCGGCCCGGAGCGCCAGGAGGCCAAGTTCCGTTTTCTCGCCGCGATGTACCCGCACCTGATGGCGCTGAAGGCTGAGCGCGAGTTCATTCTCGTGGCCGATGTCAACATTGCCCATAAGGAGGCCGACCTGAAGAACTGGAAGGGCAATCTGAAGAACAGCGGCTTCCTGCCCGAGGAGCGCGCCTGGATGACTCAGCTGACCGATACCGCCCAGGGCGGCCTGGTGGACGTCTACCGCGCGCTTCAACCCGACACCACCGACGCCTGCTACACATGGTGGAGCAACCGCGGCGAGGCCTATGCCAAGAACGTGGGCTGGCGCCTGGACTACCACCTCGCGACGCCGGGCCTGGCGGCGTTGGCCAAGACCGAGTCCATCTACAAAGCCCAGAAGTTCAGCGACCATGCGCCGCTGACGATCGACTACGACTTCAAGCTGTAAGGCCTGACCACCGATCAGCGCGTCGGTATGGAGAATCGGTAGTCCAGCCCCACGGCAAGGCTATCGGCACCGAAGCGTCCGCCACCAGCGCTGCGCGCCACGGTGTGCCCGACGCTCAGATTCAAGGCCAGGCGCTCATTGAGGATGTAGCGCAGGCCGGCGCTGGCCTTGGCGGCCTTGCCATGGACGTTCGCACCGGCCAGCAGCTGCCCGAAGGCCTGCAGCCGCTCGCCCGGCACCGCAAGAGTCTGCAGGCCTATGCCACCCAGGATCTCGGCATAGCCCGGGTAGCCGAGATAGGCGGTATAGGCCCCCGAAGCCTGCAGCGGCAGGTACCAGCGCTGCCCCATGGGCACGTCGAGCTGCAGGCCGATCATCTGCAGCGGCGCCCGGGCTATGTCGCGGTAGCGCAGGTGATAGGCCGTCTGATGGAGCACGGACAGCCGCAGGCCCTGATAGCTGGCCGGGCCGGCAGCATCTGCGCCCTGGCCGGAGCGCAGATGATGGGCCAGGCTCAGGCCATAGGTCTGGTTGCGCGAGCTGCCCCTGGGTGCCGTCATATAGCCGAGCGAGAAGGCCAGGCCCAGGTCACGCGTCAGCGCGTACTCGGCCAACAGCTTCGGATACAGCAGCAGCCCGGAGTGGGTGTCGATCTGCTCGGGCGAGTAGCCGCCGGAGCCCAGGCCCAGCTGCGCGTACAGCGTGATCTCGGGCGTGAGCCGCAGGCGCCGACCCAGCCCGCCCAGCAATTGGTTGTACAGGGGCATGCCGTGGTAGCCCATGCCCAGGGCGGCGAACCAGTAGGTATCCGGGGCAACGAAGTGCGCGTACTGCAGATCGGCAAGCCGCACCGTGTTCTTGTTCGAGCCCTTGGGGTTGAGTTGGCGGTAGTTGTCGAGCGACAAGCTCAGCATGTTCTCGCCCATCTCCTGCCCGGCGCGGCTGTCGTCCGCGGTCGGCAGCGGCTGGGCGTGGCCGGAGAACGGTCCCGTCAGGTAGGCGTAGGGGATCTCCATGAAGAGGTTGGCCTGGGTACCGTCGATGATGGACTTGCGGAATTTCAGCTTCGAGACGGTGGCCCCGAATGTGAAACTGCCGAAGTCGTAGCCCAGCCCGACGTAGCCCTTGGCGAAGCCGCCGCTGCCCGAGAGCAGCTTGCTGTGCTCGACGCTGCGCCCACCACCGCCGCCACCGGCCGCGAGGCCCGCAATGCCAAAGACAGGCCCAGCGAGCCGACGCCTGACATGGGCGCCAAGGTCGGCGGCCACAAAGCCGCCGTATTCGCCCTTGAACAGCGGCGCGTAGAAGCCAAAGCCCAGGTAGACCCCGTCAAGCACCTGGTGATGAAGATGAAACCCCATCAGGTCGATGGGCCGGTCACCGGGCACCTTGATGGTCTGGTACTCCAGCGTCAGCAGGGCCTCATTGGCGCGCAGGCCGCCGGCCTCGGTGGGTTGCGCCAGCGCGCCACTGGCGGCGAAACAGAGGGCCATGCAGGCACTTGCAATGACGGTGTGTCTGGACAGGGTGCAAGGCATGGCGCCGCCGATGGAGGATGCCCCAATGGTAAGTGCGGCGGGCCTGCCGCCGTTCGTCGGCGTCCAGCGCGCCTCGGTGGCAGCCGGGCGCCGCCGGGCGCGCCGTCACACCGGAACCGCGACAGCTTGTGCAGACTCGGCGCAGAAACCACTTCGAGGCCAAGCGATGAGCGCCATCCTGACACCCGCCCTGCCCACCCGCACCACAGCGTCCGCCGCCAAGGCGCTGGCCCGCACCATGGCCGCCTGGCTGGCCGTGGCCCTGCTGGGTCAGCTGTTCTTCGTCACCTACGTGCTGGGCTTCTACGGCCGCCATGCGGTGCAGGGCCGGCCCGAACTGTGGAACAAGGTGCTGCCCCATGGTTGGGTGACCGGCGACCTGCTGGGCAATGCGGTGCTGGCCGGGCATCTGCTGTTCACCGTCGTGATCCTTTTGGGCGGTGCCCTGCAGCTGTGGCCGCTGCTGCGGCGGCGCGCCCCGGCCCTGCATCGCTGGAACGGCCGGCTCTATCTGCTGTCAGCACTGGTGCTCAGCATCGGCGGGCTGGCGATGGTCTGGACGCGCGAGGGCGTGGGCCTGGGCGGCACCGGCCAGCGCCTGGGGATCAGCCTGAACGCGCTGCTGATACTGGCCTTCGCCTGGCTGGGTTGGCGTGCCGCGCGGGCGCGCGGCTTCGACGCGCACCGCCGCTGGATGCTGCGCCTGTTCCTGGTGGTGGCCGGGGTCTGGTTCTTCCGCATCGGACTGATGCTGTGGCTGATCGTCAACCAGGGCCCGGTGGGTTTCGACCCCAAGACCTTCGAGGGGCCGTTTCTGGTCTTTCTGAGCTTTGCCCAGACCCTGCTGCCGCTGGTGGTGCTGGAGGCGGTGCTGCGCGCCCAGGTCAGCGGCCGGCCGACGCTGCAAGCCGCGGCCGCGGCCGGCCTGGCGCTGCTGACCGTGGCAACCGCCATAGGCATCGCAGCGGCCGGCCTGCTGATGTGGCTGCCGCGCATCCGGTGAGACCGGCTATGGTTGCGGCATGAATCCGTCCCGCCCTCCGTCATCGAGCAAGCCGCAAGGCCTGGCCCTGCTGTTGCACCAGCGCCGGCTGCGCGTCACCGGCGTTGCCACGCTGCTCGTGGCCCTGCCGCTGAGCCTGGCCTGGCAGGACCCGGCCTGGACCTTCTTCCTGCGCGCCTTCGCGGTGGGCTTGGGCGCGATGCTGGCCTACGGCCTGTTCGAGCAATGGCCGCGCCGGCTGCCGCCCTGGCTGGCCCGCTGGGCCCTGCAGGTGCTGGCCGTGGCGGTGGCGATTCCGCTGACCACCGTGATCATCTATGTGCTCAGCACCGCGCCCGGCGCGCCACCGTTCTGGAAGGTGCAGGGCCGGCTGGCCGGCTTCGGCATCCTGACCCTGCCGCCCCTGCTGATCGCACCATGGGTCGCGCTGTCGGCCCTGGTGCGCCAGCGCGAGGCCTGGGCGCGCGAGCAGGCGCTGGCCTTCGAGCTGGAGCGCAGCGAGCTGGCACGCCAGGCGCTGGACGCGCGCATGCGCCTGCTCAGCGCCCAGGTGCAGCCGCACTTTCTGTTCAACACGCTGGCCAATGTGCATGCGCTGGTGGAAACCGGCTCGCCGCGCGCCGCGCCGGTGCTGGAGCAGCTGATCGAGTACCTGCGCGCTGCCGTGCCGCGGCTCGACGAGACCCACAGCCCGCTGAGCCAGGAGCTGGACCTGGTACGCGCCTACCTGGGCCTGATGCAGATGCGCCTGCCCGACCGGCTGGCCTTCGGCATCAGCGTCGAGCCCGGCACCGAGCGCCTGCGCTGCCCGGCGATGACCCTGCTGACCCTGGTGGAGAATGCCGTGCGCCATGGCATTGACCCGAGCGAGGAAGGCGGCCGCATCGATGTGTCGGTGCGCCGCGACGGCGGCCGCTGCCAGCTGCAGGTGCGCGACACCGGCGTGGGCCTGCGCGCCAGCGGCAGCGGTCTGGGCACCGGCCTGGCCGGCCTGCGCGAGCGGCTGGCCCTGGTGTTCGATGGCGACGCCACCTTGACGCTGCGCGAGGTGCATCCCCACGGCGTCAGTGCCGAACTCGATCTACCCGCCCAGGAGACCACGCCATGAGCGCCCAGGCCCCCACCGCCCTGATCGCCGATGACGAGCCGCTGCTGCGCGAGGTGCTGCGCCGCCGCCTGGCCGAGGCCTGGCCGGCGCTGCAGATCGTGGCCGAGGCGCGCAATGGCCGCGAGGCGGTCGAGCTGCTGGAGGCGCTGCAGCCCGACATCTGCTTTCTCGATGTGCACATGCCCGGCGTCTCGGGCGTGGAGGCGGCGCGTCGCATCGGCCGGCGCGCCCATCTGGTCTTCGTCACTGCCTTCGAGCAGTACGCGCTGCAGGCCTTCGAGCATGGCGTGCTCGACTACCTGGTCAAGCCGGTCACCCCCGGCCGCCTGGCCGAGACGGTGCTGCGCCTGCAGGAGCGCATGGCCACGGCCCAGCCGGTGGTGCACTCCGACGCGCTGCTGCAGCAGCTGGCCGTGCAACTGGCGCGGGCCGCGGGTGTGGCGGCGCCGGGGGTGGAGCCGCTGCGCTGGGTGCGCGCCACGGTGGGCGGGGCGCTGCGCATGATCCCGGTGCAGTCGATCGTCTATCTGCGCGCCGACACCAAGTACACGCTGGTGGCCTGGAACGACGACGATGGCCAGGCCGCCGAGGCGGTGATACGGCTGTCGCTGAAAGAGCTGCTGGCCCAGCTGGACAAGACGCAGTTCGCGCAGGTGCACCGTGCTGTGGTGGTCAACCTGGGCACCGTCCAGCGTGTCACCCGCGGCGACAACGAGACCGCCGAGATCGCACTCAAGGGCCGTCCCGAGCGGCTGCCGGTGAGCCGCAGCTATCTGCACTTGTTCAAGGAGATGTAGCGTGGTGCGCAAGACGCCGGCGTCTGTGGCAGTCTCCATCACGGACAAACACAACATCGCGGAGACACCCCATGCAACATCCCGGCGCCCGCCTGCGGCTGACCCTGCCGAGCCTGCTTCTCTGTGGCCTGGTCGCTTGCGGCAAGACTCCCGGCGTGGGCGGTGGCGGCGACGCCGCGCCAGCCACCCTGGCCGCCAACGCGCAGATGGCCAAGGACCTGCCGCTGGCCGACCAGCAGGACTTCAAGGACGCCAGGCGCGGCTTCATCGCGCGGCCCAGCGGCAAGGTGCTGGGGCCGGATGGAGCGGTGCTGATCGACTTTGACGCCTTCAAGTTCATCGATGGCAAGGCGCCGGACACCGTCAATCCCAGCCTGTGGCGCCATGCCGCGCTGAACGCGCAGATCGGCCTGTTCAAGGTGGTGGACGGCATCTACCAGCTGCGTGGTTTCGACATCGGCAATATGACCTTGATCGAGGGCAAGACCGGCTGGATCGTCGTTGACACGCTGACCGCGCGCGAAAGCGCCGCCGCGGCCCTGGCCTTCGCCCGCCAGCACCTGAGCAACAAGCCGGTCTCGGCGATCGTCTTCACGCACAGCCATATCGACCATTTCGGCGGCGTGCTGGGCGTGGCCACGGCCGAGGAGGCGGCAGCGCGCAAGATACCGGTCGTGGCGCCGGCGGGCTTCATGGAAGAGGCGACCAGCGAGAACGTGCTGGTTGGCACCGCAATGGGCCGGCGCTCCAGCTACCAGTTCGGCAAGGACCTGGAGCGCTCGGCCAAGGGCCTGGTGGACACCGGCCTGGGCAAGAACGTGGCCTATGGCAGCTTCGGCATCCTGCCGCCCACCCAGCTGATCACGCAGGACACGCAAGAACTGACCCTGGATGGCGTGCGCTTCGTGTTCCACAACGTGCCCGGCGCCGAAGCCCCCGCCGAGCTGAGCTTCCACCTGCCGGACCTGAAGGCCTATGGCGGCGCCGAGAACCTGGCCCAGACCATGCACAACCTGCTGCCGGTGCGCGGCGCCAAGGTGCGCGATGCGCTGCGCTGGTCGCAATACATGCAGCAGGCGCTGGAGCAGGTCGAGGCCTCAGCCGCCGAGGTCTACTTCGGGCAGCACAACTGGCCGATCTGGGGCCGCGAGCGCATCACCGACTTCATCACCAAGCACCGCGATGTCTACAAGTACACGCATGACCAGACGGTGCGGCTGATCAACGCCGGCCGCACGCCCCGCGAGATTGCCGACGAGATCAAGCTGCCGCCCTCGCTGCAGACCCACTTCGGCGCCCGCGGCTACTACGGCGACCTGCGCCACAACGTCAAGGCGGTCTATCAGCACTATCTGGGCGCCTATGACGGCAACCCGGCCAATCTGAACCCGCTGCCGCCGCAGGAGTCGGCCAGGCGCTATCTGGTCCTTATCGGCGGCGCCGACAAGGCAGTGGCCGCCGCACAGGAGGCCTTCGACAAGGGCGAGTTCCGCTGGGCCGCCGAGCTGCTGAACCAGGCCGTGTTCGGCGCGCCCGAGCACCAGGGCGCCAAGGAGCTGCTGGCCCGCACCTACGAGCAGCTGGGCTATCAGAGCGAGGCCTCGACCTGGCGCAACAGCTACCTCACCGCCGCGATGGAGCTGCGCCAGGGCGCGCCGGACAAGGGCGTGAACCGCGCCAGCTTCATCGAGATGCTGGCGCAGACGCCCACCGAGCGCTTTCTTGAAGCGATGGCGGCCGGCCTCAACGGCCCCAAGGCCGAGGGCATGAACCTGACGATCAATCTGGTGCTCAGCGACAGCAAGGAGAGCTATGTGCTGTGGATAGAGAACGCCGTGCTGCACCACAAGCGCGCCGAGCCTGCCCCCTACGCCAACGCCGCGCTGACGCTGACCAAGCCCATCTTCATCAAGATGATGGCCGGCACCGCCGGGGTCAAGGACACGCTGCTGTCCGACGATCTCAAGGTCACCGGCAGCCGGATCGACCTGCTGCGCTTCTTCGGTCTGATCGACAAGGCCCCGGGCACCTTTGCCATCGTCACGCGATAAGAGTCGCCGGCTGGCTCAGACGAAGGCCTTGACGGCCGTCACCAGCCCCGACACCGCCGTGTAGGCCGTGCGCGTCGTGTTGGCCACGGTCAGCACGCCGCCGGCGCCGGCCATCACCTTGCTCGAATCCAGGCCGCGCACGCCGGCCACAAAGGACTTGAGTTTGTCCAGCGTGGTCGAGTCATCGACGGCAATGTTCAGCGCCTGGATCTCGGCCTTGGCGTTCTCGGCATAGGTCTCGCGGCCGCGGAAGTAGTCGATCGCCTCCTTGCAGGCCGTCTTCAGCTCCTGCAGCTTGGGCCAGGCCTTGACGGCCTCGTTGATCGACGATTCGCGGAAGGTCTCCATTGCCTTGTTCATCGTTTCGAAATGCTTGTCCAGCGCGTTCAGCAGCTTGCCCAGCTCGACCAGGTAGCGCAAGCGCACCGACTCGGGCTCCTGGGCCACGTCCTTGCCGGTGAGCTTCTTGATCTTGGCGGTGATCTTGTCCTGCGCCAGGCTGGCAGCGTCGCCCAGCGTGCCAAGGGTACCCAGCACCGTGCCGGACTTCAGCTTGTTGTCCTTGAAGGCCGCCTCGACCTCGGTCAGCAAATCGTTGGCGCTGCGCTTGTACAGATCTATGGACTTGTCCAACTCGGTGGCCGCGGCCTCCTCGGTCTTGGCAAAGTCCTTGATCAGGGTGTAGATCGAGAAGCCGCAGGTCACGATGCTGCCGTAGGCGGTGACGTCGGCGCCATGGCTGGCCGCCAGGCGCGCAAAGGCGGTGGCGAGCTTGATGGTGGTGATCACGGCCGTGCAGGCGGCCTTGATCTTCCATTCCTTCACATGCTGGTTGAGGTTGGAGTCCTTCTGCGCCATGGCCACGACCGCGGCCTCGAAGGCCTTGGCCACGGCGGCCTGGTCGAACAGCTTCTTCAGCTTGGTGTTGGCGTCGTCGGCAACCTCCTGCAAGGTGCGGCCGCTACGCACCGTCAGCTTGGACAGCGTGGTGGCGGCCTCGTCGGCAATCGCCTTGGCCTGCTTCTGGTAATCCTCGCAAAAACGCTGGTGTTCATCAGTGACGCGGCCTTTGAGGCCCGAGTTCTCGGCCACGCCCTCGACCTTGATCTCCAGGGTGATCTTGAAGCCGACGCCGATGTCCAGGTACTCGTTGAGCAGCGGCTTGCAGTCGCCACTGGACAGCGCGATAAAGGTCGGGAACTTGAGGGTCTCGGTCACCGCCGCTGGGGCCGCTGCTGCCCCGGCCTTCTTCAGTTCGCATTTTTTCAGCAGCAGCGCGTCTTGCTGGTCATAGCCGAGGATTTGCGCGATGCCCTTCTCCTTGGCCTTGACGCGCAGCACCAGGTCGCTGCCGATCAGGCCGATCTTGAAGTAGGTGTCCTTGACGGCATCCTTCTTGGCGATCGCTTCCTTGATCAGTTCATCGGCATCGCGGGTCTTGATGCTGCCGAGATCGCCGTCGACAAAGGGCAGCAGGATCTTGTCCAGCTGGCCCTTGATGCCGGTCCACAGGCCCAGCTTGGCATGGCCGCCGGGCGGCCAGACCACGTTCTTCTTGTCCATCGTCTTGCCGGAGGTGTCTGCCATGGCGCGGCTCCATTTTTGGATCTGCGCGATCTTGCCCGATCAGTGCTACTTAAGCGAGATCAATTGAAGCGCCGCCAGCTGGGTTCTCAGCATCGGTGCCAAGGTTCCGCGCAGCAGGGCGCCGCGGCCGCCCGGCGGCAGCTGGCTGTCGAACTGCCCGGCCAGGGCCAGATGGGCAAAGCCGTGGACGACCGACCAGATCGACAGCAGCGCCTGCATCTGCGCCGGCGCCAGCGGTTCAGACGCGGGTGCGCCGCAAAGATCGCGCACGCCCAGCTCCAGGGTCAGGAAGGCGGCCCGCCCGCTCAGCCCCAGCGCCTCGCCCCGGTGCACACCGCAGCGGAACATCAGGCCGAAGCGCCCCGGGTGGGCCAGCGCAAAGCCGACATAGCCCAGACCCTGCTCGACCAGGCGCGCCAGCGGGTCGTCACCGCCGCGCGCGTTGCCCGCCTGCAGTGCCGCGGTCAGGCTGTCGAAGGCCTGGGTGGCCACGGCCTCCAGCAGGCCGGCGGCATCGCCGAAGTGATGGGCCGGGGCCGCCGGCGACACCCCCGAGCGGCGCGCCACCTCGCGCAGCGAAAAGCCCTCGACCCCACGCTCGGCCAGCACCGCCTCGGCCGCCTCGATCAGCGCCTCGCGCAGCGCGCCGTGGTGATAGCCGTCGCGATGCGTCGCCGCGGCAGGGCTCGAGCTGGGTTTGGGCATGGCGGAAGGCCTCTCATCGACGTTTAACTTGACAGCGTTCAGATGATACTTTATCGTTTATCTAAACAGTGTCTAGATAAACCACCGGAATCGTCATCCATGCCCACGCTGAACCCCGCACACCCGCCCCACACCTCCGCCTGGCTGCTGCTGCGCCCCTGGCTCACCGAACTGCTGGCCCGCGAACGCCGGCTGGCGATCTACGGCCTCCTGCTGCTCGCGCTGCTGCTGCCTTGTGCCCTGGCCTGGGGCCTGGACGAGCGCCTGCTGCGCGGCGCCAATGTCTGGATCAAGCCGATCAAGTTCACCCTGTCGATAGCGGTGCTGGCGCTGACCACCGCATGGTTCATCGGTCATCTGCCGGCGGCGCGGCGCCGAGGCCGGGCCGTGGACTGGATCGTCTGGTTGCTGGTAGGCACGGGCAGCTTCGAGCTGGCCTACATCACTATTCAGGCGACCTTGGGCCAGGCCTCGCACTACAACGTGGCCGACGCCTGGCACGGCGCGATGTACACCTTGATGGGTATCGGCGCCCTGGTGCTGACGGCCACCCAGCCGCTGCTGGCCTGGCAGCTGTACCGCCATACCGACACCCGCCGGCCGGCCGCCTATCGCCAGGCCGTGCTGCTGGGCCTGGTGCTGACCTTTGTATTCGGCGCCGGCGTCGGCATGCTGCTGGGCAATCGCCAGCCGCCCGACGGCGGCGCCACCCTGCCGCTGCTCGGCTGGGCGCTGGGCGGCGGCGACCTGCGCCCGGCGCACTTCGTCGGCATCCATGCGGGACAGGTGCTGCCACTGGTCGGCCTGGCCGCAGTGGCGTTCGCCAGGCGGTACGCGAAGCCGGCGGTCTGGACCGCAACGCTGGCCTACGCCACGCTGTTCACCGCGCTGGTGGCCTGGGGGCTGGCCGGGCTGCCCTGATCGAGTTTGCCGCTCCTGGCCGTCAGGCCCCAGGCGGTCAGCACCAGCGAGCCTATCCAGGGCCGTGGGCGCAGGCCGGTCGACGATCAGCCCGACTCACGCGGTCAAGGCAGGTTGTTACGTCCGTAGCCGCGGCCATCCGGCCCGATGCCACCGAGGCCGAAGGCCGGGTCAGGAACAGTGGCCCGGGCCGCGCCAAGCAAACCGGAGAGCACCACTTCCTTATCTCTCAGGTGATTGGCGCCGCCCTCGGCCAACCAATTGATGAGGGCCCGACTCACCCACGGCGCCGACAAGCTGGTCCCCGATTGATCGGTGGTGCGCCCGCTGATATTGGCCGCCACCGTCAGGCAGCGTAACTGCCCATCGGCCCAGCAGGCGCCTGGGGCAACCAGGTCAGGACCCGGACGCGGCGGGGCGCCGGCCCCGCGCAACGGGCCCACCGCAGAATCGTCTGCGATCACGCCGCGGCCAGTCACATAGTTGCCCACGACATAGGTCAGCGATCCGCCGCATTGTCCGGTCATCGTGCCCGGCCTGGGGCTTAGCGCAAAGCCGCCACCGGGCTCCACGCTGAGGAAAGACTGAGCCAACCCGACTTCGGCCGTCGTTTCGGGCTCGTCGCGCTCAACCCAGGCATCGACCAGCAAGTGGCCTTTGTGCCCGGCCGGTGATGCGTTGCTGACCTGGACCTTCCAACGCCCCGAGGGTGCCACCAGCGGCCAGCCCGGCACCGCCGGCTCGATGCGTGTGGGCGCGGTGGCCAATAGAGCCATACCATGGCGTCCTCCCGAGTGCGTGCCTGGAATCAGCAAGACGCTGCACACCGCAGCACTGACCGCCGGCAACGAACCCATCTCGGGACGACTGCGTTCCAGCACCCGAGCGCCACGGTCCAGCAGCGTCACGGCATGGCCTCCGTCCGGCGTGGTGATGTCAATCTGAACCGTGCCTATCGGACCGTTGTCCCACTGGTACCAGAGTTCAAGAAAATTCTGCGTCGGATCGCTTGCCGGAACTTCCCAGCAAAGCGTCGCCGCCTGCCCGGGGGCAAGCGCCGCCGAGCCAGCATGCACCGCACGGTCAGTCGGCACGTTGCCCGCGGCTAGCACAATGGCCACACGGGGATCGCCGGCATAGCACTCGAGCGCCGCCTCCAGCAGCGAGGCGCCATCGTGTGAACCAGCGAACGAACCCAGGCTCACATTGATGACCACCTGAGCGGCGTCCCGTGCGTGCAGCAGAATGTATTCGATGGCATCGATCACGTAGACCGTGAGCCAGCCCCCGGAGAGGTCGTTCACCGCCGACTCCGGCAGTTGCACGAAGATCACCTCGGTGTCGCTGCGGCGTCTGCAACAGCCGCCTGTCCCGGGAGCGCAAAACCCCTACCTGCAGCAACGTCCATGACCGCAGCACCATGCGTCCACGGCGCCAGCAGCTCGGGAAGCCCGGCAAAGGTGTAACAGGCCTGTTCAAACAGCGGCCGGTCTGTCCACCTACTTTGCACGTCGGCCTCTACGCTGCCCATGCACTGGTCCAGCCGCTGCGCATCGACCTCGCGTCCATAGCCCAACTCGGTCGGCAGCGTCCACAAACCAGTGTCGGTCGGCCAGTCGCAAGAACGTCCCTGATCCCACAATCTGCGGATCCGGGTAGCACCGCGGGCGTCGAGAAAGTGCTGATGGGCAAACGGGCAGCCGAAGTCGATGATGCCCATCACTGCTTTGGCCGCGGCGGGCTCGTTCTCCGCGTCTTTTGGCGCCGGTGCATGCAGCGTTGGCCACTGTGACGTGGCTCCGCCATGGATCAGATTGGCATACATGAGTCGCCTGACCGCAGCCAAATCGCTGTCGCGCAACAGTCGTTTGAGACGTGGCCAGGCAAGCTCGGTCGACCCGACAGGGAACGGCGCCGCCTTGGTTTCGGCGCTGCCAATCAGCCCCGCCTTCAGACGGAAAAAGCACGGGGCGAAGCGGCTGACCACCTGGTCAAGGGCCACCTTGGCGGTGAAAAACCGCAGCGGCTGCCGCGGTTGCTGCAAACGCTCCTTGTAAAGCGGCGCAATCTCCACGGAGTTCGGCCCGGCATTGGCAAGCCTCAGCCAGTCCGCCATCTGTACAGCATTGCGTTTCGCGTCGTCATCCAATTCGATGGCGAAACGCCGCCTGCCGTCACGGTCCGACAGGTAGCCATTGAACCCCGACTGTTTGGCCCAGAACAGGTAGGGGTCGATGTTGACTTCACAACCGGCTTGTTGCTGCCAGTCGGCCTCGGCGGCCGGCAATACCGCCGCAGACGTGGGCATGTTCCATGCAAAAGCCATTTGCGCCTCCCGGTGCGATCGAAGGTTGTTGTTGCGGCGTTACACCCACTCGGCCCTGGCCAAGCTCCACAGTTCGTTGGCAAACACGGTCGTCGGAGTCTCGGCCCAGAGAAACGCTCCCTGACTGACCGAGGCCCGTAAGGCATCGATGGGGATCTGGGTCTCATCACGGAGTGGATCTAGCGCGTTCGCGGGCCCATACCAACTCGGTGCCATGGCCACCGCATCCAGGCCGGGCTGGGCCGCCCGCTGGCACACCGCCGCTACGAAGGATGCCAAGGTGTCTCCGAGCAAGCGGCCGGCGGTGGTGTCGGCCGGGAAGTGTAGGCCGGCCACCTCTCGATTTCGACTGATTCGGTAGGCCAGGCGTTGCAGGTTTGAGTCGGTAAGGGTCGCCTGGCTGTCCCGGCTGCCGGCGGCCAAGATGGACAGCAGCCGTGCCGTCAAGTGCGACTCCGTCGCGTGACCACTGGGCCAGGAGTCATGGCCCGGTGTTTGCAAGATGGGCTCGATCAAGCTGCTGTACTCGAAGGGACGTGGGCACAAGCAGGCCTGCTTGAAGCGGAATATGACGAATACGGCAAAGCTCAATGCAACATCGAGCAACTCGATCGTGTGGCGATGCCGGTCGGCGCGTAAACCCAGCACCGAGCTCCAGAAAGCATCGGCCGGCCGCACCTGGGTAAGAATCTCGGCAGCGTGGGTGGCGCGGTCCTCCGATCTGTGCATCAATACAGCCAACTGGGCCTGGAATACCGCATAGGGTGGCCGTTGCAGTGAGACCAACAGATTGCCACCGCGATGCCTGAGTTCGAACGGTGCATCGGCGCCGGCGCCGGCAAATTCGACCAGCGACAGCAACTCTCCAAGCGCCACAAAGGCGCGTGGCACGGCCTCTAGTGCCCTGAAGCGAGTCAGCGCCGATGCTGCCGGCGGCAGGCCATCCGCGGCCCCTGGCCAGGTCGCGTGCGCGTCGCCGGGATTGATCGCCACAGGCCTGCGCACGCCGCGTTCGTTGAACCCCTGGTAGCGCAACAAGCCTTCCAAGAGCACCGGTGTCGGGTCAGCGCCCGAATAGGCAAACAGATCGGCTGCATGGCCCGTGTGACCCGTATGTCCGGTATGTCCAGTAAAACCTGTCATGGTCTGCTCCCTTTCGATGTGATCAAGGTGCGGCGCCCGCCGCGCGGAAGATCCGGGCGTTCTCCAAAGCCATCGGCATCGCGCCACCCGGAAAGCGTGCGAGGTACTTGGCTACCGTGAAGCGCGGCTCGATCCGCAACATTTCCTGCATCGTTTCCCGTGCCTCATCTTCCTGCCCGAGACGCCATTGCGCGACGATCAGCGTGCGATGGGTCGAGGTATGCAGCCGATTGGCACGCAGCGACTTGCTCGACAGCGACCGCGCCAATTCGTCCTCGCCCGCGGCCAATGCGGCAAGCCCGGCAAGCGACTCGAAGTAGTAGCGCATCGGGTCCAGCGGAGCCAGGGCCAACGCCCGCCGCGCCGCAGCCAGGGCGGCAGCCCCCTGACCCAGCCAGGCTTTCAATGTTCCGGTGTACAGCCAAGCCAGTGGCTCGTTCGGGTTGGCGTGAAGCGCCGCCTCGTAATGTTGCTGGGCCGCGAGCAGATCGTGAGCCAGAAAGCCGTGAACCAATCCGGCCATGGTGTGAGCCAGCGCGCTCGAGGGGTCGGCATCGAGTGCGCGTCGAGCTGAGTCGAGTGCTCGCTTGGCATCGTCCCCCGGATCATCAGACTCTCCCTGCACAACCCGCATCGCATACCACTTGCCCAGCCAAGCATGCGCATGGGGATGACGGCCATGCCGTTCAGCCAGGGCTTCAAGAACCAGTTGCGCCCGCCTGAAATCGCTTGGCGCACAGCGATGTATCAAGCCAATGCCCGACATCAGCAGGCTGTGCGCATGCAAGGTCGGGAGGGGCTTCCCGTTGGCGCGCTCCAACTCGCGACGAACAATCGCCTGGCTGATCATGCCCACGGCCTGGGGCACCAGATCGTCCTGCCCTTGCAGCACCTCATGCAACGATGTGGCATAGCTGCCAACGTCGATCAAGGTCTGGCTCGGCACATGCTCCAACCGCAGGTCAAGTCTTAGCCGACCAGCCGACTGCATATCCAGTTGCCCGACAACGATGTAGCTCGCCTGCAACCGATCACTGATTTCCGTGATGCTGGCCTGCCCCATGGCGGCCGCAGCAGACGAATAGCGCGAAATTACATGCAGGAACGAGGTACGACCGAGCGAACGAACGACCTCCTCCAGCAGCAGATCCGCGGCGACCAGTGCTTCATGCCGGTGGCTGTCGACTCGGAAGGGGAGCACGGCCAAGGTCGGTGTCAGCCCTTCATCTTCGCCTCGGCCCAAGGCGAGGGCTGTTGACTCGGTCGGCTTGATCCATCGGAATGCCCGCACCGGGTCGGCCAGGTGCTTGAAGAAACAGGCCCCCAGATCTTCGACGTCACCGTTCAGTCCACAAACCAGCTCATCCCGGACCTCAGCGGACATGACCATGTCGCCCGGCTTGGCCAAGGTCGCCAGGCGCGCAGCCAGATTGACACCTGAGCCATACACATCGAGACCATCTATAACGATCTCGGCCCGGTGCACACCCATGCGCAGCGCAATCCAGTCAGGGGAGTTCCGCCCGACGTTGTACGGGGCGACGCGCTGATGTAGGTCATAGGCCGCAGCCATCGCCTGAGTCACGTTCTCGAACTCCAGCAACATCCCATCCCCCAAGCTCTTCACCATGCGCCCCTGATGGGCGGGCAGGACCTGGGTTCGGACCTCGTGCACAAAGCGCCGCCAGCGGTCGATGACGTCGGCCTCGTTGGCCTGCATCAGTCGAACCGATTCGACGACATCCACCACCACAATGGTTTTGGTGGCCCGAACCAACTCGGGCCAGACCTCTTCCCCTGAGTCGGCTGCGTTCATGTTGTGCGCCGTTGTTGTTGTTCGCATCCCTATTCTGTGGGATGCCGGTTACATATGTGTTGGTGTTTGCGCGGGTAGGAAGTCGCCTGCGGCCCAGGCTCCGACCGGCGAATGAGCCTTTTCCCGGGGCGGTCTGGCGTAAGTCGATACAGGTCGTGCAAGACGGCCTCCCGCGTCCAGCCACCCTCAGGAGAGTTTCATGTCCAGCCGCAGCGCCGTCAGCACCCTCACCCGCCCGACCAAGGGCCATCTGCAACACCTGGCCGCCCTGATGGCCAGCGTGGCCCTGGTGGCCTGTGGCGGCGGCGATCCGGACCCCGCTCCGGTGGCCGCAGCCCCCGCGCCAACCCCAGCGCCCGCGCCCGCACCTGCACCTACTCCAGCGCCAGCCCCTACTCCGGCCCCCGCGCCGACCCCTGCACCTGCGCCAGCCCCCACGCCGGCTCCAGCGCCAACACCTGCCCCTGCCCCTGCCCCTGTCCCTGCCCCGGCTCCGGCTCCGGCCCCGGCTCCGACGCCCGCACCAGCGCCGGTGCCGGCCCCGGCCCCGGCCCCGGCTCCGTCGGGCAACGAATGCGCGCCGCTGGTCGCCAAGGCCGGCGACTCGGTGACCTATCGGCAGACCAGCTCGATCGCCGGTGCTACGCCCTATACCGTCAAGTACGACTTCAGCTCGGGCACCTTCAAGGGCGCGGCGGCCACCGTCGGCACGGTCACCGTGACCGGCGTCACCGCTGCCTCGGTCGGCCTGTCGACCTTCTATCTGGACCCGGTCACCGGCGCGGCGCTGGGCCAGGACGCCGTCGCCGGCGGAGCCAATGACACCGTCACCACCTACGAGCCGGCCGACTGGCAGCAGCGGCTGACGAATGCCGGCATCGTCAACGGCGGCAGCGGCAAGATCGCCGTCACCGCCACCGTGACCGGCAAGAGCGTCACCGACGGCTTTGCCGCGCTCGGTGGTGCCACCGCCATCGTCATGAAGTACGAGTTCGCGATCAACCGCGACGCCAACGAGACGGTGACGACGGCCGCCGGCAGCTTTGCCAACTCGTGCAAGTTCCGCGTCGAGTTCCAGCTGAAGGACTTCCAGGTGCAGGGCCCGGCGGCATCGAGTCCGCTGTTGGCACTGACCCTGCCGCTGCTCCAATCCAGCTTCGCGGTGCCGACCAATATCAGCCTGTGGACCACCAATGCCGTGCCCTTCATGCTGCCCAAGAGCGTGACGGTGACGACGCTGCCGGCGCCCACCGGCGCGGTGACGACGACGCAGGAACTGATCGCGGTGACGAAGGCAGCGCGCTAAGCCACGTCACTGAGCGGGTTCGTGTGGCTCATGGCAGGCGCAAGCCTCGCCATGAGCCGCAGACACCAGCTCATGAAGGATGCCGCAGCCATGCTCTGCATGGTTGGAATCGCACTGCGCACGCAGTGCCACCAGCTGCTGCTCCAGTGCCTGCATGCTTTTCAGCCTGGCCTGCACGCGCAGCAACTGCTGTTCGATCAGCCGGTCCGCCCCATCCGGATTGGCACCGGGCTGATCGACGCAGGCCAGCAGCTGTGAGATGTCGGCCAGCGACATGTCCAGCGCCCGGCAGTGGCGGATGAAGGCCAGCCGCTCCAGGTGTGCCTGGGTGTAGTCGCGATAGCCGTTGTCGCTGCGCGCCGGGCCCGGCAGCAGGCCCTGCTTCTCGTAAAAGCGGATGGTCTCGATGTCCACGCCGGTGGCCTGGCTGAGGGCGCCTATGCGCATGTAAGCCTCCTTGGGTTGGTCTGCAGACTAGCACTGTGCGATGCCGCGTTCGCCCGGCTGTCGCCCGGCCGCCGGCCGGGTTAGAGTCTGCCCATCATTCCAACGGAGACCGCCACCATGCAACGCCGCAATTTTGTCGTGGCCGGCAGCGCACTGATTGCGCTGCCCGGCTTTGCCACTGCCCAGACGGTTGAAAAGCCCAAGGTCACGATTGCGGTGGGTGGCAAGAACCTGCTGTACTACCTGCCGCTGACGATTGCCGAGTCGCTGGGCTACTTCAAGGCCGAGGGCCTGGACGTGACGATCGCCGACTTTGCCGGTGGTTCGCGCGCGCTGCAGGCGGTGATAGGCGGCAGCGCCGATGTGGTCTCGGGCGCCTTCGAGCACACCATCAATATGCAGGTCAAGGGCCAGCGCCTGCGCGCCTTTGCGCTGCAGGGCCGGGCGCCGCAGATCGTGCTGGGCGTCAACCCCAAGACCATGCCCAACTTCAAGACCGTGGCCGACCTGAAGGGCAAGAAGCTGGGCGTGACCGCGCCGGGCTCGTCGACCAATGTGCTGGCCAACTTCGTGCTGGCCAAGGCAGGTCTGAAGCCCAGCGACGTGTCCATCGTCGGCGTGGGCGCCGGCAGCGGTGCGGTGGCGGCGATGCGCTCCGGCCAGATCGACGCGATCAGCAACCTCGACCCGGTGATCACGCTGCTGCTGCGCTCGGGTGACCTGAGGATCGTCTCCGACACCCGCGTCGTGGCCGACGCCGACAAGATCTTCGGCGGGCCGATGCCGGCCGGCTGCATGTATGCACCGCAGAGCTTTCTCGACAAGAACCCGGGCACGACCCAGGCGATCGCCAACGCCATCGTGCGCGCCGACAAGTGGATTCAGCAGGCCGGCGCCGGCGACATCATCAAGGCCGTGCCCGAGAGCTTCCTGCTCGGCGACCGCGCGGTTTATATCGACGCCTTCCTGGCCGCCAAGGGCGCGCTGTCTGTCGACGGCATGTTCCCCGAAGCCGGGCCCGAGACCGCCCGCCGCGCACTGGCCAGCATCGACAAGGAGATTGCCGACGCCAAGATCGACCTGGCGGCGATCTACACCAATGACTTCGTCAAGCGCGCCAATGCCAAGTACCCACGAGGCTGATGACGTGGCTGCCCCTGCATTGGAACTCGACAACGTCGCCTGCACCTTCGTCTCAAAGGACGATCCCAGCCAGCGCTACACCGCCGTGCGCGAAGTGGCGCTGACGGTCGGCGCCGGCGAGTTCGTCTCCGTGGTCGGACCGACCGGCTGCGGCAAGAGCACGCTGCTCAACGTCGCCGCCGGGCTGCTGCAGCCCAGCACCGGCAGCGTGCGGGTGTTCGGTGAGCCCTTGGTGGGCATCAACGCCCGCGCCGGCTATATGTTCCAGAGCGAGAGCCTGATGCCCTGGCGCACCGCGCTGCAGAACGTGATGGCCGGGCTGGAGTTCCGTGGCGTGGCCGACGCCCGCGAACAGGCCGAAGAGTGGCTCAAGCGCGTGGGCCTCGGGGGCTTCGGCAACCGCTATCCGCACCAGCTCTCGGGCGGCATGCGCAAGCGCGTCAGCCTGGCCCAGACCCTGGTGCTGGACCCCGACATCATCCTGATGGACGAGCCGTTCTCGGCCTTGGACATCCAGACCCGCCAGCTGATGGAGAACGAG
>Ga0187845_1000530_pt1 | contig 22830 bp, 24 predicted proteins | sample SpaLakP09_SKY_68_FD_134515 | JGI IMG/M metagenome (GOLD analysis project Ga0187845, IMG submission 134515) | Oligotrophic lake water microbial communities from Sparkling Lake, Wisconsin, USA - SP09_SKY_68 | ecosystem: Environmental > Aquatic > Freshwater > Lake | place: USA: Sparkling Lake... | reverse complement strand
CGCCGGCGAACGCCTGCGCGACGAACTGACCGCCATCCTCGGCCCGGCCGCTCCTGGCGCCAAGGGGGAAGCGATCGCCACGCCGTCGCTGGCGCGCTTCACGGTGGACCTGACGGCGCAGGCGAGAACGCGCGGCTTCGACCCGATCTCGGGGCGCGAGGCCGAAGTGCGGCAGGTGATCGACATCCTGATGCGGCGGCGCCAGAACAATCCCATCCTGACGGGCGAGCCTGGCGTGGGCAAGACCGCCATCGTGGAAGGCTTCGCGGCCCGGGTGGCCGCTGGCGACGTGCCTGCCGCGCTGGCCAAGGTGTCGGTGCTGGCCCTGGACCTGGGCCTGCTGCAAGCGGGCGCCAGCCTGAAAGGCGAATTTGAAAGCCGCCTCAAGTCCGTGATCGCCGAAGTGAGCGCGGCCGGCCAGGACATCATCCTGTTCATCGACGAAGCGCACCAGCTGATAGGCGCGGGCGGCGCCGAAGGGCAGGGCGACGCCGCCAACCTGCTGAAACCGGCCCTGGCGCGCGGCGAATTGCGCACCATTGCCGCCACCACCTGGGGCGAATACAAGCAGTACGTGGAAAAGGATGCCGCCCTGGCGCGCCGCTTCCAGGTGGTCAAGGTCGACGAACCGGACGAGGAAGCGGCGGTCGCCATGCTGCGCGGCGTGGTCGACAACCTGGAACGGCACCATGGCGTGACCATCCTCGACGCCGCCGTGCGCGACGCCGTGCGCCTGTCGCACCGCTATATCAGCGAACGCAAGCTGCCCGACAAGGCCATCAACGTGCTCGACACCGCCTGCGCGCGCGTGGCGCTGGGATTGGGCGGCACGCCGGTGGAACTGGAAACCCTGCAGCGCGATATCGCGCGCATGGATACCGAACTGCGGGTGCTGGGACGGGAAGCCGTGGCCGGCGCCGACTACGCCGCCCGCATCGGCGAACTGACGGCCGCGCTGCAGGAATTGCGCGGCCGCGAAGCCGAGCTGCGTCCGCGCCTGGCGCTGGAGCGGGCCGCCGTCAAGGCGGTGCTCGACAAGCGCGCCGAGCTGCAGGCGGCGGCCGAGGGCGGCGACCATGACGAAGACAATGCGCCCGACAGCGTGGCCCAGCTCTCGATCGAGCTGGAACGGCTCGAATCCGGGCTGGCCGTGATCCAGAACGAACAGCCCATGGTGCCGGTGTGCGTCGATGCGCGCACGGTGGCGTCGGTGGTGGCCGGGTGGACCGGGGTCCCGGTCGGGAAGATGCTGACCGACGAACTGCACACGATCCTGAACCTGAAGGAACGCATGGCCGAACGCGTGATCGGCCAGGAACAGGCGCTGGACGCGATCGCGCGCCGCATCCGCACCTACCATGCGGAGCTGGACGACCCCTGCAAACCGGTGGGCGTGTTCCTGCTGTCCGGGCCGTCGGGTGTGGGCAAGACCGAGACGGCGGCGGCCCTGGCCGACCTGCTGTACGGCGGTGAGCGCAACATGATCGTGGTGAACATGTCCGAATTCCAGGAGGCGCACACGGTATCGAACCTGAAGGGCGCGCCGCCGGGCTATGTGGGCTTCGGGCGTGGCGGCGTACTGACCGAAGCGGTGCGGCGCAAGCCTTACAGCGTGGTCCTGCTGGACGAAGTGGAGAAAGCCCACGCGGATGTGATGGAACTGTTCTACAACGTATTTGACAAGGGCACCATGGAAGACGGGCAGGGCGTGGCAGTCGATTTCAAGAACACCGTGATCCTTCTCACGTCGAACGCGGAAGGCGAAGCGCTGGCGAAGCATTTCGCGCCGGCCTTCCTGGGCCGCCTGGTGGTGGTGCCTTACCTGGCGCTGGGCCAGGCGCAGATCGGCGCCATTGCACGCCTCAAGCTCGAACGGATCCGGCGCCGCTTCGAACGCAACCACCATGCCGCCCTGGTGATCGACCCTGGCCTGCCCGCGCTGATCGCGCAGCGCTGCACCGAAGTTGGCAGCGGCGCCCGGAACATCGACAACATCCTGTCGCAGTCCCTGCTGCCTGACCTGGCCGCGCGCGTGCTGGAACGATTGTCCCTGCAGCGGCCGTTTGCCAGCATGCGCGTCGCGCCCGGCACAGGCAGCACCTTCGACTACCGCTTCGACGACGAGGAAGCCGCATGAACGTCCTCTCATTGAGCACGGCGCTCGGGGCCGACGTCCTGCAACTGAACCGCATGCACGGCGTGGAAGGCGTGGGCGAACTGTTTGCCTACCACCTGGAGATGTCGTCCGCCGACACGGCCATCGCCTTCGCCGACATTGTCGGCAAGAGCGCCACCGTGTCGCTGGCACTCGAAGGCAGCGCGGTGCGCACCTTCAACGGCGTGGTGACCCGCTTTACCCAGACCGGCGGGCGCCCGGGCAGCGCCACCTATCGCGCCGAAATCCGGCCCTGGCTGTGGTGGCTCACGCTGGACGTCGATTCGCGCATCTACCAGCAGATGACGGCCGTGGAAATCATCACCGGCCTGTTCACGGAACTGGGCTTCACCGATTTCAAGGATAGCCTGAGCGGCACCTACACCAAGCGCGACTACTGCGTGCAGTACAACGAAAGCGCCTTCGATTTCGTGTCGCGGCTGATGGAGGAAGAGGGCATCTTCTACTACTTCGAGCATGCCGACGCCACCCACACCATGGTCCTGCTCGACGACGGCGAACATTACACGGCCTGCCCGGGACTGGCCACGGCGCGCTACCAGGACACGGCAAGTTCGCGCGACGCGCTCGACCTGGTATTTCGCTGCGAGGCCGAGCAGAGCGCCGTGACCGGCAAGTTCGAGTCGAACGACTATGATTTCCAGATGCCGGCGCTGGTCCTGAAGGGCGAGGCAGACGGCGCCGCCACCCGCATGCGCGTCTACCAGTACCCCGGCGGCTTTACGGAAGCGGCTGCCGGCACGGCGCTGGCGGCGGTGCGGATGCAGGCGCTGGAGCAGACCAGCAAGGCCATTCGCGGCGAGAGCACCTGCCGCGCCTTTGTCGCCGGCTGCAAGTTTTCGCTGACCGGCCATATTCGTGAGGACATGAACATTGCCTATGTACTGCGGCGCGTATCGCACGAAGCCAGCTACGACGACTACAGCAACAGCTTCGAAGCCTATCCGCTGACGCTGCCGTTCCGTTCCCCGCTGCGCACGCCGCGCGCGCGCATTTACGGCACCCAGACCGCGGTCGTGGTGGGCAAGGCCGGCGAAGAAATCTGGACCGACGAATTCGGCCGCATCAAGGTGCAGTTCCGCTGGGACCAGCGCGGCAAGAAGAACGAGGAAAGCTCGTGCTGGATCCGCGTGGCGCAGGGCTGGGCGGGGCAAGGCTTCGGCGCCTTTTTCCTGCCGCGCATCGGCCAGGAAGTGATCGTCAGCTTCCTCGACGGCGACCCTGACCGTCCTTTGGTGACGGGCGGCGTGTACAACGCCACCCAGAAAGTACCGGAGGCGCTGCCGGCCAACCAGACCCGCAGCGGGATCCGCAGCCAGTCGTCCAAGGGCGGCGGCGGTTCCAACGAAATCCGTTTCGAGGACAAGAAGGATAGCGAGGAGCTGTACCTGCACGCCCAGAAGGACATGACCACCCTGGTCGAAAACGACAGGTCCAGCAAGGTCGTGGAGGGGAACGACACCCTGCTGGTGGACAAGGGCAAGCGCAGCGTGACGGTGGGCGGCGACGAAACCCACGCCAGCAAGGCCAACTTCACCCACACCGTGACCGGCAATTACGAGCTGACCGTGGACGGCAACCTGACCATCAAGGTCAGCGGCTCGGTCAGCATCAAGGCCGGCACCAGCCTGGCCAGCGAGGCGGGCACCGCGCTCACCAACAAGGCCGGCACCAGCCTCAATAACACGGCCGGCACCTCGCTCGAGAACAAGGCCGGCACCACGCTCACCAACGATGCCGGCATCAGCATGACGAACAAGGCCAGCGCCTCGCAGACGGTCGACGGCGGCGGCATGCTCACGCTCAAGGGAGGGATCGTCAAGATCAACTGACATGGACGACGAAGTGTTGACCTATGGCGAACAAGGGCAGATCCTGTGCCGCGCCACCTTTGCCGGCGGCGTGCTGCACGGCCTGACCCAGCGCTACGACGAGGCGCAGGTGCTGCTGCAGGCGGTGCACTTCAAGCACGGCCTGATGGACGGGAAAATGACGGTGTATGCGGAAGGCGTGCCGGTGAGCGAAATAGACTACCGGGGCGGCCTGGTCGACGGCCAGATGCTGACCTATGGCGAAAACGGCGCCCTGGCGGGAAAAGTCGCCTATGTGGCGGGAAAGCCGCACGGCCCGGCGCTGTACTACTTTCCGAATGGCGGCCTGGCGCGCAGCGCGCAGCATGCGGGCGGCCTGCTGGAAGGCGAGGCGCGCGACTATGGCCTGGACGGGGTGTTGTTGTCTTGCGGGTCCTGGCGGCGCGGCAAGCTGCATGGCGTGTTGACACAGTATCACCCTGACGGCAAGATAAGGGAGGTCGCGCACTTCATCGACGGCAAAGTCGATGGCGAGGTGCGCAAGTACGACAAGGACGGCGTGCTGGAAGGCGCCAAGGCGGCAGCGCCCAAGCGCGACAAGCCGCTGGCGTGGCTGGGAAAATGGATCGAGGGCTGACACGATGGGCCAGCAGGTGTGCGCGGGAGCGCTGATGCAATGCAGTTTCGGCGTGGCGCCGGCGCCGCTGTCGGTGTTGCCCGTGAGCGGCGTGCTGACCGGGACACCGGCGGCCACCATCATGGATAACGTACCGATGCTGAACATACCGACCTTCGGCATGTGCTCGAGCATGTCCAATCCGACTGTGGCCGCGGCCACGGCGGCGGCGCTGGGCGTGCTGGTGCCGATGCCCTGCATCCCGGCCACGGTGGCGCCGTGGGTGCCGGGTTCGCCCACGGTCCTGATCGGCAGCAAGCCGGCTTTGAACAACAGCAGCAAGCTCAATTGCATGTGGGGCGGTATCATCCAGATCAGTTTTGCGGGGCAGGCCACGGTGATGGTGCCATGACCGACCATGTTTTTGCTTTCAACGGACGCATGCTGGCAATTTTGTGCGTGGTCCTGCTGCTGCTCCTGGCCACGAGCTTCGGGCTGGGCATGCTGTATGCTGATTACCGCAGCGCCGGTCTCGCGCCGCACAAGCCGCTGGCCGCGGCCGTGAAATAGCAATCCGGGAGAATCGCCATGGCACAGATCATTCAAGCGTACTTCATCCACGGGCAGGCGTCGCTCCAGCGCAAGCCCGGCGGCATCGGCAGCGAGTCGTTCGCCGTGGACCCGGGCCGCCTGAACCTGGCCGGCACGGTTGGCCGTGCCATGCCCGACGCGGTGCTGCGCAAGATGGAACAGGTATTCAAGGCCGATTTTTCCGATGTCCGCATTTACCAGGGCCCGCAAGCGTCGTCGATCGGCGCGCATGCCTTCACCATGGGGTCGCGCATCTACTTCGCGCCAGGCCAGTATTCGCCCGACACGGCGCGCGGCCAGCAGTTGCTGGGTCACGAACTGGCCCACGTGCTGCAGCAGCGTGCGGGCCGCGTGCGTTCGCCTGCCGGCGGCGGCATGGTGGTGGTCAACGACCATGCGCTGGAAGCGGAAGCGGACCGCATGGGCGTGCTGGCGGCCTCGTTCCGGCCGCAGATTCAAACCAAAATGGCGGCGCCGGTGCGGCCAGCCCCCGTGCAGGCCAAGCCGGCCACGCACAAGCTGGTACTGGGCGCCTATATGCATCAGGGTGCATCTGGCGCGGGCGTGCCGCCCGACCTGGCGGGCCATGCATTCGTGTCGGTGGAAGGGCCCACGGGCAAGCGCGAAACCTGGGGTTTTTCGCCGGCCAACTACAGCCGCTTCAATCCCGCCAAAGACCTGGGCAAGCTGCGCGCGGGCGTGCCCGGCGTGGTGCACCGCGACGACGGCGCCTTCAGCAAGCCGGGCGTGAAAACCCGCAGCTACACATTGACGCCGGCGCAGGCCAAGGCGGCCATGGCAAAAATCGACGAATACAAGTCGCGCAAATACCAGTTCAGCGCCCAGTCGCGCCAGTGCACCACCTTCGCCAGCGACGTGCTGCGCGCGGCGCACGTGGACGCCCCGGTCGCGGGCAAGCTCCCCGGCGATATGTACCGCAAGGTGTAGCCGCTTATTTGTTCAGGCGCGACTGTTCTGCCACGCGCTTGATCTGCTGGGCCATCGGCCCGATATCGCTCGACAGGCGCGTGGACGTGGCCGCCAGCTGCTTGGTGATGGCCGCCAGCGACTTGTTCAACGACTCTCCCAATTCCTTGTTCATGGCGGCGATCTGCTGGGCGCTCTTGCCGGCCGTGTCGGTGACATGGCTGCGGTTTTGCTCGGCCGCGCGCTGCACGGCCTGGGTGGTGTCGCTGGCCTGCTGGCCGATGCGCTGGCCCAGCGCTTCGAGCGTGCGCCGGGTGCGGCCGCCGAGTTCTTCAAGGATCTCGCTGCTGTGCGCCTGCAGCTGGCCGATACCGCTGTTGGCCAGGCCCAGTTCTTCGTCCAGCGCGGCCAGCGCCGCGTCGATGGCTTGCTGCTGCGGTCCGAGCAAGGCCAGCGCCTGCGCGACCTGTTCGCCAATCCGGGCCACGCCGGCGCTTTGCGCCACCAGCTCGCGGAAGGCTTCCAGGGTCGCGCTCATCTGGTCGGCGCTGCGGCGCGTGTGATGCATCATTTCGCCTTGCTGCGCGCGGTGCTTGTCCTGTAGGCCTGCGTTGTGGCTGACCAGTTCCATCAGTTCGGCCAGGTGGGCCGTGAATTGGTCATTGATCCGGGTGTTGAAGTCGGCGATGACGCCGCTTAGCGCCGCCACCAGCGTGGCGCGGTTCTGCTGTTCCTGTTCGATGCCGAAGGCGGCCAGCGCATCGCGCGTTTGCACGGACGAGGCTTGCAGCTGCGTGAAATGGATTTCCTGGGCCTGGGTGGCCTGCCGGAGGGCGTTCAACTGTGCCAGCAGCGCGGCGTGGGATGCACTGGCCGCTTCGCGCTGCTGGTCGAGCAAGCGTGACAGGGCGGCGTCCTGCCGCCGGAATCGCGCATGCAGGCCGATGACCAGTGTGAACAGGACGAGCAGCGCTGCAGCTAGTAAAAGGTGGGCAAGATCCATGAATTCCGGCCGTTTCAAGATTGCCTAATATACCAGCCTTTTCACCGCTTTAGGAGCGTCCCGGGCCGCGCCTGTTGGCGCCAGGTCCCGGCCCGGCGGCGCCGGTCCCGATACGGTAGCTCAGCCCGATGTACAGCACCCGTCCGTCGGCCTTGCGAAACGAGCGGTCCTGGATCAGCGGCGTGTCGATGACCGTTTCATTCTTGTTGGTGTCGAAGATGTCGGTCACATTGACGACAAAATTGAGCGCCGGCGTGACCGTGCGCCGATAGCTCAGATTCATCGTGGCGCTCGGTTCCCGGTAACCCTGGAACGACAGCGTCTTGCCTTGCGCGCTGATGTTCATTTGCAGCTGGTCGGCTGCGCTGACCTGGTAGCGCAGGTTCATGCGGCCGCCCAGCGACAAGGCGCTGCGGCGCGGGTCCTGCCCGGCCGACGCATTGACGGCCGCGCGTTCGGTGTAGGCCACGTTGCCGCTGGTGTTGAGCGTGAGGCCGGGGAGCAGCCTGCCATTGAGTGAAAACTCCAGGCCGCTGGCCTGGCTGCTGCCGTCGTTGTCGCGCGTGGTCAGGAGCACGGTGTCGGAGATGAACACCTTGCGCTCGGAAATGAGGTCGCTCTCGCGCCGGAAGAAGGCGCGCAGGTTGGCGTCCAGGTTCCAGATGCGGCTTTCGTATCCGACCTCGTAAGAATCGGTGTGCACCGGTTTCAGGTTCGGTTTGCCGGACGAGACCTGGAATTCGTCGCGGTACACCACGAAGGGATTGAGCTCGCCCGCGTTCGGCCTGCGGATCCGCTGCGCATAGCTGAAGCGGATGGTGCTCTTGTCCGACTGCTTCCAGGTCAGGAACAGGCTGGGCATGGCATTGAAATAGTGGTTGCCCGCCTCGATATTGCTGGTGAACTGGGAGACGGCGACGTCCGTGTATTCGCCGCGCAGGCCGGCCAGCACACCCCATTCCTCGTTCAGGCGCATCTGGTACGACCCGTACAGCGCCAGGTTGGTCTCTTTCAGCGCGAAGCGGTTGCTGCGGTTCGCGTTGGGAATGGCGGCCTGGCTCAGCGGGTCGAAGTCGGTGTAGCGGGTATCGATCTCGTTGTCGTTGGTGGCGGTCTTGAAGCCCAGCTTGAGGAAGCCGCCCTCCATGGGGCGCTCGTAGTCGCCGGTCAGGTCGACGATGCGGATGTCGCCGGCATTGTCCTGGCGGCTCCGGCTATCGAGGCGGCCCGCGGGGCGGATGGTGTACATGTTCGCGTAGGCCACGCCATTCCGGCTCGATGTGGCGGACGTGCGCAGGTCCAGGCGCATCAGCTCACCGCTGATGCTTCCCTTGTGCTCGTAGCGCCCGCCCCAGGTATGGCTGTCGTTCGTGCCGCTGCGGACCGAGCGCCGCTGGTAGTCGCTGTCGACGATGTCGTCGCTGCCGAAAACGATATAGCGGTCTTCGGCGCGCGCATCGTCGCCGCGGCTGGTGTAGGCGATGCTGGCGGCAAGCGTGTCCTTCTCGCCCAGGTTGTAGGTGAGCGAAGTGTTGAAGCCGGACGAATTGTTCAAGCCCTCCGACACGGCATCCTGGCTGCTGCGCGTGACCTCGCCGGTGACCGGGTGGATGCGCATGCGCCGGGTGTCGCCGGACTGGTTGCGGCCGTCGCGCCGGACGTTGGCGCTGCCCTGGATGCCGAAGCGGCCGGTGTTGTAGCTGCCCGATGCGGCGGAGTTGTAGCGGCCATCCACGCCGGCATTGGCGCTGACCGAGCCGAATCCGCCTGCCTTGCGGCTGCGGCGCATGACCAGGTTGATGATGGGCGCGCCGCCGCCTTCATTGCCGAACTGCGCGCCCGGATTGTTGATGACTTCCACCGATTCGATGTCTTCGGATGGCATGGCATTGAGCGTGGCGCCACGGCTGTCGCCCTGCAGCATGGCCGACGGCTTGCCGTCGATGAGGATCTGGACGTTGGTGCTGCCGCGCAGGGTCACCGTGCCGTCCGGGTCCACCGCGACCGACGGCACGTTGGCCAATGCCTCGGCCGCCGAGCCATTGGTGGCGTTGATGTCGCTGGCCACTTCGTAGACCTGGCGGTCGATGCGGTTGGTGGGGCGTTCGGCGGTGACGGTGACGGAAGGCGCGCTGGCCGCCTCCGGTGGCGCTGCGGGCTTTTCTTCCTTCTTGACCGGGGCAACGGCGGTTTGCGCCGCGGCCGGCGCGCACAGGCAGGCGCCTGCAACGGCGATGGCGAGCAGGGACTGGGCGTGGGTTGGCATTTTCATAGTGCAGCAGGATAGAGAAATCATGCCTTCAAGTACAGGCAATTCCTGTAACGGCTTGGTAAAGATGAAAGCGGCGTCTTTACATGACGCCCGGCAAAAAGCGGCTGTTTTGCCACGCTTTGCCGAGGTTTTCCCTGCCAGAAACGTTCTTGGAAATTAAGGTCTTTCCTATCAACTAGTTATCGACATACAATCATATTATCTTGGGCGGTGGCAACATTTTGCCCAATTGCATTCAATTAGTCATACAGGAGAGCCATCAATGTCCCAAACAACGTTAGGAAAGCTGGTCCGCGTCGCGGCCTTGCTGGTGCTGGGCGTGGCGAGCGCCATACCGGCGCATGCCCTGCAGGGCAGCCCGGCAGCACCGGCGGGCAGCGCCGCGGTGAACGGCCGCAATGCGACGGTAGCCGTGCTGGGCCAGTCCGGCAGCCGCACCGGCACGCTGACCAAGATCGATGGCACCAGCTGGATCCATACCGATATGTCGGGCGAGAGCATTGCCCGGTTTGAAGAAACGAACCGCGACGAGAACTCGGTCTACCTGGTGAACCGCGCCTCGGGCGTCACGCTCCAGCTGGACCTGCGCACGCGCAAGGCAGTGTCGACCGACTCCATCAGCCGCCGCCGCACCTCGGTCGAGATCCTGTCCGCCACGGCCGTGCCGGTGCAGACGCGCCAGCAGTCGGGCGTGCAATTGCAGGACGGCCGGGAAATTGGCTCGCTGACGTCGAACCGGCGCCAGGGCACCACCGTGGTCGCGGCGCCGCGCGTGGAAGCGCCGGCATTCTGCATGAACGATACGGTCACACGCGGCGCGGGCAAGCTGCCGGGCCGGGTTGCCGATTGCCCGTCGGGCTTTACCAACAATGGCGCCATGTGCGAGCGCGCCGGCGAATCGATCGCCGCCCCATCGCGCGCGGCCGACTGCCCGGCAGGTTTCAACCTGAACGGCGCCAGCTGCGAACGTCCGGCCACGACCAAGGCCAATACCAATTCCCGCAGTGCCGACTGCCCGGACAAGTACACCAATTCCGGCAAGGAATGCTTCCGCCTGTCGGCCCCCGATCCACTGCCGATCAGCAGCATGACCTGCAAAGCGGGCGAATCGAAAGTCGACGCGCGTTGCTTCAAGGGTTGCGAAGCGGGCTTCACGGCGTCGGGCGCGAACTGCGTGCGGCCAGCGGCCACCGCCGGTGCGGACGCCATGGTGTGCAAGGCGGGCTTCAAGAAAGATGGCAAGACCAATCGCTGCATCGCCGATTGCGCATCGGGCTTTAGCAATACGGGCGAAGCCTGTGTGCGCCGCGCCGAATCGCTGGGTCCGGAGTCGATGAGCTGCAAGGCGGGCGAAGCCCGCAATGGCGGCCGTTGCGTGGCCACCGCCAGTGCCTGCGCCAAGGGCGAAGTATTACAGGGCGGGCTGTGCTATGCAGCGTGCGCGCCTGGCTACGCCGGCGTCGGTTCGGTATGCGTGGCGCAGGCGCCGAAGGCGTGGGCGCAATGCGGGGCCGGTTCGTCCAAGGATGCGGCGGCATGCAGCGCAGCAGCATTCGACGGCGCCGCACTGGTCAGGCAGCAGGCCATGATCGTTGGTTTGCCAGGCCCCGCGGGCAGCATGCCGAAGCGCTTCAAGGACCTGAACGATGCCTTCGCCAAGGCGCTGGCCGAGCCGAAGTTCAAGCAGGCAAAGGATGCCTGGGAACAGGCCAATGCGGGCAAGCCGGGCCAGAAGTCGTTTGACGGCATGGCCGGCGCTTCCGGCGACGAAGACATGCAACGCTACGCGGCGCAGCTGGTGGCGCTTGCAGACCAGGCCGGCGGCGATGCGCCTGCCTATCCGAAGTGCAGCACCTTGTTCCCGGCTAAGTAAGTCATTGCCAGTAGCGTTGCCAGATGCGGTCGTGGTAGGCCATCAGCCCGGGCTGTGACAGGACGTAGTCCTGCACGGCACTCGGGAAAGGGTGCTTTGCCAGGGTGTGCAGGAAGGCAAACCCGCTGGCATCGATGCTGCTGATGGTGTCGCCAAGCAGGTAGGGCTGCTGGCCGAGGAGGGTGGCGATCGCCTGCCACCCCTTCAGGCCGATGGCGATGACCTCATCGTAGCTGTGGCGGCCGGTACCCTGTTGCCACACTTGCCGCTTCATCTTGTGCCGCACCAGCTGCAGCAGCACAGGCGCCAGGAGCGGCAGCAAGGGGCGCTGCCATGCGGGCACGCTGCGCTTTCCGTAATCGATCAGCAGCGGCTGGTAGCGCTTGAAGCCTGCATCGTTGGACCAGCGCAAATAGAACGTCACCCAATACAAGTGCGACTCAAGCAATGCCTTGATCGATTCCGCCTGGGCATGCTGCAGGGGGCTGAGCTGCGCGTCGGTCATGGCGCGCGCATCGTGTTGCTGCAGATGCGCAATGATGTGCGACGAGTCCGCAATGATATTGCCATCGATCAGCGCCGCCGGCAGCTTGGCCTTGGGCATGTGATGCTTGTTGCCGGTGCACGTCGTATAGGGTATCTCCGACATGCGCAGCCAGGTTTCCAGCTTGACGATGAAGGGGCTCATGTCCGGCGTGTTGGTGCCGGCAGGATAGCCATACTTGTAGATGGTGATCATGCTCAGGGTTTCGCCTGGCCCAGGAAACCCTTGACCTCGGCCTGGAACTGCGCCGACTGGTCCCACATGATGAAGTGGGCGCTGCCCCCGATGCGCTTGAGCGTGACACCCTTGAGCGGCGCATAGGACGCCTTGTAGGCCGCATCGATCTGCTCGTCCGTGATGCCGGGTCGCTTCGGCGTGACGTACAGGACCGTGGCGGGCACCGTGATTTTTTCCAGCTCGCTCTTCAAGTCCGTCACCACCAGTTCGTGGAAGCCGCGCGCCACCACGTCCTGGTCGCTCTTGAGCGAATCTTCCAGCGCGCCGGCGCGCATGGCGACGGTGTCGACCATGCCGTTGATGGTGGCCGTGGTGCGCGCCTCGCGCGCCGCCTGGTCGGGATTGAGCATTTGCGCCTTGAGCGCGTCGGCCATGGGCTTGACGCTGTCCGGCGTGGCGGCCGGCCCGGCGAACAGGGCGCCCAGGAAGGGCATCATGTCGACCACCATCAGCTTCGACACGGCGCCGGGATGGCGGCCGGCCAGCATGATGCCGATCGAACCGCCCATCGAGTGGCCGATCACGGCCGGCTTGTCGAGCTTGTTGGCGGCGATGTAGCGCGCGATTTCCTCGGCCACCGGCGCGGCCACGGCGCCGTCCGTGTTCTTGCCGCGCGCATGGCCGGCAAAACCATGGACCTGCACCATGTGGTAACGGTAGCCAGGGACTGCCTTGGCCAGTTCGCGCCACACGCGCGGCGACGAGCCCAGGCCGGGGATCAGGATGACGTCCTTGCCCTGGCCTTCGGCCGTCATGCTGATGCGTTCGGAACTGAATTCGGCGGCGAATGCCGGCAGCATGGCGCCGGCGGATGCTGCAAGGATGGAAGCGATGAATAGGCGACGGGACGACGTTGAAAGCGACATGGGTGGCTCCTGATTTGTACTGTCAGATACTTGATCATGCGCACCGATATTGTCAAGGAAATATCGGTGCGGCCGCGCACAGCCGATGTGCGCAGATGCCTCAGCTGCTGTCTCTTGCCTTGAGCATTTTCTGCCATTCGTCCGACCAGCGCAGCAAGGGTATCATCGATTCCAGCAAGCTGGTCCCGGCCGGGCTCAGGGTATAGCCGCCCGGTTCCGCGATGTCGATGATGCCGGTGTCGCGCAATTCGTGCAGGCGCTGATTGAGGACCGTCGGCGACATGGCATCGCAGCGCTCGCGCAATTCGCGGAAGGTGAGGGGCGTGTCGCGCAATTCCCAAATGATGCGCATGACCCAGCGCCGGCCCAGCAAATCGAGCAGCGCCATGATCGGACGACCGGTATGCGAGCCGCGGACCGGCTGGCCTGGTTTTGGAACTGCCATGCATTCTCCATGCGCTACTGATTCCGTAGCAACGTGCTACACTATCCGTAGCGAATGCCGATTGTAGCATTCGCACCGACCAGGAGACCCGCATGACGAAAGCCAGAATCGTTCCGCTCGACGCACCGTATCAGGAATCTGTCGCACGCGCCTTTGGCAGCTTCCTGCCACCGGGATTGGAGCCGCTGAAACTGTTCCGCACCCAGGCCCATAATCCGCGCGTCCTCGAGCGCATGTTTGCCGGTAATCTGCTCGACAAGGGCACCATCGAAATGCGTTCGCGCGAGCTGATTATTCTGCGCACCTGCGCGCGCTGCGGATCGGAATATGAATGGGGGGTGCACGTTGCGCTGTTCGGTAAACACGCGGCCCTGAGCGAGGCCGATATCGCGGCCACGCTTGGCCATGGCCAGGGTGGGCTGTCGGTACAGGAAGCCTTGCTGTTCAAGGCGGTCGACGAACTGCACGACACGTCGACCATTTCCGACGATGTGTGGAGCGCGCTGGAACAGCACTACGCTGCGCCGCAAATCATTGAAATTATCGCGCTGGTGGGGATGTATCACGCGGTATCGTTCATGACGAATGCGACAGGGGTTGAACTGGAATCGTTCGCGCCGCGATTTAGTTAAATCATCTGCGCGGCAAGCGCGTGAAATCGTCTATATTTGTCAGCTGCGCACAGTTCGACAACAAGGACATCTCATGAAATACATTTCGATCCTGGCCGGCTCGCTCGCCTTCGCCATTCCCGCCGCCTTCGCCCAGGCGCCTGCCGCCGCCGATCCGGTAGCGGCCCTGGTGAGCCAGCTCGACCTGGAGAAATACAAGGCGACCATCAAGGGCTTGACGAAGTTCGGCGATCGCCGCCAGGGCACCGAACGCAATCGCAAGGCGCTGGACTGGATTGAAGCGCAGCTCAAGTCCTACGGCTGCGTCAATACCGAACGCTTGCGGTACGACTTTACCGAACCGGCGGTGCGGTCGCCCGCAGCGCCGCAAGCTGCGCGCCGCGGCGGGCCGGCGGGACAGGGCGGCAGCACCTTGTTCGGCAGCCGCGCGGCGACCGGCGTCAATACCGATCCGATGCTGCAGGCTGACGAACGGCTGCGTGCACTGAACGCGGAACCGACGCCGGTTGGCACATCGAAGCGCGAAAGTGTTTACTGCACCAAGATCGGCGCCACGCGGCCCGACGAAATGTATATCGTCAGCGCGCACATGGACGGGATTGGATTTGGCGAAGCGGCCAATGACGACGGTTCGGGCACGGCGCTGGTGATGGAACTGGCGCGCATTTTCAGCGGACCGGGCGTGGAGACGGAACGCTCGATCCGCTTTGTGCTCTGGAATAATGAAGAGACAGGCCTGAATGGCGCGCGTGCCTACGTGGAGCAGCGCAAGGATTTGCAAGGCATTGAATCGCCAAAAGGCTCTGGAAAATATCCGGAACCGAAATGGGTGGGCGTGATCCAGCACGACATGATGATGTGGGATCACGGCATGCCGATTCCCAAGCTCGACGCGGCGGGCAAGCCGGTGCTGGATGAAAAGGGCCAGGCCATTTATGTGTCGCCAAAAGAGCAGCGGCGCGAGGCCGACGTGAATATCGAATTCCAGATCGGGTCGAAGCAGGCCGACGCATCGGCCAAGCTGGCGTGGACCCTGCACCAGGCCAATGGTAAATATGCGACCAATTATCCCGCCATGGTGGGCCCGCACATGACGAATACGGATTCGGTGCCGTTCATGGACCTGGCGCCGGCCATTTCGCTGCGCGAGAACGAGCGCGGCATGCATATTGGTTCGGGCTGGAATCCGAACTGGCACCAGCCGAGCGATGTGTACAGCACGTACTCGGACAAGGACTTCCTGCTCGGCCTGAATGCGGCGCAGACGACGCTGGCGGGCGTGGCGCAACTGGCCGGGGCCAGGGTCAAGTAAATTTCAGTTGTGGGGCTGACTGAAACGGTCGGACAACTCTTGCATGATGGTTCCGGGCGCCGCCAATTCACGCTCGGCCAGCGCGCGCATATCGTCCGATGCAATGCCCGACAGTGCGGCAAGGCGCAGGGTGTCGGCTTCGCTTTCCCGTTCCAGTCCGTCGAGCAGGATGCTGCGCAAGCGTACGTCCTTCATGAAATTGGCCAGCTCGGCGCCCAGGCGCGGTGAATCGGCAGCGGGCGGGAACAAGTGCAAGTCCCGGGCCATCTGGTTCAAGCGGTCCAATTGGTCCAGCGGATCGGCCAGATAGCGTTCGGCCAGGGCGAAATCGCGTGCTTCAATGATGGCCGGCAGGGCGAGGAACGCTTGCTTGCGCGCCAGCTCGGGCATGAGGGATTCAAACTGGACGAACAGTTCATAAGTGGCGTGCAATTCATCGAGCGTTTCATTCATCGTCACGATCAGCTGGAACCTGGTGCGCGGTGGACGATTGCCGCCGCCTGGGAAAGCCGCGTCGCCGAGCAGCAGCAGGCGCACCTGTTCGTCGCGCGCGCGGACGTAGGCGTCGCGGGCTGGCGCGTAGGCTTCCAGCAGTTGTTCCCACATGAACATGGTCATGAAATGGCTGGGACCCGAGCGTTCCTCGCGGGTGCTCTCAAACAGAGGTATCAGCAGTTGCAAAGCCTGTTCATGACGGCCGTCTTCAATCGCCGAGGCGATGTCATCGAGGACTGGATCGATTGGTGGCATATGGTTTCTATCTTTCCTGGTCCAGGCACTTGCCTGATAGCGCGTCGTTAGGGGAAATGGGTAGCCCCTGCTTCTCCACGTGGTAATACAGGGACAGGATGCGCCATTGCGCCCCATCTTTGTAGAGCTGAATGCTGTTCACGCCGACCAGGTTCGGTTTGGCCGCGCGCTTGTCGCTTCTCGATTCGACGACGCTGTATACGACGGCGAAGCGGTCGTAGGCTTTTACCTCGCGCGCCACTTCGCACTCGTAAAAGCCTTTTCCGGAGACGCTTTCCTGGCTCTTGAGGAAGTCCCTGATCGCCGTGCGCCGCATGCTGGCAACGCCGGCCTTGTAGTGCCCGCCGAAGACGACGGCATCCTCGTGGAACAGGCGCTGCAAAGCGCTCACGTCGGCGCTGGCGCCTGGTGCGTTGGACAAGGCGCGCCACAAGGTGGCGACGGCTTCATCCGGCGTATCCTGGGCGGCGGAAGCCCACAGCGGCATGAGGAACAAGGCGAACATCAGACGACGCATGGTGCATCTCCTAAAACCTGTAGCAGTGCGCTTGCTGGCTTTCACTGCGCAGCAGCGGCGTGGTCAGGACGACCGACCGTTCCTTCTGGCATTGAATCAGCACTTCCGAGTAGGCTTCCACGCTTTCCTCGATGATGCCTTTTTTTGCTGACCGTGCAATGGCCAGCGCGAATTTCGATTCCTGCAAACGGGTCACGATAGGCCGCCCCAGTTGGTCGCGCTGTTCCGGCGCGGCGGCGCGCGCACAGCAGGATGGCGCTTGCGCACCCGATTGACCCGCTGCCAGGAGAAGAACGACGCCGAGTAGAAGGGAGCGCACCATGGACCCGTCCTGCAAGATTGACAAGCGAACAATTCTATCCCATGCGCCCCTTGGCTGGGCAAGCAATATTGACTATGTATTTACATTGCACTATTGCATCGAAAACGCCATAATTTGATAGGAAGCCGCTCTTCTATGATATCCTCGCGGCACTATTAGTGGTCTTAATGCAATTAATCGGAAGAACAATGAATAAGAAATCGCTCTTGACCCTCGCGCTGGCGTCGGTAGTCGGCTACGCGAACGCGAGCATCATCCAGATCGAAAGCGCAAATGCGACCTCGCCGGTGCTGGCCAGCGCGGATGCGTATCGCAATGCCGTCAATGCGGCGCTGACGAACGGGTCCTATGTGTCGCAGATGGTCGCCAGCTATAACAATATCAGCCACCAGAGCCTGTTTGGCGGCAATAGCAACTTCGCCATGAAGTCCACCATCAGTTTCAATGCGGCCAGCGCCGGCGTCTGGGATTTCCGCGCCGGTGTCGATTTCGGCTTCGGTGGAGCGCTGTTCCTGGACGGCGTGGCGATCGACGTAAAGTCGACCGACATCTGGTGGAACAATAGCTACGCGAACCCGGCGCAATACTTCAGCGCGACCCGCAACCTGACGGCCGGCAACCATGTGCTGACCATGTACGGTTTCGAAGGCTGCTGCGACGGCAACCAGCAGTTCCAGTTCCGTACCGGCGGCCAGGGTTTCACCAGCTTTTCCAGCACCGACGGCCTGAACGTGGTGCCGGAACCGGCATCGATCGCGCTGCTGCTGTCGGGCCTTGGCCTGGCCGGTTTCGCGCGCCGCCGCAAACAGGCTGCGCGCGCAGCCTGACCGTGTTTCAAGCAGCCGGGCCGCGATAGCGGCCCGGTTCAAGCCTGCGCAGGGAAAAGTTGCACAACCCCGGTTGTGCAACTTTGCTTAGTCCGAGGCCGCCGCCTTGGAACGCAGGATGGTGTACGAGAGGCCGAAACCGACCGAGCCGCCGGTTTTCTTTTGCATCAGCGGACTGTCCTTGTTGGCGGCCGCACCGACGTCGTCGATGCGCGTGAACAGGAATATGCGCCAGTCATTGCCCAAGGCGTGCGATACGCCGGCGGCCAGGCGCACGGCGATCAGGCCGCTGTCGGCCACGTAGGCAGGCCGGCCGGCGCGGGCATGGGCCGGCGCCACCCCATAGAACGTGTCGTTCAGCTTGCGGTCGCCGATCAGGGCGCCGATGCTGGCGTTGTAGCTCCAGCCATCGCGCACGCGCCGTTCCCAGATCAGCTTGGGCTCGAAGGCGACGCCTTTCTGGCGGAAGGAGTCGCTCAGGTCGAACACCCCGCGCAGCGGGAATTCGGCGCGCAGGCGTCCGTCGGTGTAGCTGCCCAGGTTCCATTTGGCGCGCGGGCCGAATTCGACCATGGTGCCCAGTTCGGGCATGCCGCGCCGGATCTCGACTTCGTCCGAACGCGAACCGAAGGCGGCCGCGAAGCCGATGTCGAATTCGAAGCGCGGCGTCTTGATGGCGCGGATGCCGGCGCCATCGCCGTCGGCACGCAGGTATTTGCCGCGGTAGTACACGGTGGGGACCACCAGGCCACGGTTGATGCGTTCGGCCGCGCCCGGGTATGCCTGCTGCGACACCCCCACCGCGAACAGGCCTACGTCCCACAGCGGCGCCGACGGCGGATTTTCCTGCGCCAGCGCACTGCCGGCAAAAAAAACGAGCGGGAACAGCGGGGACAGCGGCAGTTTCGTCATGCAGTACTCCAGGGCGGCCAGGGACCTGACAGTGTGCTGAAACTTCGCCGCCGGCGCAAGTGCGGCGCCTATATCGTGCGGATGGGCAGTTCGATGGTCACGCACAGGCCACCGCCTTCGCGGTTGGCGGCGCCGATATGGCCTCCATGCGCGTCGATCACGCGCTGGGCGATGGCCAGCCCCAGTCCGTGGCCGTCCACATTGTTGTCACCCGGGTTGGAGCGGAAGAAGGGTTGGAAGATGGTGGCCAGGTGTTCGGCCGCCACGCCGGGACCGCGATCGAGCACGCGGATGAATACGCGCGGGCCGGCCGTGTGCACGCCGATCTCGATGGTGCCGCCGTCGGGACTGTGCTTGATGGCGTTGCGGACGATGTTTTCAATGCCGCGCCACAGCAGGTCGGGCGAGCCTGATACGACGGCGCTTGAATTGCCGCTGACGGTCACGTGGCGCCCCAAAGCCTCGGCCTCGAAGCGGGCGTCGGTCATGATGTCGTCGACCAGGTCGCGGATGGGAATGTCTTCGGGCGGCGGCAGGCCGGCCTGCGAGTCCAGCCGCGACAGGGTCAAGAGCTCGCCCACCAGCCTGTCCATGCGCACGCTCTCGCGTTCGATCCGGTCGAGCGATGAAGAGAGCTTGTCGGGCCGCTGGTGCGCCAGGCCAATGGCGGCCTGCAGGCGCGCCAGGGGAGAACGCAGTTCGTGCGATACGTCGTGCAGCAGGCGGCGCTGGTTGTCCATCAGCGCGCGCAGCTGGCCGCTCATGCGGTCGAAGTCCTGGCCCAAGACGGCCAGTTCGTCGCCACCCTGCCTGGCGCCTGCGAAACGCGGCGACAGGTCGCCCGATGCCGCCGACTCGAAGGCCGAGCGCAGGGCGCGGATGGGGCGCGCGATATACCAGGCCAGCAGCGCCGCGAACAGCAGGCTGGCCAGGATGCCGATCGCCATGGTGATGTACGGAAGGCGCGGTCCGCGCGCGGGATCCGGCCCCGGTTTGTCGGGCGGCGGTCCAAAGTACGGCCCCCCGCGCGGGCGACTGGCGTGACGCCGTACGAACAGCGTCAGCGACTTTCCATCCTGCGCCTGCAGCGTGCGCGCGGCGCGGGGGCCTTCACCCGGCGCCCTGGCGGCTTCGGCCAGCATGTCGTCCGATACCGGGCGCCCTAGCAGGTCGCGGCCATTGGCGTCGACGGCATACAGGCTGGCGCCCGAGGGCGATTCGAGCAGCTCGCGCAGGCCGGCCGCGCCGCCATACTTGTAGGTGACGGCAGCCGCGTCGATGGTGGCCGCGGCCGAAGGCCGGTGGTCCAGGCCTGGTTCGGCCTGCACCCGTTCGCGCGCCTGGTCCCTGAGCCAGAAGGTGGCCCAGACGCCGGCCGTGGCCAGGAATTGCGCCAGCAGGATCGCGAGGAAGAATTTCCAGAACAGGCGTCCCATGCGCTACTCGCAGATCAACTGGTAGCCAAGCCGGTACACGGTCTGCAGGCAGGAGCGGCCGTCGGCCAGGGTGCCGAGCTTCTGGCGCAGGCTGCTCATGTGCACGTCGATATTGCGGTCGAAGCGGGCCATGGGCCGTCCCAGTCCCTGTTCCGACAGGTCGCTCTTGCTGACCGGCCGCCCCGCATTGCGGGCCAGGATTTCGAGCAGGTTGAATTCGGTGCTGGTCAGCGCCAGCGCCACATTGTCCCAGCTGGCGCGCCGCTGCGACGGCAGCACCGTCAGGCGCCCCACGCTGATGGCGGCGTGGCTGGGCGCATGCTCGGGCGGCGGATTGGTGCGGCGCAGGATGGCGCGGATGCGCGCCGTCAGTTCGCGCGGCGTGCACGGTTTGGTGACGTAGTCGTCGGCGCCCAGTTCCAGCCCCAGGATGCGGTCGGTGTCGTCGCCGCGCCCGGTCAGCATCAGGATGGGCATGCGGCTTTTTTCGCGGATGCGGCGCAGCGTTTCGATGCCGTTCATGCGGGGCATCATCACGTCCAGCACCGCGATGGCGAACTTGCCGGAGAGGGCGTCGCGCGCACCGGCCTCACCGTCATGCGCGCAGCTGACCTGGAAGCCTTCGAGCTGCAGGTATTCCTGGAACATGCTTACCAGTTCGATATCGTCGTCAATGAGCAGGACTTGGTTCATGCAGCAATCATACCAAGCACGCCGCGCGGCGACGCCGTCTTTACCCGCTTTTACACCTTCCTGACGGCGCTTTACATGTCGGCCCGCGACAATGGTTCCCATCAACCAGCCATCACGGAGACCACATGGACCACCACGATCACAGCCTCGCCCAGGACATTGAAACCATGCTCAATATGACGACCAGCCGGCGCCAGTCGCTGCGCTGGCTGTTCGCCAGTGCCGCGGCCCTTCCGCTGGCCAGCTGCGGCGGCGGCAGCGCCGACGCGGTGGTGACCACGCCGGTCGATTCCGGCAGCGGCAGCAGCACCTGCGCCGTGATACCCACCGAAACCGGCGGCCCGTATCCGGGCGACGGCAGCAATTCGAACGTGAACGGCGTGGCCAATGCCCTGATCCTGGCCGGCATCGTGCGCAGCGACATCCGCGCCAGCGTGGCCGGGGCGACCGGGGTGGCGGCCGGCGTACCGCTGACGATCAAACTGCAGATGGTCAATGTGGGCGCCAGCTGCGCCTCGCTGGCCGGGGCGGCGGTCTACCTGTGGCATTGCGACCGGGACGGCAATTATTCGATGTACTCGAGCGGCATCACCGGCGAAAACTACCTGCGCGGCGTGCAGGAGGCCGACAGCAGCGGCCTGGTGACCTTCACCACCATCTTCCCCGGTTGCTACGCGGGCCGCATGCCGCACGTGCATTTTGAAGTCTATTCCAGCCTGGCCCGCGCCAACAGCGCGGCAAACCGGATCAAGACTTCGCAGTTCGGTTTTCCGGTCGCCAGCCTGGCCGAGGCCTATTCGGCCACCGGCTACGCCGCCAGCGTGCGCAACCTGGCCGGCATGAGCTATGCCACCGACAACGTCTTCAGCGACGGCACGTCGCTGCAGATCGTGGCCCTGAGCGGCAGTGCGGCGCTGGGCTATACCGCCACCCTGACGGTGGGCGTCACTGTGTAGTTTGGTCGCAACGTGCGCTAGCGAACGGTCAGCATGCGCGGTGGCTGTTAGGATCCTGTCGCGGCGCAGTTCGCGCCGGACAGGGAAAGCGAAGGATGTATGGCCAAGCAGTGCCCGAAATGCGGTTCGGACTTCGTCCACCGTGTGCCTAGAACGTTCTGGATGCGCCTGGTGCCGGGCAGCGTCGCGTTGCGTTGCGGGGAGTGCAAGCAGGTTTCCATGGTCCGCAAACCCGATTTCGACGCCGCCGGCTATGCGCAGGTCAGCGCCCGCAAGCGGCGTTAGTTCGCTGGCGCATCTTCCACCGTGTCGCGGCACAGGGCGCAGGCCCGGCCCTTGCTGGCATTGTAGTAGCGTCCGGCGATGAAGATGGAGGTGGCGAGAATGGCCCACATCAGCGCGTCCTGCGCGGCGGGCTTGAACGGCTGCCCCTGCAGGGCGTAAACGACGAACAGGAAGGTGAAGGTCGATGCCAGGGCCATGGCAAAACGGGTAATCCAGAAGCCGGTACTTTTCATTTCTCATCTCCATTGGGTTAGTGCATCCAGATTATCCGGATGACTTTCCAATGTCAAGGACGCTTTACATTTCGTTTTATGTTTCTTTTGTGGCCGAACCGCCATCGCGGGCTGCGGCCAGCGCGCTTTCCCGTTCTTCTTCCTCTTCCAGGCGGACCTGGCTCACCAGGCCGTAGCCGAAGAAAAACAGGCTGCCGCCCAACATCACGCCAAGCACCACGCGGCCGTAGACGACGCCTGCAATGGCAAGCAACAGCGCCACGACGATGCAGGCATATCCAAACTGTTTGTCAGTGATCCACATATTGCTCTCCTATAACTTGAACAAATGATATCACGATGTATTTATCTGTGCGGAGCGCTTCCAATAAAAAAACCGCTACATGCCCGAAAGCATGCAGCGGCGAATTTTGCTGCCGGAGACTGAATCAATACTTCACGTCCAGCTTGACGCTGAAAAAGCGGAATACATCGCGCGGCGGCACCCAGCTGTTGACCGTGATCGACGGCGAGGTCGAGGTCGGGCCGGCGCGGTAGGACGGTCCGCTGGCGTTCGCGTTCGGGATGTAGAAACGGTCGAACAGGTTGTTGATG
>Ga0187845_1000526_pt1 | contig 22877 bp, 21 predicted proteins | sample SpaLakP09_SKY_68_FD_134515 | JGI IMG/M metagenome (GOLD analysis project Ga0187845, IMG submission 134515) | Oligotrophic lake water microbial communities from Sparkling Lake, Wisconsin, USA - SP09_SKY_68 | ecosystem: Environmental > Aquatic > Freshwater > Lake | place: USA: Sparkling Lake... | reverse complement strand
CACGCTGGTAAAGCCAGAAATGCTCTGAACACCAAATCGACCACCATCAGCATTTTTTGGATAAAAATTAGCATCAACGGTTGTAGGTCCTGAAGCTAAATTCGCCAATCTGACATGTTGCCAAAATAATACAGATTCATCTGTACCAGTTTCGGAATCCCAATCGCCTTGAATTACACCATTACTAACCGTGCCAGTTGTAGCAACCGTAGCGCCTTTTAGGTGAGTTGCAACCTGACCATCATCACCTGGCAAGGCCTTAAATTTATCTTGATATCCGTAGATATAAACCTGCACATTTTTAAAGTCTGTAGCCATATTTTTCACTTTCGCACTATTAATTAGCTCTTGACCCTTCAGCACCCCGCCAAGCAGCCAACCAATAATCACCAGCACAATGGCCAATTCAATTAATGTAAATCCAGATTGTTTTTTCATTCTATCCCCGCCTTTCCAAGACATTGGTTGGTGTTTATCAGAACCATTATTCAATTGCTTAGCAGGATCATTTACGCCTGCTTAAGGTTCAATTTTTACAAATCATAGTTTACTGAACAAAACATTGCAACATAATGATAAATAAGGATTTTAATTGTTAAATATTTAAAAAAATAAGACGAGATTTAAGAAGTTTCTTAAGCGGGGAGGATTAACACAGGATCGTGTATTTTTGAATAAAAAATCCTGCATCATCAGTAAAAACTGACAGATGCAGGATTGATAGAGACTTATGAAGCTTTATAAAACTATAGCGTGCCGTAGGAATGCAGCCCTGAAAGGAACATATTCACACCTAAAAATGCGAATGTTGTAACCAGCAAACCAATCAGTGCCCACCAAGCAAGCATAGGTCCACGAAGCCCTTTAACTAAGCGTAAGTGCAACCAAGCTGCATAATTCAGCCAAACAATGAGAGCCCATGTTTCTTTTGCATCCCATGACCAATAACCACCCCAGGCCTCTGCCGCCCATACCGCACCCAGAATGGTCGCAATGGTGAAGAAAACAAAGCCAACAGAAATCGCCTTGTACATTAAGTCATCAAGCACATCAGTTGATGGCAAGCGAGAAACCAAAATACCTTTGTTTACCAACAAATACGCACTCGCCACCATCGCGGCTAATGAGAAAGCGCCATAGCCAACAAAGTTGGCAGGCACATGAATTTTCATCCAATAAGATTGTAGTGCTGGCACCAGTGGCTGAATGCCATTGGCATGCCGACTAAAGGTATACCAAAGGATAAAGCCAACCGCAGCGCTCACCACCAACAATACAAAACCACCCAGTTGCTTAGTCGCATAACGTTGCTCGTAATATAAATACATCAATGAAGTAATAAGACAGAACAGAATAAAAACTTCATACAAGTTACTGAGCGGAATATGGCCGACATCTGGCGCAATCAAATATGACTCATACCAGCGGACCATTAAGCCTACAAAACCCATTAATACTGCAGCCCATGTAAGGCTAGTTGCCACCTTGCCCGTAAATGCAGAGCGTGCAAATAGCGCAAACCAATAAGTGAGCATCGCCAATACGAATAAGACATTCATCCACATAACGGCAGTCTGGCTACCGATTAAAAACTTCAAGAAGAAGACGCGATTAACGCTCTCTAAGTCACCCTGATAAAGATTAATTGAGAACAAACTTAAAGCAGCAATACCCACCAACAACAGTCGAAAAGGCTTCCAGCACCAACCCAACACACTAAAAACAATACCCGCACCAAATAAGAATGTCGTTTCGTAGATGTCCATAAATTGACTATATTTTGCATAGGCAAATATCGTGGAGGCCATTAGCACAATTGTATAGAGCCAATCTTGCCAACCCAGCTGACTAAAAAATGGCACTGGATCGTTATTGATATTGGCAGGAGTTCGGTTTTGTTTCGTGGCCATAATATTGTCCTAAGGAGTTGTGACTTTTTATGATTTAACGCTGTAATAGAGCTGATAGTTGACTTTGATAGCGATTAAACTCAATCTCAAAATCTCGGTTCTTACGATTCGCAGACATTGCAAATAATACTTTATTTTGTTGCGGTTTAATCAATAACCAAATGCGTCTTTCACGAATATAAATCATCGCAAATATTCCCAACACAAGTAGGACCGAACCTGAATACACTAAGTTCTTGCCTGGCGAACGAGTTAACTGCAATCCACTCGCTTCGCGCTGTTCAAACTTAGTCATTTGCAAATAGATAGGCTCGCCATAAAAGAACAAATCGCTGATTGCATTCAGTGAATCTTGTAAGAATGCCTGAGTACTTTCGTCAACTTTTGCATTTTTAATCCCAGCACGTTCCTGGCCAACTTGATAAGCTTCAAAAGCGGCGCCAGTGATAATTTTGATATAAGTTTGAGCGGCTGCTTCGCGTTGCGCTTTTGGAACGGAAGCATCAATTAACTTAGCAATTTCAGCAAAGCCACCCTCACTAAATGCCCCAAGTAGCTGGATAACACTTGCCTCAAATTTAGATTTAACATTCACATCATCGGTCGACTTAAGTGCTTTTGACGCAAACCGTCGGGCGATTTCTTGGTGAAGCCCCTTGTTAAAAAGCACAGCGCGCGTTTGCATAAAGCCCTGCATTTCAAAATTGCTATCTGCTGGAATTCGCAAATACTTAAACTCTTCTTGCGGCGTCGAGCGCATACCTGAAACAAAATAGTAGCCGCCATCCAACTGCAGGGGCTGCATATAGTTAACATACTCTTTCGCTTGACCTTCACTATCACGAACTTTAAAGGTAACGTTCGGCCCAACATTGTGTGGCTTACCCTTACCGTCAGGACTTAAATTCAAAATATTGAATTTACGGAAATCAATGAACTCCAGCTGGAGAGCGCCAAGTCCTTCTCCGAATGCTGTTTTTCCAAAAACATTGCCAGCCAAGGGAATCGCTTTTGAAGCTGTACTCAAAATACCCCACACATTAAAATTGAGCTGAGTCCCCCCATCCTGAAAGTCTGACTGGTAAATTGCGATCCCTTTGTAAATCAAAGGGTGATTCACGCTGATCGTCTGCTTAAGAGGCTCTTTTAAGTCAGGATCAATAATCACCAAATCACTTTCAAAAGACTTGGGCTGACCTGTCGGATAATGCTCGATTCTAAAGTCCGTGAGAGCGATACTGAATGGCAACTCTTGCACCATATATCCATCCCGAACACGCTGAAAGGCGACATCAGCAGACGCACCCTCCGGAAGCGTCATGTTAGCTCTAAAAGATAAATTGCTGACTGAAAGTCGGCTTTTCTTAGGTACTTCACTGGCAGGAATATCTCGCGATTCGACAGTTTTGTTGCCCAAAAGCTCTTCAACTTTGAGTGGCACATTGCCATCCATCAACCCACCAATACAGATAATGACAATAGCGGCATGCGTGAATATATAGCCAAGACGTTGGTAACTGCCAGCCTTGGCGGCGATAACCTCGCTGCCATCTTTATGTTTAACGGTTCTAAATCGGAAACCACGTACCGTTAGAAAATGACTTAAGTCTTGTTTCGTTTGGTCTAAATTTTGGGATGTTGCATATTCGTGTTGATGACTAAAAGCACGTAAAGACTTCTCTGTAACTTGCTCACGGTAGGCACGAAGCTCTTTTAGCATCAAAGGGGTATTGCGATAAATACAAAGGCTTGTCGATGTCACCAAAAAAACCAAAATAACTAAAAACCAGGCGCTGTGGTAAACATCATAAAGCCCCATCATCTCGAACATTTCAAACCAAAACTGCCCAAATTGAATGACGTAATTGGCATATGGCTCATTTTGTTTGAGCACTGTTCCAATGATCGAAGCGATACCCAAGACTGTTAACACGCTTACTGCAAAGCGCATAGAGCTCAGTAATTCATAGAGTCTTTTAGAGTTCGTCATTAAAAACTTTCAACCAATATTGAAGCAAAACTGAAGATGAAATTGTCCTTAAAAGGAGCAGATTTGCATGCCAAAAAATTAAGGGTGGCAGCGCCACCCTCATTGACTTGGTAACACTTAGTAACCAAATAGTTTCAAATTAATGCAAACCTTGAATGTAATCTGCTACTGCAGCCATTTCTGCGTCAGAAAGTTTTGCGGCAATCATTCGCATTACCTTAGCATTATCATTTGCACGCTCGCCCGTGTAGAAAGCTTTCAGCTGGGTCACAACATATTCTGCATGCTGCCCAGACAACCTTGGGAACTGAACTGGAATACCAGCGCCAGTAGCACCGTGACATGATGCGCAAGCTGGTACTCCCACACTTGCAATCCCTCCGCGGTAGATTTTCTCACCTAAGGAGCCAGCCGCATTTGTTTTAGCGCTGCCCACTTTACCCTTTTGCGCGCCAAAGTAAGCAGCGACGTTAGCCATGTCTTCTGTCGAAAGCGCTGCTGCCATACCAGACATAATGGCATTTTTGCGTTCGCCAGATTTGAAGTTGGCCAACTGCTTTGCAATGTATTCAGGATGCTGCTGAGCAAGTTTAGGATTGGTGGTAATCACGCTATTGCCATCCGCGCCGTGACAGGCTGCGCAAACACCAGTCACAATTTTCTCACCTGCAGCAGCATTACCACCCGCTTGGGCCATTGAAGCCAAGCCAACAGACATCAGGATAATTGCCAACACGTTACCGATTTTCATGCTTATTTTTCCTTAAAACTTATGACTGATATATTTAGAATTATTAAAACATTTTATCGAAAATAGCCTAATCGTGGTAGCATTTTCGGCCTTGAAAGGTTTATCTTATGCCGCTGTTCCAAAATGCCACGTTTTACATTTCCGCACATCATCTTAGCGACTTGCCTGACCCTGTCGGAATTGAGGTTGCATTTGCTGGACGTTCCAATGCAGGAAAATCAAGTGCGCTCAACACATTAGCGAACCACAATCGTCTTGCTTATGTGAGTAAACAACCTGGCCGAACTCAACTGATTAACTTTTTCAGCTTAGGCAATGACCGCTTTTTAGTCGACTTGCCAGGATATGGTTATGCAAAAGTCCCTGCATCGATGCGTGCGCATTGGCAAATGACCCTGTCTAAATACCTCAGCCATCGCTCCACCCTTTATGGCTTGGTGTTGGTCATGGATTGCCGTCATCCACTCACACCACTAGACCGCCAAATGCTGGACTGGTTCTCGCCAAGCGGGAGACCAATTCATGTTTTACTGACAAAGTCGGATAAATTATCACGTAACGCCGCAAACCAAACACTGCAAGCAGTAAAAAAAGAATTACAAAGCATCTGGGGAAATTGTACGATTCAACTTTTCTCAAGCCTTAAAAAACAAGGCGTAGAAGAAGCTGAAACAGTCATTGGCGCTTGGCTTAAAGATGACCCTTTAGTTTCGGATGAAAATCAAATCCCAGACACCGTGGCCTAATTTAATACCGCGGTTTTCAAATTTAGTGAGCGGACGATAAGCTGGCTTAGGCGCATAATCTTTTGCTGAGTTAGTTAGCAAAGGCTCAACTTTCAAAATATCCAATACCCATTCGGCATATTCTTGCCAATCGGTTGCCACATGCAAGTAAGCCCCTGTTTTCAACTTAGAACATAATAGCTTCACAAATTCAGCTTGAATCAAGCGGCGTTTATGATGACGTTTTTTATGCCAAGGATCTGGGAAGAAAATATGAACCCCATCTAAGCTAACGTCTGCAATCATATGGTTAAGTACATCGACAACATCGTGCTGAATAATGCGTATATTGCTTAATGACTTTTCACCAATTAATTTCAACAAACCACCAACGCCTGGCGTATGTACTTCAACGCCCAAGAAATCTCGCTCAGGCATAGATTGAGCAATCGTCGCTGTGGTTTCACCCATGCCAAAACCAATCTCTAAAACCTTGAGACTTTCTTGACGGCCAAAAGTCTTAGGTAAATCTAAAGATTCAGGTGAGTAATCAATACCAAAGGCCGGCCAATGGTCAGCAAGCGCCTTTTCTTGGCCTTTAGTTAAGCGACCTTGGCGCAAAACGTAACTACGAATGCGGCGCTGGGTGAGGTCTTCTTCTGCTTCAATTTTTGGGTTGTCTTTATTCATGGCAGGCATTATACGTGATGCTACAAAGTATGCGATTTATCACCACTAGAAAACCCAACAAAAGGAATGTCTAAATTCTTCTCAAAGGCGATCACTTTGAATAAATCGCCCATTTCAGCCGGAGACAATAACTTCTGAGCCGACGCAACTAATGGTAAATAGTTGGCTGAGTCGTCTGCAGGAATGAGTTCCAATAATTCAGTAATGCCTGCATTAATTAAAAATTGCGCCTGCGTTAAAAAGCCAATCAACTCCAAACCGTTACCAACACCCGCCTCTGCAACCCTTGTAAAATCAACGTGCGCGGTGATGTCTTGCAAACCTAAATAAACCAACGGATCTCCATGAGCGCGATGGCGATAGTGGCACATCAATGTACCCTGATTGCGCTGCGGGTGATAATACTCAGCACGCGAGAAACCGTAATCAATCATCAACAACATACCACTTTGCAAAATGCCAGCCAAACTAGCAACTAAGCCTGTGGCGGCTAGGCAAACTTCTGTTGTGTATCCGTCCATTAAATAAAGTTCAGCGACAAAATCTTTTAATGCGGATGAAGAAGCTGGCTTCTCTTGCCATGCCAAACCTTTATCATCTGAAGCTACGCCCATTTCAGCAAGGCCATCTACTGTGGATTTAACAATATGAACTGGTAATGCATCAAGCACTTCATTTGCGAAGATCAATCCATCGAAATGCTCTGGCAATGTATCCAACCAAACAACACGATCCATTATTTCATTTTGCAAATTGGCTTTTAAGCTTGCTTGTTGCACTTCACGTAGATGAGCGCTCACCTCTAAAATCATGTACCGTGTTGGCAACTGTTCGAGCTTTGCCAATTCAAGAAGTAAATCTTTAGCAAAACGACTCGTACCTGCACCTAACTCTAAAATATCAGCCTGCTTATTTTGTACTTTTAGTGCGCTTAATACTTGCTGAACTTGCCTTGCAATCGTTTTTGAAAAAAGCGGGGAAATTTCTGAAGCGGTCACAAAGTCACCGTCAAATCCGAACTTTTTAGCTCCGCCACTGTAATAACCGAGGCGTGGTGTGTATAAAGCGGCATCCATTAACTGGGCGAAGTTAATCCAACCGCCATTGCTTGCAATAAGCGATTGGATAGAAGCGAGTAATGCAGCACTATGTGCGACTGCATCTGAATCGGGTGTCGGGAATGAAGAGTGCATAAAGATTAGATTATAATTGCTAGAGATAAAATGTCAGGAAAAAACGTGGAAGACAGCTTACAAAATAAAGTCATTCTCATCACAGGCGGCGCTAAACGTGTTGGCGCATCTATTTGCAGACTGCTCCATGCAAACGGTGCAAACTTGATGATTCATTATCGCAGCTCTGTCAAAGAAGCCCGCGCACTTCAGGCCGAGCTGAATTTACAACGCTCGAATTCCGTTGCCATTATTCAAGGAGATTTACTCAACTTGGCCATATTGCCAAGTTTGGTGCAAGAAAGCATTCAGCATTTTGGACGATTAGACGTACTCATCAACAATGCTTCGAGTTATTACCCAACTGAAATTGGTGATATTAAAGATGAACAATGGCAGGATTTAATGGGCTCAAATTTAAAAGCCCCTTTATTCTTAGCCCAAGCGGCGGCGGATGAGTTACGTAAACAGCACGGATGCATTATTAACATCACGGATATGCACGTTGAAAGACCTAAAAAAGGCTATATCATTTACAGTGTCGCCAAAGCAGGACTTGTAACGCTGACCAAATCTTTGGCGCATGAATTTTCACCGGATGTTCGCGTGAACGCTGTCGCCCCAGGGCCCGTGATGTGGCCTGAAGACAACCCGCAGTTTGACGAGCTTTATCGTCAACGAGTGATTTCTCAAACCTTGTTAAAACGGATCGGGGAGCCAAACGATATTGCAAAAGCGGTAAAATTTCTCATTCAAGATGCGCCTTTTATCACAGGTCAAATTATTGCTGTTGATGGCGGCCGCTCTCTTAACCTCTAAGGCTAGTTAGTATCCAATGATTAAACATCTCCCAGACAACGCCTCCAATACCTTTATACGCCTGCGCAATAGCCTAATTAGCGCGACTGGCAAGGCGATTGGCGATTACAACATGATCGAAGATGGTGATACTGTCTTGGTTTGTATGAGCGGGGGCAAAGATTCGCATGCAATGCTCATGATTTTATTGGCACTGCAAGAACGAGCGCCGATTGATTTCAAATTGATTGCAATGAACTTAGATCAGAAGCAACCAGGCTTCCCTGCCGACATATTGCCCGCATACTTCGCAAAGCTTGGTATTCAATACCGCATCGTGGAAGCTGACACTTACTCCATCGTAAAGGAAAAGATTCCAGAAGGTAAAACCACCTGCTCCTTGTGTTCTCGACTTCGTCGTGGGGTTATTTACCGAACAGCAAAAGAGCTAGGCGCAACTAAAATAGCGCTAGGTCATCATCGAGATGACATCGTTGAGACCTTATTTTTGAATTTATTCTTCGGCGCAAAAATGAAAGCCATGCCGCCAAAGCTAGCGACCAATGACAAACAAAATATTGTGATACGTCCTCTCGCTTATTGCGCGGAAAAAGACATTGCTGCTTACGCACGTCAAATGGGCTTCCCTATTATTCCTTGCGACCTTTGTGGCTCACAAGAGAACTTACAGCGTCAAAAAGTGAAAGACATGTTGCAGGCTTGGGAATTGGAACAGCCTGGTCGCGTCAACAATATTTTCCGCGCTATTGGTAATGTTGAACCTTCACACCTAGCAGATACCAATTTATATGACTTTAAAAATCTTAGCCAAGCATCAGCAGAAGATGAAGACCCATTGTTTGGTGATATTGCCGAGAAAAATAAGCCAGATGGCGCACTGAGCTTGGGCACGAGCGAAGGAACGCGTATTGAATTTGTTCGGAATCTTTAACAATAAAAACAGTAGCGTTCTAGAAACTTTTGAAAGAATTATTTAAGAACTTGCGCCTCTGTCCTTGTATAGACAAGGTTTTACTCTTATCATCCATCCAATTAGCATCATTCTTATAAAGCCCACATGTCAAAACTGTTGATTGTTGAATCCCCTTCCAAAGCTAAAACTCTAGAAAAGTATTTAGGTAAGGATTTCAAAGTACTCGCCTCTTACGGCCATGTGCGTGACCTCATTCCAAAAACCGGTGCGGTAGATACCGAGAACGATTTTGCGATGAAATATGAAATTATTGAACGCAATTCCAAGCATGTCGATGCCATTACCCGCGCTGTCAAAGATGCTGCCGCCATTTATCTCGCAACCGATCCCGATCGCGAAGGAGAGGCGATTTCTTGGCACATTGCTGAGATTTTAAAAAGTAAAAATCTTGTTAAAAACAAATTAATGAAGCGTGTGGTTTTCCACGAAATTACGAAAACTGCTGTGCAACATGCGATCGACGAGCCCCGTGACATCATGATGCCACTGGTCAATGCCCAACAAGCACGTCGTGCGCTTGATTATTTAGTAGGCTTCAACCTTTCCCCACTGTTGTGGAAAAAAATTCGTCGCGGTCTTTCAGCTGGCCGTGTGCAAAGCCCAGCGCTGCGTTTAATTGTTGAGCGCGAACTTGAAATTGAAGCCTTTAAAAGTCAGGAATATTGGTCGATTCATCTAGAGTCACGCAAGCATCAACATAGCTTTGATGCAAAGCTCATTCAGCTAGATGGCAACAAAGTTGAGCAATTCACCGTCATCAATCAAGACCAGCAAGCAGATATTGTTGGCCAGTTGCTGCTTAAAAGTGCGGGCAAAACGACTGTTAGCCGTGTTGAGAAGAAACAGCGTAGCCGAAGCCCTGCTGCGCCATTTACAACATCAACGCTTCAACAAGAGGCTGTGCGTAAACTTGGCTTCACGACAAGCCGTGCAATGCGTATTGCACAACAATTATATGAAGGTATTGACACTGGTGGTGGCGCAGTTGGTTTAATTACTTACATGCGAACCGACTCGTTCAGTTTGGCTGCTGAAGCGATTGCACAAATTCGTGGCTATATTAAAGATAATTTTTCTGCAGAGTACTTGCCAAAGTTACCGATTGCTTACAAAACTAAAGCTAAAAATGCTCAGGAAGCCCATGAAGCGGTTCGTCCGACTGACATTTCACGTACACCAGCGAGTGTTGAGCAATTCTTGACCCCTGAGCAGTTCAAGCTATATGAAATGATTTGGAAACGCTCTGTAGCTTGTCAAATGGCACCTGCAAAGTTTGATGCGGTGAGCGTTGATCTTGCAATTGGTAGCGATGCCAATTTATTCCGCGCTACTGGCCAAACTCTCATATTCCCCGGGTTTATGAGCGTTTACATGGAGGGCGTAGATGATGCGGAAGAAGAAAGCGAAACTAAATTACCCCTACTTGAAACTGGTGAAGTTTTAGATGTGCAAAAGATTTTTGGTGACCAGCACTTTACTGAACCTCCGCCTCGTTACGGCGAAGCTAGCTTGGTTAAAGTGCTTGAGGAATATGGCATTGGCCGTCCTTCAACTTATGCAAGCATTATCTCTACTTTGCAAGACAGAGAATATGTCTTATTAGACAAAAAACGCTTCACACCCACAGATGTGGGTCGTGTAGTGAACAAATTTTTAACCGATCACTTCACGCGTTATGTGGATTATGACTTCACAGCCAATCTCGAAAATCAGCTAGATAGCGTAGCCGAAGGAGATTCTGAGTGGATTCCATTACTCAAAGAGTTCTGGGATGGCTTGCATAAACAAATTGATGATAAAAAAGACGTAGAACGCCCAGGCACAGAGTTGCTCGATGAAGCCTGCCCTAAATGTGGCAAGCAGCTCTCTAAACAACTCAGTCGTTATGGCAGCTTTATTGGTTGCGTAGGTTATAACGACACCCCGAAATGTGACTACAAACGCAACGTCGGCGGTGAAGGTGCCATTAGCAGCGAGCCTACTCTCATTGGTGTAGATACAAATTCTGGTAAAGATATTCTATTGCTGAATGGTCCTTATGGTCCTTATCTACAACTTGGTTTACCAGAAGCTGATGCAAAGAAAAAACCTAAACGCGTGAGCATTCCAAAAGATATTCCAATTTCAAGCGTGGATATAGACGTTGCCTTGCAACTCCTCGCTTTACCAAGAGACTTAGGCTTGCATCCAGTCACTAATAAAAAGGTGATCGCAAATATTGGTCGCTTTGGGCCTTACGTCAATCATGATGCAAAATTCAAATCTATCCCTAAAACAGATAGCGTATTTGAGATTGATTTACCTCGTGCAGTTGAATTACTTGCGCAGGCTAACACTGGTCCTGCCCCTATTCGTGAGCTAGGCAACCACCCAACTGAAGATGGCCAGATTGCGATTTACGCTGGTCGCTATGGGCCTTATGTGCAGCACGGTAAGATTCGCGCAACGATCGCCAAAAGCGAAGACCCAGAGTCATTGACAATGGAAGAGGCATTAGAGTTATTAGCAGCAAAAGCCGCTAAGGATGCACCAGCAAAGAAAACTACAGCGAAAAAACCAGCGGCCAACAAAACCGTTGTTAAAAAAACAATCGCTAAAAAAGCCCCTGCGAAAAAGCCTGCAGCAAAAAAAGCAGCGCCTAAGAAAGCTCCCGCTAAGAAATCGACGGCTTAAAAGTGCATTGCTTTTAAGCATAAAAAAAGCGGCTCAAAGCCGCTTTTTTTATGCTACTTGAAACTCAACTCATACGTGGTGAAAAATTACGCGCTTCCATCCACTTGCGTATACGTTCGGCATCACCAATTCTTGAGAATTTACCCATGGAGTCTAAAAATACCATCACAACAGATTTGCCAGAAATCTCAGCCTGCATCACTAAACAGCGACCAGCTTCGCTGATATATCCCGTTTTAGAAAGACCAATCACCCATTTCTGACTGCTGTTGCGAACCAATAAATTAGTATTAGAAAAATTCACCGGATTGCGATAACCGTTGACATTAAACTCTTGAGAAGCTGTTGTACTCACTTGTCTAATTTGAGGGTAATTGTAAGCGGCCCTCACCATTTTGGAGAGGTCTGCTGCTGTTGATATATTCTCACTATGCAAGCCAGTAGAATCAACAAAGTGACTATTAGACATACCCAACGCATGCCCTTTTTCATTCATTGCACTCACAAATGCATTAATTCCACCAGGATAGTTTCGACCAAGTGCTGAAGCGGCTCTATTTTCTGATGACATCACGGCCATATGCAGCAATTCTGCACGCGTTAATTTTGAACCCACTGGTAATTTTGAACTAGAGCCTTTGAACATATCCACATCAGCCTCCGTCACCTCCAACACCTCGTCTAATGGCAAATGCGCATCCAACATTACCATCGCAGTCATTAGCTTAGTGACAGAAGCAATAGGCGTCTGGGTATTAATATTTTTAGCAAAAATAATTTCGCCTGTTGCTTGATCTATCACCAAAGCTTTTGCTGATGCAAGTTGCGGTTCACCAGATGCACTAAAACTTTCCTTACTAATCCCTTCACGGTTTGCGTGCGCTTGAAAGTTGGCTTTTTTAATTAATTTACTATCGAATGCCAAATGCTTTTTAGATTTAGTAGAAGTCTGATTTTTTGCATCGAACTGATGATGAACGCGTTTTTGCGCTTTCTTGTGCGCAGCCTCAGCAGCACTGAATGGCAACGCTATCAATAGCGCAAGACTAAATGTAATTATTTTTGATGTCATAGGATGACCCCTACTTGTTAAATCTTTAATAATTCTAACTAAATTATCTTGATTTGTCATTAAGATAGCGCATATTGATAAGCTGACTTATGAGAATAATTAATATTTATTCATTTTAATCAGTTTGTGCGAAAATTAATGCTTAATTGATTAGGTCTTAAACGAATGAAAATCGACAGCCATTTATATTATTCTAACGAACATCTTTGGGTCAATATCAACGAACAGGGTGAATATCTAAGCGGCATTACCGACTATGCTCAAGATCTTTTGGGCGATATCGTTTTTGTTGAGTTTCCTGAAATTGGATCGATATTAAATGCTGGCAAGCCTTGTGGTTTAGTCGAGTCAGTTAAAACTGGTTCGGATTTACATGCTCCAATTGATGGCGTGGTGACAGCGGTCAATGAAAGTTTACAAGTCAATCCAGAGCAAATTAACGATGCGCCCTATAAAACTTGGATTTTTAAATTTAAGCCAAGTAATCCAAATGATATTAACAAGCTAATCGATGCAAAAGCCTACGAGACATTACTAGGCTCTTAAAAGTTAAACTTCATTCTCCTGTTGACGAGATGTTACTAAGCGAACAGATCTAATCATCGCTTCAATTTCAGCATTTACCTGCGTGCTAATTTCTTGTCGCATTGTCGGCAATTCGTTTTCAAAAGCACCCCTGACTCTATCCCTCAAAAGCTGCTCGAGTTCAGGCAGGTCGCCTTTTAGCCCAGCCTCAAAGGTATCCTTGGTTGAGTTTGCAAACTCAGTCATCTCAGCAAGCAAATCAGTTTTAACCTGCATAGAGGCTAGCGCATAAATACTAGGCAAAGTTTCGTTCATTTTAATACCTAGCTCTTGGCTCGCATCTTCTTGAAGGCTGTTTAATTGCTGCGTTAGTGCTTGCTTCGCTTGCTCAACAATAGATTGATAAATGCCAGGTAATTCAAGTGCCAAATCTTGGCGCATTTTATCCAGCGTTGCTTCTTGGAAATCATAAATTTGTTGCTGCAAAATATCTGTGACTTTTATTATCGCTGAGTCTTGTAATTCTAGAAGGCGAGAATTTACTCTTTCGACTAAGTTGCTTTGAAGTAGAGAGCCCGCTCGCTCAAATTCTTCACGCAATAACGTTATCGACTGCTCTTGCAATTCGGAGAGCTTCTCAGTGATATCCAATTGAAAAATTTGAGCTCTAGAGTGATAAATTTTGGGAACCTCTGTTGCTAAATCAGCTTTAGTTTTATCTACAAAATCAACCATCTCATGCATTAAATTCTGATGATGGGCTTCTAAAGAAGTCTTGATTTGCAACTGAGATTCATCAGTCAAAGCCGGGCGTAACTCATCGAGAATTTCATACTTGATTTTCTCATTCTGATGGTTGAGAGATGCTTCGGCGATCGCCTCATCTATTCGAGTCTTAAGTTGTGCCATCACAGACTCGAAAAATTCAGGGGATAACGCTGCAGGCTTGGACGCGTCATACACTTCGGTCAGTACGGGTATGTCTTTATGTTTTGATGCCATAAGGCTCTCGATTAATTTACGCTAAATGTTTTTACCAAGCGCATCGTAGTTTTTAATTTCATACCCACGGTCTCGATAAAACTTATACCGAATACGCGCCTGCACTTTTTCTTCTTCGTCCATGCCGACAATTTCTATCAGCCTTCTAAAACGACTAAAAAAAACTGGCTGTGGATGCTGCATATTAATCAGCACTTCATCATGCGGGGGCTCATCAATAAACCAGTCAACAATAATAGGCGTTTGCGCAACTAAGGGATGATTAGATGGGTGATTGGGTAGAAACTGTTGAGGCAAGCTCCACAAATACGCTTGTATCTGTATCGCCGCCTCATTGGTTTTCGCAAGCATTAGTAACTTAACATTTTTTGCGATGGCCTTTTCACTCAACTCAGCGAGCTTCTGTAACTTATCTTCCACATTAAAGAAGAACTCGACTCGCGTCATTTGCAACTAAGCCTTTTCTGCACGATGCTTCAAAAATTGCGTAAGCAAAGGCACTGGTCGGCCTGTTGAGCCCTTTTCTTTGCCAGACTTCCAAGCAGTGCCAGCAATATCCAAATGCGCCCAATGATATTTTTTAGCAAAACGAGATAAGAAACAAGCAGCGGTAATACTGCCGCCAGCACGCCCACCAATATTAGCAATATCCGCAAAATTACTATCCAATTGCGACTGATATTCTTCCCACATCGGCATATGCCAAGCACGGTCTAATGCATCTTCACCAGCAGACAATATTTCTTTCGCCAAGCGATCTTGATTACTAAATACTGCCGACACATGATGGCCCAGCGCAATTACACAGGCCCCAGTCAATGTCGCAATATCAATGACCGCAGATGGCTCAAATTTTTCAGCATAGGTCAATGCATCACACAAAATCAAACGACCTTCAGCATCGGTGTTCAGCACTTCAATCGTTTGGCCTGACATGCTCGTTAAAACATCACCAGGTCGAATGGCATCTGCATCAGGCATGTTTTCACAGGCAGGAATGACCCCAATTACATTTAATGGCAGATCCATTTCGGCGATGGCCTTAAAGGTGCCTAAAACACTTGCGGCTCCGCACATATCATATTTCATCTCATCCATATCTGCACCGGGCTTAAGTGAAATACCGCCAGTATCGAAGGTAATACCCTTACCAACTAATACCACTGGCTTTTGATCTTTTTTACCATGTAAATGTTTGAGGACAATTAATTTTGGCGGCTGAACACTGCCTTGTGCCACGCCTAAAAATGACCCCATGCCTAATTTTTTTAATTCTTCGCGTTCTAGTACCTCAACTGTTAATCCATGCGTTTTCACCATTGCCAATGCTTGCTCAGCCAAGTAAGTAGGCGTACAAATGTTTGGTGGCAGATTTCCCAAATCTTTAGCGAAACTCACTCCGGAAGATAACGCCAAGCCTTGCTTTATGGCTATCTTAGCCTGCTGATTGTCATCACTTTCAGCCACATGCACTTCAAGTTTAGTAATGCCTTTGATGACTTCTTTTTCTGATTTGTCTTTTTTACCTTTCATGACATCAAAACGATATGAGGCATCATTTACAGCCTCAACCATGTGGGAAATTTTCCAAATGGCGTCTTGTTTCTTACCATCATTATTAAGTACTTCAGATTCAGCCAAAAAACTCGCAACGTCGTTAGCACCGGTTTTTGCCAACGCTTTGACAGAAGCAATAACAGCCTGACGAAATCCTTTTTCAGTCAATTCATCATGCTTACCTAAACCAACTAACAACACTCGATCAGCGTGAATCCCAGCGACGCCATGCAACATCAAGGAAGAAGCTAGCTTTCCATCCATATCGCCACGCTTTAGTACCTTGCCAATAAAGCCTTCTGATGCATCGTCAATTGCTTGTGCCGAGTGACTGAGTTTGCCTGATTCATAAACACCGACAATCACACAATCATTACGTTGTTTTTCCGGTTTACCGCTTTTTATGCTAAATTCCATTGAGTAGATCCTTTTCGCTTAATATCATTGAATTATGCTGCGTTTTGGTTTGAAATCAAAATTTTGTAAGAAATCATTTTTTAACTGCAATTATTAAATAGCCAAGTGTAAAGACTAGCCCAAGAATGATTTTCAAACGTTCGCTCTTACAAGAGCTGCTTAATACTGCCATTGGTGCATTTGCTGTGCTATTTAGCATTGTTCTTGCGCAACGTCTCACCTACTACATTGGTATCGCTGCAAATGGTGGGATTAGCAATAGCGCAATCAACACATTGCTTGGGTTCAACATGCTTAAATTGTCCCCCATGCTGCTTTCGCTCACTTTGTTTTTAGCAGTGCTACTAACCCTAACACGTCAACATCGTGACAGCGAAATGGTGATTTGGTTTAGCGCTGGACTAAGATTATCCGCATGGATAAAACCCATCTTATCTTTTGCAGGCCTCGTTATTATACTGATAGCCTTTTTAAGTCTTTTTGTATCGCCATGGGCAACCAACAAAATGAGTGATTATAAAACCCAGCTTAAAAAGCAAGATGAGCTCTCTACCATTACACCAGGCGTATTCAAGGAGTCCAAACAAGCAAATCGTGTTTACTTTGTTGAGGCTTTTGACAAGCTTGGCACCAATGTCAAAAACATTTTCATTCAATCCATACAACATCAACAACTAGGCATCATTGTTGCAAAACAAGGCCATCGCGAGACCATGCCTAACAATGATAATTTTCTCCTCATGGAACAAGGAAGACGATACGAAGGCAAGCCTGAGTCTTCGGAATTTTCATCCACCACTTTTGAAAAATATGCGGTGCGTATCGAAGCAAAAGAATCAAAAGACCCGCATGTGTTGGTGATACAAGCTGTTCCTACAACCGAGCTCATCACTCAATTAAGCCCTGCCAACAATGCTGAACTTCAAGGACGTATTGCCATCCCAATTTCAGCATTGATTTTAGTCATTCTTGCCATTCCTCTAAGCTTCGTTGATCCGCGTTCTGGAAGATCTGGCAATATGGTAATGGCCATTTTAACCTTCATTATTTACACCAATTTGATGAGCATTACCCAAGCTTGGTTAGTGCAAGGGAAGTTAAATCCGATGATTGGTCTTTGGCCTGTGCATCTTATATTCTTATTCCTCACCATTTATTTGTTTTATCGTCGCACACACCAATTGCCATTACTACCAAAGCTAATCAATTGAACATCGTCAAACGATACCTTATCAAAGAAACAAGCTACAGCATCCTGCTGATTATGGGTGCTTTACTTGCGATGTTTGCTTTTTTTGATTTGCTACAAGAGCTTGAAAGTGTTGGAAAAGGCTCATATGGTGTCGGCAAAATTATAATTTTTGTGTTCTTAAGCGTACCTGGCCATATTTATCAAACTGTCCCACTTGCTGTGCTCATTGGCACCATTTACTCCCTTGGGCAATTCTCAAGAAACTCCGAGCTCATTATCCTTCGTGTAAGCGGACTGTCCATCATAGACATTGGCCTATGTCTATTGCGCATAGGCTTAGTTTGCGCAGTTATCACTTTTATTGTGGGAGAAATGATTACACCCATTACCGAGAAAACAGCGCAACGCCTTCGTATCAAAGCAATTGACTCGGTCATTGCGCAAGACTTTCGATCTGGCCTATGGGTAAAAGATGGCAAGAACTTCGTAAATGTTGAACAAGTGTTACCTGATTCACAACTAGTCAATATTCACATCTATGAATTTAATGATAGCTTTGAAATGAAAACTATCAGTCAAGCTAAGACTGGCATATTCAATGGAGATACCTGGGATTTAACTGGTCTAACACAAACTAACTTGAGTAAAACTAGCGTTCAATCTTCGCACCTAGCTAAATCACAATGGAAATCACTGATTAGACCGGAGTTAATGAATATTTTATTGGTTGTTCCGGAGAAAATGTCCGCTTGGAATTTGTATTCCTATATTTCGCATTTATCTAAAAACAAACAGAAAACTTCACGTTATGAAATCGCCCTATGGGCTAAATTAGTTTACCCGACAGCTTCATTAGTTATGATCATGCTTGCTTTACCCTTTGGGTTCTTGCAACAGCGCTCGGGGAACGTTGCCAACAAGCTTGTAGCAGGCGTCTTACTTGGCATTGTTTATCATGTACTTAACAAGGTGTCTCTACATTTAGGGTTACTGAACGACTGGACAGCATTCTCAAGCGCGGTGATGCCAACGTTTTTGTTCTTACTTACTGGGATTTTGATGCTAATGTGGGTGGAAACGCAGTAAAACTACTTCCTGGGCAAGGCAACTAAACGCCCACCAGTTAATCTGTCGTGCAAATACAGCCCTTGTCTGTCAAATATCGCCCAAATAAAACCTAAGCCAAAAAACATTAAGCCAAAACTAGCAATGACATAACGTTTCATCGCTTGTTCCAGCTGCAATGGCTTCCCATCAAACCCAAACAACTGAATACGCCAAGTTTGCATCGCTAATGTTTGGCCGCTTCTTAACCAACAATATACAAAATAAACACCTATGATTAACCATGACACTATAAATAACAGATGTTGCTCAATATCAGTATGTGGATCGCCAAATAAGGCTCGATAAACGATGCCCACTAAAAATAAGATAGCAAATACCAATATACTTTCATAAAGCATGCACGCAATTCGCTTAATTATGGAAATTGAATACAATTAACGCTCAAAGTCTTCTGTACCGAAAATTTCAGGGTGTTGCGCTCTTAATTGCTGCCGTTTTTCTGGCGATGCCTCTCGATACTCCCTCCAATACTGACGCAGCTCTTCCTTTTTTTCTGGAGGTAAGGATTTGAATTGATGGAAACGTTTACGTGCGTTCTCACGTTCAAAAGGCGTCATTCTGCTCCAACTATTTAATCGCTGCTGAACACGCTCCTTGCGATCTGGCGTCATTTTAGGATACTCATGAGCAATCTCTAGCATACGCTCACGTTGCCACGGCCTAAGCGTGTCCCAGTCGTCCGCAAGAGGAGCCAAGACCTTACGCTGATCTTCACTAAGAGATGCCCAAGGCTTTAATGTAGCCTCTTCAGCACTGACTAAACTGCTGAGCAGAACAGTCGATACAAAAACAATCAATCCTATCGTGCGTTTTCTGACAACCATGTATCAAAACCCTCATTCAAATAAGCCTCTGGTGGAAGATCCGAGGACAACAAGTCAGCGTCTTCTTGATTATAAACCTCTTGATTAGTGAGGTTTTGTAGGGTTAATAATGCAACAAGTCCTAGCCCGCCTATCATCATCGTCATTAGCAAGCGATGTTGATGCCAATAACCACCAAGTAACACCAACACCCCATATTGGCTCATTGAGATGATAGACCCTGGTCTTGCCATGTTAGCTATCGCTTGCTGACGCGCATAATGAAGCTGAGAGGCGGTGTTCGCATCTATATTTTGGGATTGCTCATTCAAAAGTGAAGCAATCTTTTTAGCTAGTTGCTCATCCTGTATCTCTGAATTTTTTATCTCTGAATTCTTCAGTTCAAGCTTCATCATTTACTCCTTTCTTAACCAATTGATGATTAGCTAAAATCTTGTCAACTAAACCATGCTTTTCTAGAGTGTTTGCCATCGCACGAACTGCTCGGGAGCAATGCGTTTTAACACTACCTTGCGAACAACCCATTGCGGCAGCTGTGTCAGCCACATCCATATCTTCCCAATAACGCATGACAAAGGCTTCTCGTTGACGCCTAGGAAGCTTGTATAAAGCATCTTCAATCAAGGCCATCGTTTGACGTTGTTCAAGCTGGGCTTCGGGTTCATCTCGCGCATCTTGGTTTGCTGAGGTCAGAACCTCAAGTGGGTCAGATTCTTCACCGTCTTCACCCATGACACTGAAGGAGGAAAACAGAGAGGTCCAAACATTTCTGACTTTCTGACGACGCCAAAAGTCACGCATCGTGTTTTGTAATATACGCTGAAAAAGCATGGGAAATTCGGTCACTGGTCGATCCGCATACTTTTCCGTCAATTTCATCATGGCGTCTTGCACGATATCTAGAGCCACATGCTCATCACGAACAGCATAAGCCGTCTGCTTAAAAGCTCTCCGCTCAACACTCTCTAGAAAGTCTGATAGTTCATTTTTGGTTGCCATTTACCTTAATGTATCGCTTTCAAGCTAAAAAGCAAAGCAGATTGCTTGAGTAATCGTCGATTAAATATTCTGATTGTTAGCATGCCCATAATTTAGCTACAATCTACGACAGATCGATTATTATCTGAAACTCATGACCACAAAACCCACATGCCTTATTGTTGACGACGAGCCTAATATTTCAGAATTTATTGCAGTCAATCTCGAAAAAATGGGGATCAAAGTCGACTGTAGCGAAACTGTTGCAGATGCAAAGCATCTGATTGCTCTTCGCCATTATGATTTATGTTTGACCGACATGCGCCTTCCTGATGGAAACGGCCTTGATTTAGTCAAGCATATTGGATTTCAACATGCCGGCTTACCAATCGCAATCATGACTGCTTATGCCAACTCGGACAATGCGGTATCGGCACTCAAAGCGGGAGCTTTTGATTATTTAAGCAAACCTATTGAGATTCAGCAGCTACAGTCATTGGTTCGTGCTACACTAAAGTATGGACAAAACAACGAACAACGCAATGCTAAAGTCTCCCTGCTTGGGAATTCACAAGCGATGGCGCAAGTCAGATTAACGCTTGAAAAAATGTCGCTCAATCAAGCGCCATTGTTAATTACAGGTGAGTTAGGTACGGGTAAGGAGTCAGCCGCAAGACTAGTTCACATCAACAGCTCCAGACGTGAACAGGCCTTTATCAAAGTGAATTGTGCAGCACTTAATATCGAAAATGCTGAAAAAGACTTTTTTGGATATACCAAGACTTATGCTCAAGACCCTAAGCTAGAACGTGCGGGCTATATAACCAAGGCCAAAAGCGGAACACTGTTTTTGGATAGCATCGATAAACTACCCCTGTCCATTCAAAATAAACTCATCGATTTATTTGAAGACGAAGCGCTAGACATCAGATTTATTGGCGCGACCCATCAAGAAATGAACGGGTTGATAGACGTAGGCTTATTTAACCCAAAATTTTATTATCGAATCAATGTCATGAGTCTTAAGATGCCTGCACTTAGAGATATCGCAGAAGACATTCCTTTAATTGCGAAACATTTGTTGATTAAGATTGCTGAGGCCTGCGGCGAGAAACAGCTGCGCATTTCGGATTCTGCGATAAGTAAATTGCAGACCTGTCGTTTTTTGGGAAACGTACGTGAGCTAAAAAATACATTGGAGCATGCCTTTGCTTTGTCTGACGGCGATGAAATCACAGAGTCGGATCTTCATATTAATGAACAAAAAGCGCTCCCAGAGACGTCAACACTAGATGTTTCATCGCTTTCGCTACCAAGCTTCCTTGAAAAAATTGAGAAGCAAGCCATTACAGAAGCCTTAGTAAAAACAGGTCAAAACAAAACGGCCGCTGCCAAATTATTAGGTGTGAGTTTTAGAACGCTACGCTATCGCCTTGCCAAACCGGACTTTGGCAAGGACGATGGAGATGCTAGATAAAAAATCTTGCCTATTAAATTAAGGTGAAAGCTAAGTAAGCCAAATACATTAAGCCATTCAACCAAACATGCCAAACGCGCAATTGTCCGCGCGAAATCATCCAGCGGAGCCATAACACTCCAAGTAAAGTAATCACTACGCCAGCAAACACTTCTTTTTGAGGCGCCCAAGGCGTGAGCATAATCCCAATCGCCGGTAGTAAAGTACCTTGAAACACCAAAGCACCAGTAATATTGCCGAATGCCAAAGTGTCTTTACCTTTGCGTACCCACAAAATACTATTCACTTTTTCAGGTAACTCTGTCGCAATTGGAATCACCAATAATGAAAGTAGCAAAGGTGTGATTCCCAATAAATCTGATGCGATTTCAATTCCCGAAATAAAACCTTTAGCCCCTGCAATCAACAATCCTAAACCTAATAATAATTGCAACATAACCACGAACATATGGTTAGGGAGGCCTAAGCGGCATATAAACATTGGGCTTTCAGCCTCAGTAGCATGACCCTCTGCAACAAGGTGCTTTGAAGCGCGCAAAGTGAGCATGATGTAAATAAAATAGATCATTACCATCACAAAACCGATGGCGTAACGCACAGCTTTAACTTCATGGGGCACAAAAAGTGCAATGGTAGCAAAACCAAAAGCTATCAAGAAAAAATTTAAATCACGTTTAAGGCCCGTTTTTTCAGGATGAAAATGCCCAGTTACCTTTCTATTTTTTAGTACAGCAAAAGATAGTAGGGAAATAGAAAGTGTAGATAACATTAATGGGGCGCCTAAAATAGCACCCACCCCAATCTCTTCATTCAGGTGCGCATTGCTGGTCCCTGCCATTAAAGCTAAAAGCGGGACAGAGGTCTCTGGCAAAGCTGTTCCAACAGCTGCGAATAGCGATCCCGTAACTCCTTCCGAGATGCCAAGTTTTTCGCCCAAATGTTCAAGCGCATTGGTAAACACTTCTGCTGCAATTAGAATAACGATGAGAAACAAAAATAATT
>Ga0187845_1000525_pt1 | contig 22880 bp, 25 predicted proteins | sample SpaLakP09_SKY_68_FD_134515 | JGI IMG/M metagenome (GOLD analysis project Ga0187845, IMG submission 134515) | Oligotrophic lake water microbial communities from Sparkling Lake, Wisconsin, USA - SP09_SKY_68 | ecosystem: Environmental > Aquatic > Freshwater > Lake | place: USA: Sparkling Lake... | reverse complement strand
GCCTCACCCGCCACAGCGCCTGGAGCCGTGCCGGACGCGATCTGCCACCGATGCCGGCCCAGAGCTTCAAGGAACAGTATCAGCAGCGCAGCCAGAATAAGCAGGACAAGGAGGAGCAGCAATGAGCGCCCGTGACAACATACTGGCCCGTATCCGCCAGAATCGCCCGCAAGCCTCGGCGCTGCCCGATATTCACGCCGTCCCCTTCATCCGCTACGACGACCAGTTCGAGGCCTTTGCCACCTTGATCCGCAATCTGGGTGGGGATGCCGTCCAGTTGCAGGATGGCCAGAGCGTGGCCGATATCGTGGCTGCACGCTGGCCAGATGCCGGTCGCACCGTCGACCTGACCGTAGCAGAGCACGAAGAAGTGGATGATCCGCATGCCTGGCACGATGTCGATGTCGCCATCGTCCCCGGTCAGCTGGCAGTGGCAGAAAATGCCACGGTCTGGGTAAGCCACCCGGACAACCGCTTCCGCTCCATCTATTTCCTCACCCAGAAACTGGTACTGGTGGTGCCGCGTGAGGCCATGGTGGACACCATGCGTGATGCCTATGCCCGCATCGACATGGCGGAGCATGGCTTTGGTGCCTTCATTTCCGGCTCGTCCCGCACCGCCGATATCGAACAAAGCCTGGTGATGGGTGCCCATGGCGCCATGGCCGCGCTGGTGATTTTTGTCTGATTTGTACGCACGGAGCATTGCTTCCTTGGGGCCCCTCACGGGGCCATTTTTCTGCCCGCCATTTCTATCCAGCCTCTCCATCAGACATGAAAAAACCGCCGGTCTGACGACGGGCGGTTTTGGGCTGGCAGTGCTCAATACTCAGCGGTTGACTTCCACCTTGTAACGCGGCGGCAGCAGCAAGGCCGGCACTTCGCGCTGCGCCTTGCGGCTACGGCGGCTACCAGCGGTCGGATTGATGGTTTTCAGGCCCTCACCCGATTTTCCCACCATCAGGGCAGAAGCCGGCAAGGACATCGGATCACGCTGCGATTCACGTGGAGCGGCGCGCGCCGGGCTGCTACGGCCTTCGCGGCCACCCTCGCGACCATAATCACGACCACCCTCGCCACGAGAGGACTCACGGCGCGGTGCGGCTTCTTCACGCGGCGCGGGGGCACCCGGCTGGAAGCCTTCCACTACCTGCGGCTTCAATGTCTGGCGGGTCAGCTTTTCAATAGCCTCATGCTGGCGGGTTTCCGCCGGGCTCATCAAGGAAATGGCGATACCGCTGGCACCGGCACGGCCAGTACGACCGATACGGTGTACATAGTCTTCCGGCGAATTGGGCAGCTCGTAATTCACCACGAACGGCAGTTCGGTAATATCCAGGCCACGGGCTGCCACATCGGTGGCGACCAGCACGCGCAGGCTGCCTTCCTTGAAGGAGGACAGGATTTCCAGGCGCGAGGCCTGGGCCTTGTCGCCATGGATGGCTTCCGCCACCAGGCCATCACGCTTGAGATCACGCGCCAGTTGGTCGGCACTGATCTTGGTCTTGCAGAACACAATGACCTGGCTCATGTCGCGGGTCTTGATCAGATGGCTCAGCAGATGGCGCTTGCGCCCGGCATCCACCGAATACACCAGCTGTTCCACCTGCTCGTTGGTGGCGTTCTGACGGGCAACTTCAACCGTCTGCGGATCTTTCATGAAGTCCGCAGCCAGGCGTTTGATTTCTGTAGCAAAGGTCGCCGAGAACAGCAGGGTCTGCCGCTCCTTGGGCAACATGCTCATGATCTTGCGGATGTCCTGGATGAAGCCCATGTCCAGCATGCGGTCGGCTTCGTCCAGCACCAGCACTTCCACCTTGTTCAGCTGGATGGTTTTCTGCTGGATATGGTCGAGCAGGCGGCCCGGGGTGGCGATGACGATTTCCATGCCACGGCGCAATTCGGCTGTCTGCGGGTCCATATTCATGCCGCCGAATACGGTGGTGGCACGCAGCGGCAAATACTTGGTATAGGTCTTGACGTTGACGCCGATCTGGTCGGCCAGTTCACGCGTGGGCGACAACACCAGCGCCCGCACCGGATGCATGGCCGGCGATACGCTGGTATTGGCGAATTTCTTCATCCGCTCCAGGATGGGCAGCATGAAAGCGGCAGTCTTGCCGGTACCGGTTTGGGCAGCGGCCAGCAGATCGCGACCAGACAATACCAGCGGAATGGCCTTGGCCTGGATGGGGGTAGGCTCGGTATAGCCTTGTTCTTCAATGGCACGAAGAATCTCGGGCGACAGCCCGAGTTCGGAAAACAGCATGTGTGTGCTCCTGCAATTCGGTTGGGTGATGGCGGCGCAGCGGGCGACGCATCCCCTTGTTCATGAACATGGCCGTGCTGAAATGGCAACGCCGCCCATCACGGGCGGCGGTTGGCAGGCATCAGGCCATGTGATTGGCTACGCTGAGCAACAGGACGACAAACAACCATAACAGGGCCGAGCGCCACACCAGTCCGACGGCACTTTTCAGAAAGCCTGGATCAGCCTCGTCGCCCAGGCCCAGTTCAGGCCGGAACTTGATGGTGTAATCCTGTCGGAGCGGATCGCCCAGTTTGACGCCCAGCGCGCCGGCCGCCGAGGCCAGCAGAATGCCGTTAGCGTAATTACCCCAGGTTTTCGCCTGCGAGCGCCAGCAGTAAACCGCGTCTTCAAAATCGCCCATTACGGCGAAGCTGGCTGCAGTCAGACGCACCGGCAACCAGTCAAGCCAGGCAGCAGCACTGCCGGCAAAGCGACCAAAACGGTCTTCCTCAGCCTGACGACCACCCCATTTCTGGCCCAGCATGCTGCACAGACGGTACAGCAAGGCACCGGACGGTCCCGGTAGCAGTACGAACCAGAACATGGTGCCGAACACGTGACGATAGCTGTCTACCACACCCTGCTCGATGGCCAGCCGTGAAATCTCGCCCACCGACAATTCTGCTGCCGGCAAACCGGTCCAGCGCGTCAGTGCGATACGTGCATCCAGATCACGCCCCTCGGCCAAAGCCAGGGAAATCTCGGAAAAAGCGCTGGAAAAGTGACGGAAGCCCATGGTGAGATAAAGCACCAGCACGTTCCACAGGATGGCAAGCAGCGGGTTGGCCGCATACAGGGCGTAATACACCAGCAGGCTCAGCAACACCGGCGGCAGGATGGCCAGCATCCACGCAAATACGCCATGCCGGTTGGCACCGGCATTCAGGTTGCGTTCCAGATGATTGGCATAACGGGTAAACACATGCCAGACGCGGTTGCGGTTGCCCAGTGGGCGCAGCTGTTCAAGTGCCAGCGCAAATATCAGGGAAATCAGGGTCATCAGATTTTTGGATGGTGGTTTGCTCAGGCCTAGCGGCGAAGATACCACATAAGGGGCAGATGCGCCCACCACATCGCAGCAGCAGGCGGGAGAAACAGCGAGAAAACAGACTCAGGCTGAACCGAGAAAGCGGCGACCGCCTACCGGTTGCGGCTGCTGGCCGCCACGATCATAGCTGAGTGTCGCGGCAGCTGCCTGACGCAGTACTGCCAGCGATTCTTCGACCTGCCCCAGTTGCTGCTCGATAAAGCTGCCATTGAGCTGGTTGATGCCCTGGGCGCGGTGAATCTGGTCTTCCAGGGCCAGCCAGGCCTGGCGCTCGGCCGGTTTGTCCGCCAGCCAGATATATACGGTATCGCTATCAGACAGGCCCAGCGTCTTCATCAACTGGCCGCGCTGCTGCGACTGTCTGGCCAACTCGTCCAGCACCTTGCTCTTGCTGTCCGCCAGCGCTTCCAGCAGATGCACCTGACCGGCAATCATCACCTGCTGCTCCTGCTGCAGCAGTTCCACCAGGCGCAGCACATGGGCCGTTTCAGCCTGGCACAGCTCGGCAAAGCCTTGTTGTTGATTCATGGCAGCGTCAACCATTTTGCCGGGCTTACTGGTTCAGCAATTCTTTGGTGGAAGCGATCAGGCTGTCGGCGATCTTGCCCGGATCGACCGAAAAGCTGCCGGATGCAATGGCGCTCTTGATGGCATCCACTTTGGCGGCATCGAACGATGGTTCGCTATCGCTTGCCTGGCTAGCCAGTGCGCTGATACGGCTGGCCAGCGGATTGATTTCCACGCTATCGGTCGGGGCCGAGCTGGCAGCAGTGGCTTGCGTGCCGGCATCGCGCTTGGCCAGCTTGCTTTGGTTGGCATAGGCGCCAACCGCACTGCCCGAGTTGTCGATTTTCATGGTGGGACCTTCCAAACTAACGAGGGGTTTGATCTATTATCGGCTGAAAAAGCAATCTCTTGAAATTTTATTCAGTAGGACAGACTGACGGTGCCATCCGGCTGTACCATTCCGCGCACCACCCGGCCACCACTGAGCCGGACCGACACCGCCTCACCGACGGCGGCATTGCCATTGGCCGTGCCTTCGGACAGAACGCTGAAACCGTCGCCACCCGCCGACACCTTCACTGGCTGCCCGGCGCGCACCGCATAAGGGGCATGCACCATGAAACTGCGCAGCCAGCTGCCGGCCGGGGCCCCGCTGCGCATGCTCTGGCCCACCGCAAGGTCAACGTTGTTGATGACATTGCGCGCCATCGCGGGATTGGCCATTTCCACCAGTTTCACATCCCCGGCCTGCAGCACCTCGCCGGCCGCCACCGAGCGGGTCAGTACCACCCCCAACTGCTTTTCACTGACAGCCACCGGCAGCCGGATACTCCAGCCGCTGTCGGGGCAGACAATCACCAGGCTGGTATTGCCACTAGTCTGGGCGGTATTGGACCAATCCACCTTGGGGCTGCTGCAGGCGGGCAGCACCAGCCGCCGATCCAGCCGCCCCAGCTTGTAGCTGGCCTGGCGTTGGCTGACCTCCTGCTGCATGAAGCGGTCGGCCAGTTTTTCCAGTGCCGCCATGTCCTGGTTGGCCGCAGCGCACACCATGCCGGACAGCAGCATGCTCAGAAACAGATAAGGGAATTTCATCCTGCCATTGTATCCAGTCCGGTTGCCAATGCGTATCGGCACAAGCCGACTGCCATCAGAGTGGCAAAGCCGGCAACAGTTGCATGCTGCAATGAAAAACAGGCTCCTGACGGAGCCTGTCTGACTGAGATGGGCCTAGCTTAGCCAGCCAGCGTCTGTTCGACGAAGGCTTTTACCTTGGCGGCATCGGCATCGAACACCACCACTTTTTGCGGCAGATCTTCCAGACCGTCGAAACCGGCCGGACGCGGCGGATCGCGGTCCAGCGCCTCGCGGATGGTATCGGCAAACTTGGCTGGCAGCGCGGTTTCCAGGCAGACCACGGTTTCACCCGGCAGACGCAACTCGCGGGCCACCTTGATGCCATCTGCAGTATGGGTATCCACCACCACGCCATCGGTCGCGTCAACGGCACGAATGGTGGCCAGGCGGTCGGCATGATTGCTCTTGCCGGAAACAAAACCGAACTTGCTGGCTGTATCCGCCAGCTTGGCGGACAGATCGAAGCCCTTGCCGGCATCGACATCGGCCCACAGTGCTTTGACCGCCGCGCCATCACGGCCCAGCAGGTCGAACACGAAGCGCTCGAAGTTGGAGGCCTTGGAAATATCCATGGACGGGCTGGAAGTCACATAGGTATTGGCCGTGCCGCGCGGGCGGTAGACACCGGTACGGAAGAATTCGTCCAGCACGTCGTTTTCATTGGTGGCGACGATCAGGCGCTGTACCGGCAGGCCCATCTGGCGGGCGATATGGCCGGCGCAGACATTACCGAAGTTGCCGGACGGCACACAGAAGCTGACCTGTTCATCATTGCTGCTGGTGGCGTTGAAATAGCCCTTGAAGTAATACACCACCTGCGCCACTACGCGGGCCCAGTTGATGGAGTTGACGGTGCCGATCTGGTATCTGGCCTTGAAGGCGTGGTCGTTCTGCACCGCCTTCACGATGTCCTGACAGTCATCGAACATGCCCTTGATGGCGATGTTGTGGATGTTGGCATCCTGCAGGCTGAACATTTGTGCGCGCTGGAAGGCGCTCATCAGGCCATCCGGGCTCAACATGAAGACATTGATACCCTTTTTACCGCGCATGGCGTATTCGGCGGCACTGCCGGTATCGCCCGAGGTGGCACCCAGAATATTCAGCGACTGGCCTTTTTTGGCCAGCACATATTCAAACAGGTTGCCCAGCAACTGCATGGCCATGTCCTTGAAGGCCAGCGTCGGGCCATTGGACAGTTCCAGAATCACCAGGCCATCGGACAGGCGCTTGACCGGGGTAATGTCGGCACTGCCAAACACCGCAGCAGTATAGGTGCGGTCGACGATGTCCTTGAGGTCGGCCTCGGGAATGTCGGTGGCGAACAGGCGGATGATTTCGAAGGCCAATTCGGCATAAGACAGACCACGCCAGGCATCCAGCTGGCTGCGGCTGATCTGCGGGTAGCTTTCCGGCAACGCCAGGCCACCATCCGGTGCCAGGCCCATGAGCAGGATGTCGCTGAAACTTTGCGGCTGCATGCCGCCACGTGTGCTGAGGTACTTCATGATCAGTTGGTCAACCTGTCCAGACATTGAAAACTGGCCTTGACGATCTTTTTCTTGATCTCGGGTGAAAAGGCCTTGAAGGTATTGCTGCCGCTGCCGGACATGCTATTGGCCACGGCTTCGCTCAGGTCATCCATGGTCAGTGCCTGCATGGCCTTGTCGGCGGCACAGCTACAGTAGCTGCTGCGGTTTTGCTGGGTAATGGCATGTCCAAGCTGCTGCTCCAGCTGCTTGAGCTTGGTACTGTCATTGGCAAAGCTGGTCATGCAGCCCTTGCTGATCAGCTGGCTGAAGTTCTGCACATAGGGTGCCATGCTGGGATCGTCCGCCAGACTGCCACTGGCCGTATCGGCCCAGGCAGACAGTGGCAACAGCAGCAGTGACAGCAGCAAGCGTTGGGGGAGAGTGGACATGTTGTCTTCCATTTTGGTAGCTGGGTCTCAGTCGGCGCTACTGGCATCCAGATGACGACTACAGGCAGCGGAGGCTTCTGCCAGCCGCTTCTTGCCGCGCGGATCGTCCTTGCGGATCTGTCCGGTCAACACCCCCATCACTTCTTCCGAGGTAAAGGTGTTGGCCAGGTGCTCGCTGGCGCACTGGCAGTATTTCTGGACCTGGGCGTCGGAGTGCTCGGCCACCCCGTCCGATGCCGGGGTGCGCTTGAGACAGCCGCGCATCAGGAAGCCCTGCAGCAGATTATGCTGGCCGGGCGTCAGCGGCGTGGCATACAACGCCGAAGCGGTCAGGGCACAGGCCATGCCTACGCCATTCATCCAGAGTCTTGCCATTGCAACCATCCAGTCGCCGCCCCGTCGGCAATGACGGGGCGAATGCCTTAGTCGTTGAGTTCTTCCATGCGCAGGCGCACTACCTTGCCAGCCACACTGTCCAGTGCCTCGATGGCGGCGATGGCCGCGTTGATGGCCCCTTCCTGCACCCGGTGGGTGAGGATGACCACTTCGGCATTGCCTTCGCTGGCCGAGCCCTTCTGGATCAGCGCTTCGATGGAGATGTCGTTTTCCGCCAGCAGGCCGGTGATATTGGCCAGCACACCGGCGCGGTCGGCGGCGCCGATACGCAGGTAGTAAGAGCTGTATACCTCGTCGATCGGCAGGATGCGCAGGTCTTTCAGCTGATCCGGCTGGAAGGCCAGATGCGGCACGCGGTGTTCCGGGTCGGCGGTCAGCAGGCGGGTCACGTCGACAATGTCAGCTACCACGGCCGAGGCGGTCGGCAGCGCGCCGGCACCGGCACCGTAGTGCAGGGTCTGGCCGACGGCATCGCCCTTGGCCAGCACGGCGTTCATCACGCCGTTGACATTGGCAATCAGCTGGCTTTCCGGAATCAGCGTCGGATGCACGCGCAGCTCCACGCCAGCATCGGTGCGGCGGGTGAAGCCCAGCAGCTTGACGCGATAGCCCAGTTCTTCAGCGTACTTGATGTCCACGCCGTCCAGCTTGCTGATGCCTTCCAGATAGCAGCTATCGAACTGCATGGGGATGCCAAAGGCCAGTGCCGCCATGATGGTGAGCTTGTGGCCGGCGTCGTGACCTTCGATGTCGAAGGTGGGATCGGCTTCGGCATAACCCAGGCGCTGGGCTTCGGCCAGTACGTCGGCAAAGCTGGCACCCTTCTCGCGCATTTCGGTAAGGATGAAGTTGGAAGTGCCATTGATGATGCCGGCGATCCATTCGATACGGTTGGCCGACAGGCCCTCGCGCAGCGCCTTGATGATGGGGATGCCACCGGCCACGGCCGCCTCGAAGGCTACCATCACGCCCTGCTCCTGGGCGCGGGCGAAGATTTCATTGCCGTGTACCGCCAGCAGCTTCTTGTTGGCCGTCACCACGTGCTTGCCATTGGCAATGGCCTTGAGCACCAGTTCCTTGGCCACGGTGTCGCCACCGATCAGCTCGACCACGATATCGACTTCCGGATCGTTGACCACGGCAAAGGCATCGGCAACCAGTTTGACCTCATCGCCCACCAGCTGGCGTGCCAGCTCCAGATTGCGGCGCGAGGCAATGGTCAGCCGGATTTCGCGGCCGGCACGGCGGGCGATTTCCTCGGCATTGCGCTTGAGTACGGTGGCGACACCGCCACCGACAGTCCCCACGCCCATCAGGCCAATATTGATCGGTTTCATTACCATCTCCATGTCTGTCTCTAGTGTTTTGTCCCGGGCCGACGGCCTCTTGGCAAGGCGGCCATACCGGCTTGCCAAGAGGTCTTCACGCGGATGACACAGCCGGCGGGCTGTTGCGCCGCCGGCTGCATCGGGCATCAGGCCGTGCCGTGACGCTGGCGGTAACGTGCCAGGAAACGGGCGATGCGACCTATCGCTTCGATCAGGTCATCCGAGTTAGGAAGGAATACCACGCGGAAGTGATCCGGCGCAATCCAGTTAAACCCGCTGCCCTGCACCAGCAACACTTTTTCTTCCTGCAGCAGTTCCAGAATGAACTGCTGGTCGTCGCTGATGGGGTAGACCTTGGGGTCCAAGCGCGGGAACAGGTACAAGGCACCCTGCGGCTTGACGCAAGTCACGCCCGGAATGTCGGTGAGCAGCTTGTGCGCCAGATCGCGCTGGCGGGCCAGCCGGCCGCTGGGCGCCACCAGGTCGTCAATGCTCTGGTAACCGCCCAAGGCAGTCTGGATGGCAAACTGCGCCGGTACATTGGCACACAGCCGCATCGAGGCCAGCATGTTGAGCCCCTCGATATAGTCGCGCGCATGTTTCTTCTCGCCGCACAGAATCATCCAGCCGGCGCGATAGCCACAGGCGCGGTAGTTCTTGGACAGACCATTGAAGGTGACTACCAGCAGATCCGGCGCCAGTGCGGCGATGGAGGTGTGTTTGACTGCGTCGTACAACACCTTGTCGTAGATTTCGTCGGCGTAGATGATCAGCTGATGCTGGCGTGCCAGATCGACAATCTGCTGCAGCAGTGCCGGCGGATACACGGCACCGGTGGGGTTGTTGGGGTTGATCACCACGATGGCGCGGGTATTGGGGGTGATCTTGGCGCGGATGTCGTCGATATCGGGGAACCAGCCCTGCTCTTCGTCACAGACATAATGCAGCGCCTTGCCACCGGCCAGGCTGACGGCGGCGGTCCACAGCGGATAGTCCGGTGCCGGCACCAGCACTTCGTCGCCATTGTCCAGCAGCGCCTGCATGGCCATCACGATCAGCTCGGACACGCCATTGCCGATGATGATGTCGTCCATGCTGACATTGGGCAGCTGTTTTTCCTGGGCGTAATGCATGATGGATTTACGCGCGGCGAACAGGCCCTTGGAATCGGAATAACCGGAGGCGGACGGCAGGTTGACGATGACGTCTTCGATGATTTCATCCGGCGCAAAAAAACCGAATGGCGCAGGATTGCCGATATTCAGCTTGATGATGCGATGGCCTTCGTCTTCCATCTTCTTGGCATGCTCAAGCACCGGGCCACGGATGTCGTAGCAAACATTGGCGAGCTTCTGCGATTTGTGTACTGGCTGCATGGTGGCCTGTTTTTCCGTCACGGGCCGCGCCCCGGACACTGCGGCGGTCTTGCGGCGGCGCGGTTTGTTGTCTTTCATTAGAGTCCCTTGTCTGTCCCGGCCATTGGCGACACCGTCCGGCAACGGCAGGTCAGGGTATAATCCTATCCCAAACCGTGCTGCACTGCATTACGGAGTGCGCGCTTGCGCACCGTGTCGCAACACCAGACACCAGCACCACCATTACCCTTGCAGGAAAGCGAGCCCATGAAAATGCATCAGGCCCTGGGACAGGGCAAAAACCTGTTTACCGGTTATGGCGAAGGCCATGTGCTGATCAATGCCGAACGTCACGATGGCAACCTGATCGTGACGCCGGACAGCGTACAGCCCTGGGGTGTGGCTGATTTCTCCAGCCTGGCAGAGTCACATTTCAACATGCTGCTGGATTTGCAACCTGAGCTGGTGCTGTTCGGCTCCGGCGCCAGCCTGCGCTTTTTCCACCCGCGCCTGATGGCCGCGCTGGTCAATGCCGGCATCGGTGTGGACGTGATGGATACCCAGGCCGCCTGCCGCACCTTCAACATCCTGATGGCGGAAGACCGCCGCGTGGTAGCCGCCATTCTGGCGATTTGAGCCGGCCACAGACATGACAAAGCCCCGCAATGCGGGGCTTTGCTATTGGGGCATGCGTTTGCTGTGCCAGATCAGGCAGCCGCCGGTTTCTCACCACCAAACTCTTCAAAAGCCTGCAAGGCCTCGGCTGCGGTCATCAGCGATGGCCCGCCCCCCATGTAGACCGCCACCTGCAGCATTTCCATGAATTCGGCGCGAGTACAGCCCAGCTCCACCAGCGCCTTGCTGTGGAAGGCCAGGCAGCCCTGACAGCGGTTGGCAATGCCGATGGCCAGTGCGATCAGCTCCTTGGTTTTGTTGGAGAGCGCGCCATCGGCATGGGCGGCGCGGCTCATCTGGCCAAAGCCCTTCATGGTTTCGGGTATTTCGCGGCGGAATTCTGCCAGCTTGCTGCCCAGATCGCGGGCCAATGCGGTGTAGTCATGACTCATGGAAAGCTCCTCGGCGTTTTTGCATGATTTATATTATATATATTTATATAATATTGCAAGCCGACCACGCAGCTTGGCGATGCGCCCGAGCTGCGTGGTAATCTGCCGCATCCACCTTGGCCAAGGACAGACCGTGCCCCACTCCGCTACCGAACTGGCAGATTATGATCACGTCCGGCAATGGGCGATGCAGTCGCTGTTCCAGCATATGGACGATATCTACCAGGGAACGGTCATTGTGGATGCACAGGCGCGCATCATCTGGATCAATGCCCGCTATGCCGAACGTTTCGGCTTTGCCGATCCGCAAAGCGCGCTGGGCCAGCCGGTGGAAAACGTCATTCCCAATAGCCAGATGCGCGAAGTCCTGCGCACCGGCGAGCCCATGCTGCTGGACATCATGGCTACCGGCGACGACCAGCTGGTGGTGACCCGCCTGCCCCTGAAAGATGCAACAGGACGTACCGTTGGTGCGGTCGGCTTTGCCCTGTTTGACAAGATCCAGTCACTGGCTCCGCTGGTGGCCAAATTCACCCGTCTGGCCGAGGAACTGGCCGCGACCCGCGAATCACTGGCGCAGGCGCGCCGTGCCAAATACAGCTTTGAGCATTTTGTCGGCGACAGCCCGCTGATCAGCGAGGTCAAACGCCAGGCACGCCTGGCAGCACCGCTGGAGGGCGCGGTACTGCTGCTGGGTGAAACCGGCACCGGCAAGGAAGTACTGGCCCACGCCATTCACGCCGCCTCGCCACGGGCAGGCAAGCCGCTGGTCAGCCTGAACATGGCGGCCATTCCCGATACCCTGCTGGAGGCCGAGCTATTCGGTGCCAGCGCCGGTGCCTATACCGGGGCGGACAAGAAAGGCCGCAGCGGCAAGCTGCAACTGGCTGATGGCGGCACGCTGTTTCTGGATGAAATCGGCGACATGCCGGCCGCACTGCAGGCCAAGCTGCTCCGGGTATTGCAGGACAAGGAATTCGAGCAGCTGGGCTCCAACCGCGTGCTGCGCGCGGATATCCGCATCATTGCCGCCACCTCGGCCCGGCTGGAAGAAAAAGTCAGCGCCGGCAGCTTCCGCGCCGATCTCTATTACCGGCTGAATGTGCTGACCATCCAGCTGCCGCCGCTGCGGGCCCATCTGCAAGATTTGCCCGTGCTGTGTGAATCGCTGCTGCTGCAACTGGCACAGCGCGGCCACATGGGGCGCTGCCAGTTGACGCCGGCAGCCATGCAGCGGCTGGCCGCCTATCACTGGCCAGGCAATGTGCGCGAGCTGCGCAATATCCTGGAGCGGGCCAGCATGCTCAGCCAGGGCGGCATGCTGGACGAAGCCGACATCGGCAGCCTGCTGGGCCCCCTGCCTGCCGGGCAAGTGGATGCCGGCGATTACCAACAGCAGATGGCGCGTTTCGAAGCGCAACTGCTGCGCCAGGCCCTGGCCGCAGCGGCCGGCCATGTGCCGACCGCCGCCCGCCAGCTGGGCATGGGCCGCGCCACCCTGTACAAGAAACTGGCGGCGCTGGGTATCAGCACGGCGTCCTAGCCGGCCTCGTCTCGAAACAGAGACAGCGTCTACCAAGCGAGACACACCGTGCGCAGCCTGCCCAGAGCGGCCTTGCCACTGCCCTGAACTGCCCTAGCGTCTCCAAACAGAGACGGCAACACCTCAGCGCCAGCATAAATCACAGCAAGTTATTGATTTTATTAAGCCATCGATTCAGGCACGCTTCCTGCTGTTATCCCGTTCAGGGGCCTGGCCATGCGTCAGGCCCACACAAGGGCCCCGCAGTGGGCCACACAACAATAGAGGAGATGCACCATGAGTTTTATCGTGGTTTTGCTGGCACTGTTCTTCCTGATGCTGGCCGCCTATCGCGGCTACAGCGTCATCCTGATGGCACCGCTGGCGGCACTGGGAGCGGTATTGCTCACCGAGCCGTCCGCCGTGGCACCCGCCTTTAGCGGGCTGTTCATGGACAAGATGGTGGGCTTCGTCAAACTGTACTTTCCGGTGTTCCTGCTGGGGTCGGTGTTCGGCAAGCTGGTGGAGCTGTCCGGCTTTTCCAAATCCATTGTCGCTGCGGTCATCCGCTTTATCGGCGAGAAACGCGCCATCGCCGTCATCGTCGCCGTGTGCGCGCTGCTGACTTATGGCGGGGTTTCGCTATTCGTGGTGGTGTTCGCCGTCTATCCCTTTGCCGCCGAGATGTTCCGCCAGAGCAATATTCCCAAGCGGCTGATTCCCGGCACCGTGGCACTGGGGGCCTTTTCCTTCACCATGGATTCGCTGCCGGGTACCCCGCAAATCCAGAACATCATCCCCACCACCTTTTTCAAGACCACTGCCTGGGCAGCCCCGGTGCTGGGCGTGGTGGGCGCGCTGTTCATCACCCTGGTCGGCCTCACTTATCTGGAATGGCGCCGCCGCAGCCTGATGGCCAAGGGCGAAGGCTATGGCACCGACCTGCGCAACGAGCCGGAACATGTGGACACCAGCAATCTGCCCTCACCCTGGCTGGCCATTGCCCCCTTGCTGTTGATCGGCATCAGCAACTTTGCCTTTACCCGCTGGATTCCGGCCTGGTATGGCCCTAGCCACGAGCTGCATCTGGCTGGCATGGCCAAGCCGGTCACCACGCAGATTTCTACCGTCACCGCCATCTGGTCGGTAGAGGCCGCCCTGCTGCTGGGCATTGCCTTCGTTGCCCTCACCGCCTGGCCAGCCATCCGCGAGAAATTTGCCGAAGGCAGCAAGGGCGCGATTGCCGGGGCCATGCTGGCGGCGATGAATACCGCATCGGAATACGGCTTTGGCGCGGTGATTGCCGCCCTGCCCGGCTTCATGGTGATTGCCCATGCCTTGCAGAACATTCCCAATCCGCTGGTCAATGCCGCCGTTACCGTCAGCACCCTGGCCGGGGTCACCGGTTCGGCCTCCGGCGGCATGAGCATTGCGCTGGCCGCCATGGGCGAGCAGTTCATCAGCGCCTGCCAGGCCGCCGGCATACCGCTGGAAGTACTGCACCGCGTGGTGGCCATGGCCAGTGGTGGCATGGATACCCTGCCACACAACGGCGCGGTGATTACCCTGCTGGCAGTCACCGGCCTCACCCACCGCGAGGCTTACCGCGACATCTTCGCGGTCACCCTGATCAAGACCCTGGCAGTGTTCTTCGTCATCTGCGTGTTCTACCTCACCGGTCTCGTTTAATTCTCCACAACATTCAGGCTCCGCCGGCTGGCGGGGCCTGACAGGATAAGCATCATGACTTCACTGGCAGGAAAAACCGCGCTGGTTACCGGCTCCACCAGCGGCATTGGCCTGGGCATCGCCCAGCAACTGGCCGAGGCCGGGGCCAATATCGTGCTCAACGGCTTTGGTGATGTGGCGGCAGCACAGGCGCAGATACAGGCCCTGGGCGTGCAGGCCTGGCATCATCCGGCAGATTTGTCCGACCCAACCCAGATTGACGCATTGTGCGCCTTTGCCGCAAACGAATGCGGCGGCGTGGACATCCTGGTCAACAATGCCGGCATCCAGCATGTGGCTCCCATAGAGACCTTTCCCCCGGCGCAATGGGACAAGGTGCTGGCCATCAACCTGAGTGCGGTGTTTCACACCAGCCGCCTGCTGCTGCCCGCCATGCGCGCACGGGGCTGGGGCCGCATCATCAATATCGCCTCCACCCACGGCCTGGTGGCCTCCAGCGGCAAGTCCGCCTATGTGGCCGCCAAGCATGGCGTGCTGGGCCTCACCAAGACCGTGGCGCTGGAAACCGCCCACAGCGCCATTACCTGCAATGCCATCTGCCCCGGCTGGGTGCTCACCCCGCTGGTGGCACAGCAAATAACCGACCGTGCCACGCAGCAGGGCATCAGCCCGCAGCAAGCCCAGCAAGACTTGCTGGCCGAGAAACAACCCTCCGGCCAGTTTGTCACGCCGCAGCAACTGGGCGCACTGGCGGTGTTCCTGTGCAGCCCGGCGGCCACCGAAGTACGTGGTGCCGCCTGGGCCATGGATGGCGGCTGGACTGCCCAGTAAAGCAAGCAGACAAGGAAAACCAATGAACAAGCTCTACCCTGATGCCGCCAGCGCCCTGGCCGACATCGTGGCCGATGGCCAGACCATCGCCGTGGGCGGCTTCGGCCTGTGCGGCATCCCCGAAGCGCTGATCGCCGCGCTGCGCGACAGCGGCGTGCGCAATCTCACCGCCATTTCCAATAATGCTGGCGTCGACGGCTTTGGCCCGGGCCAGCTGCTCAATACCCGGCAAATCCGCAAGATGATTGCCTCCTATGTGGGAGAGAACAAGGAATTCGAACGCCAGTACCTGAGCGGTGAGCTGGAACTGGAATTCACCCCACAAGGCACGCTGGCGGAAAAACTGCGCGCCGGCGGCAGCGGCATTCCGGCCTTTTTCACCCGCACCGGCTACGGCACGCTGGTGGCCGAAGGCAAGGAAGTGCGCGAATTCAACGGCCAGCCGCATATACTGGAGCAGGCGTTGCAGGCCGATGTGGCGCTGGTCAAGGCCTGGAAGGCCGACCGCGCCGGGAATCTGCTTTACCGGCGCACCGCACGCAATTTCAATCCCAATGTCGCCATGGCCGGACGCATCACCGTGGCCGAGGTGGAAGAGATCGTGGAAAACGGCATGCTGGACCCGGACGCCATTCACACCCCCGGCATTTTCGTGCAGCGACTGGTGCTGAACCCCCATCCCGAAAAACGCATTGAGCAGCGCACCATGCGCGCTGTCAGTCTGGCGGAGGCATAAGCATGGCCTGGACCCGAGAACAAATGGCCGCCCGTGCGGCACAGGAATTGCAGGATGGCTTTTATGTGAACCTGGGCATCGGCCTGCCGACGCTGGTGGCCAATCATGTGCCCGCCGGCATGGAGGTATGGCTGCAGTCGGAAAACGGCCTGCTGGGCATCGGCCCGTTTCCGACCGAAGACGAGATAGACCCGGACCTGATCAATGCCGGCAAGCAGACCATCACCACCCTGCCCGGTTCGGCCATTTTTAGCTCGGCCGACTCCTTCGGCATGATCCGCGGCGGCAAGATCAATCTGGCCATTCTGGGCGCGATGCAGGTCAGCCAGAGTGGCGATCTGGCCAACTGGATGATTCCCGGCAAGATGGTCAAGGGCATGGGCGGGGCCATGGATCTGGTAGCCGGCGTAGGCAAGGTGGTGGTGCTGATGGAGCACACGGCCAAGAAAAAGGACGGCAGCGAGGAAGCAAAGCTGCTGGAGCGCTGCAGCCTGCCCTTGACCGGCGTGGGCGTGGTCAGCCTGATCATTACCGATCTGGGGGTGATCCGGGTGGAGGCCGACGGCCTGCATCTGCAGGAGCTGGCGCCAGGTGTCAGCTTGCATGACATCTGCTCGCGCACCGCCGCACCATTGAAGCTGTCGGCCATGGTCAGCAGCGGGCAGGCCGCGCTGGCCTGCTAAGTGGTGTCAGCCGCGCCAGGCGAGCGGCGTAGACAAAAAAGCACGCCGTCGGGCGTGCTTTTTGTTGGCGGGAATGGCTAACAACAGCGCAGCAGGGGCTTGCTGAGTGGCGCTTACAACAAGGACTTGGCCAGCAAGGCTGTCAGCAGGATGGCAATCAGCGCCAGCAGGAAATTCTGCCGCTTCTGTTCGCGCATCAGCTGGATATAGCCTTCCACCAGCAGGTCGCTCTTGGCGGCAGACAGCGCCTCGTTCAGCTTGCGTGGCAGCGTGGGCAGGGTGGTGGCCCATTGCGGAGCCTCCTGCTTCAGCGTGCGCAGCATGCCGCGCCAGCCCATCTGCTCGTTCATCCACTTGGTGAGGAAGGGCTTGGCAGTCACCCACAAATCCAGATTAGGGTCCAGCTGGCGGCCCAGGCCCTCGATATTGAGCAGGGTTTTCTGCAGCAGGACCAGTTGCGGCTGGATTTCCACATTGAAACGACGACTGGTTTCAAACAGGCGCAGCAGCACCAGGCCAAAGGAAATCTCCGACAAGGGTTTTTCGAAGATGGGCTCGCACACCGTGCGCACCGCTGCTTCCAGTTCCTCGGCGCGGGTTTCTTTCGGCACCCAGCCGGATTCGATATGCGCGGTGGCCACGCGGTGGTAGTCGCGATTGAAGAAGGCGAGGAAATTCACCGCCAGATAATGCTTGTCCTCGTCGGTGAGGCTGCCGACGATGCCAAAGTCCAGCGCGATATAACGGCCGTCTTCCGCCACGAAGATATTGCCGGGGTGCATGTCGGCATGGAAAAAACCATGGCGGAACACCTGGGTGAAGAAGATCTCCACGCCAAAGCGCGACAGCTTGCTCAAGTCCACACCCTGCTCGCGCAGGCGCTCGATCTGCCCCACCGGCGTGCCATGCATCCACTCCAGCGTCAGCACCTGACGGTTGGTGTAGTCGTAAAACACTTCCGGCACGATCAGCATGTCCGAGCCGGTAAAATTGCGCCGCAGCTGCGAGGCATTGGCCGCCTCGTGCATCATGTCCAGTTCGTCGTGCAGATACTTGTCGAACTCGGCCACCACTTCGCGCGGCTTGAGCCGTTTGCCGTCGATGAAGAAACGCTCCACCCAGCGGGCCAGCGTGGACATCAAGGCCAGATCCTGCTCGATCACCGGCTGAATGCCCGGGCGCAATACCTTGACCGCCACCTCGCGGCCACGGCTGCCATCCGGCTGCTTCAGCCAGGCCTTGTGCACCTGTGCCACCGAGGCACTGGCCACCGGCGTGATATCAAAATCGACAAACAAATTCTCTACCGGCTGGCCAAAGCTCTGCTCGATCACCTGCCGCGCCAGCGCGCCATCAAACGGGGCAACCCGGTCCTGCAGCTGCGCCAGCGCATCGGCGTAGTCGGGCGGCAGCAGGTCACGCCGTGTGGATAAAACCTGGCCAAACTTGACGAAAATCGGCCCCAGGCCCTCCAGCGCCAGCCTCACCCGTTCTGGCAGGGGAGCGCTGACATCACGCGGCAGCGGACACAGCTTCAGCAGCGTGTGAACAAAACCCAGCCGCGAATGACCTTCGAAAAAATCATCCAGACCATAACGGTACAGCGTGGAAACAATCTTGAAAAAACGCGAAATCCGCATAGTGACCGGGCTAGCCCTTATTCCTTTGGTTGCACCAGCGCCGCTTCCAGCCGCGCCAGTCTTTTTTCGCTACGCGCCACATCATCGCGCAGGCTGTCCACCGCGCGCAGATAGCTAGCCACTGCTTGCCGGCTGGCCAGCATCGGCGCTTCTTCACGCAAGTGCTCCACCCAGTTTTCCAGCAGACGCCAGGCGATTTCGCCCTTGAAACCGAGCGAGGCACGGGCCACGCGCTGCAAGCGGTTGGCCGCCGCATCGCCCATGACCCGCGACAGATCTTCGCCGGCATCCCAGCGCAGACGCGCAATCAGGCGGCCAATGGCCGCAGCCAGCTCGGTGTCGCCTTCCAGGCTGACATCGCTCAGCGCCGGATCACGGCCACTCACCGCGGCCAGCGCTGCGGCATGCTGCAAGCGGATGGTGGCTTCCGGCTCGCCTGCACAGGCGGCCAGCCAGCCTTCATCGGTAATCACCCCGCGCACCGTGAGCGGAGCCAGCACGATGCCAACACGGCGGCCGGCATGGGCCGCCAGCTCGGCCCGCACGGCAGGTTGCTGGTTCAGCAGATGATTGAATACGGCAATCTGGATACGCATCAGCAATGCTCCACAAACAAGCGTCCCGGTTTCAGTGTTTCAGCCGGGCAAACAAGAGATTGATACCCAGCAGGATAAACAGGCCGCCACACAACTGGTCCAGTCGCTGCGCCACACCCTTGCGCCGCAGCCAGTCGCCCAGCCGCGCCGACAGCAAGGCCAGTGCCGCACACCACAGCAGGCCGGTTGCCACGAAGGTAAGGCCCAGAATCACAAAGGACACGGCGGTGGCCCCCGGTTTGACAAACTGCGGCAGGAAGGCCAGAAAAAACAGCGCCACCTTGGGATTGAACAGATTGGTGAGGAAGGCCTCGCGCAGGATCTTGCCTGGCCGCGCGGCCTCCAGCCGGGCCGCATCGCTGGTGATGCTGCTGCCGGGTCGGCGCAGCATTTTCACGCCCAGCCACAGCAGATAGCCCGCCCCCAGCAGCTTGACCGCGACAAAGGCCATGGCCGATGTCGCCAGCAGCGCCGACAGGCCAAAGGCCGCCAGCAGGGTGTGGCCCAGGCTGCCAAGGCCAATGCCCAGCGCCGACAGCAGGCCGACACGACTACCCTGTGCCGTGCTGCGGCCCAGAATGTAAAAAGTGTCCGGGCCAGGCGTCAGGTTAAGCAACAGCCCTGCCGCCATGAAGGCCCACAGATTGGTGATGCCGTCCATGGAATCTCCTGCTTATGCTTTGCCCGGCTGACCCGACACCAGGGCTTTAGAGTTTGTAGCCCTTGTGCAGCGCCACCACGCCACCCGTCATATTGTGATAGTCCACCTTGCCGAAGCCGGCTTCCTGCATCATGGCCTTCAGGGTTTCCTGATCCGGATGCATGCGGATGGATTCGGCCAGATACTGGTAGCTGTCGGCATCGCCGGCCACCATCTTGCCCATCACCGGCAGCGCCTTGAAGGAATAGAAGTCATAGATGGGCGACAGCGGTTTCCATACCTTGGAAAACTCCAGCACCATCAGCTTGCCGCCCGGTTTGAGCACCCGGCACATTTCCTTCAGCGCGGCGTCCTTGTGCGTCATGTTGCGCAGGCCAAAGGCCACCGACACGGCGTCAAAATAATTGTCCGGGAAGGGCAGTTTTTCGGCATCGGCCAGCGATACCGGCAGAATCAGGCCCTCGTCCAGCAAACGGTCGCGGCCCACGGTCAGCATGGAGCTGTTGATGTCGGTCAGCCACACTTCGCCCTTCTTGCCCACGCGCTTGGACCAGCCACGCGCCAGGTCGCCAGTGCCACCGGCGATATCCAGCACCTTGTCGCCCGGTTTCACGCCGGAGGTGGTCAGGGTGAAATGCTTCCACACGCGATGCAGGCCACCGGACATCAGGTCGTTCATCACGTCGTACTTCTTGGCAACCGAATGGAAAACATCGGCTACCTTGCCGGCCTTTTCACTCTCGGCCACCGTCTTGAAGCCAAAATGCGTTTCTTGATCCATATTCACTCCCTGCTCGCGCCAGCGGCGGCGAGGCGATTCAGATAATCCTGCCAGTATGCCTGTTGCTGCGCACCCAGCTCGTAAAGGTAAGTCCAGCTGTAGAGGCCGCTATCGTGGCCATCATCAAAGGTGATCTTCAAGGCGTAGTGGCCCACCGGCTCCAGCGCGGTGATCGCCACCTGACGCTTGCCCACCTGCAGCACTTCCTGCCCGGCACCGTGGCCACGCACTTCGGCAGAGGGCGAATACACCCGCAGGTATTCGGCCGGCAGCTGAAAGCGCTCACCATCATCAAAGCTGATTTCCAGCGTACGCGAAACGGCATGCAGGGTGATTTCCTGCACCTGGGCACTATTGGGACTGATTCCTGCCATGTCTGCCTCGTCGTGTAATGGGGGCCTTAGCCCTGCTCGTCCTTGCGTTCCAGCAGCATGGCATCGCCATAGCTGAAGAAACGGTATTGCTGCTGCACCGCATGGGCATAGGCCGCACGCATTTCCGGGTAGCCGGCAAAAGCCGATACCAGCATCAGCAAGGTGGACTTGGGCAAATGGAAATTGGTCAGCAAGCGGTCGACCACGCGGAAACGGTAGCCCGGCGTGATGAAGATGTCGGTCTCGCCACGGCCAGCCAGCAGTTCGCCACTGCGCGCGGCAGATTCCAGTGCACGCATGCTGGTGGTACCCACGGCCAGCACCTTGTTGCCACGCGCATGCGCGGCCTGGATCAGCTCAAAGGTGCGCTGCGGCACTTCGTAGATTTCGCTGTGCATCTTGTGCTCGGCGATATTTTCCACCCGCACCGGCTGGAAGGTACCTGCACCCACATGCAGGGTGACATAGGCCAGCTCCACGCCCTTGGCCTGCAAGGCCGCCAGCATCTCTTCGGTAAAGTGCAGGCCGGCGGTGGGCGCCGCCACCGCGCCCTGCTCGCGGGCGTAGACGGTCTGGTAGCGCTCGTCGTCGTCGCCTTCCGCGCTTCTCTCTATATAGGGAGGCAGCGGCAGCTTGCCGGAGGCTTCCAGAATGTCGAAAACATTGTCCTCAGCCAGAAAGCGCAGCTTGAACAGCGCGTCGTCGCGCTCGACCATTTCTGCTTCCCAGCGCTCGGCAAAAATCAGCCGCGTGCCTGGTTTGGGCGACTTGGAAGAACGGACATGGGCCAGTACGGTGTGCGCATCCAGCACGCGCTCGACCAGGGCTTCGATCTTGCCACCGCTGGCTTTTTCGCCAAACAGCCTGGCCTTGATGACGCGGGTATCGTTGAATACCATCACGTCACCGGCGCTGACGTGGGCGGCGAAATCGGCAAACTGCCCATCGGCAAGGGAAGTGCCGGCAACATGCAGCAAACGGCTGGCACCACGCACGGCTGGCGGGTGCTGGGCAATCAGGTGTTCTGGCAGGTGGTAATCGAAATCAGACAGCAGCATGGCGTGAAGCTCGAATCAAAACCGGCAAATTATACCTGCGCCAGCCAGCCCCGGCACGGACTTGTTCGGCAAGGCGCCGAATTTGAGCTTGATCAAGAGTGTGGCGCAAGGAACTGTAAAAAATTTGCCACCGTTTAAAATGCGGTTCACTGTAGTGCATTCGCTCGAAATGGCGGGCTTTCCGGCCAAATTCGCGGCACCCGCCAACCATCAAACAACCGTTTGAAATACTGGAAAAGCTAGACATCGTGTCGCTAATTGCGGCAAACTCGCGCCCATGTTGAACTCAGGAGCAAAGCTTTGACCGGAAAAATCCTCGTGCTGCACGGCCCCAACCTCAATCTGCTCGGAACACGGGAACCACAGCACTATGGCCGGGATACGCTTGCCTCCATCAACCAGCGGCTGACCGAACAGGCCAGCGCCGCCGGTTTCGAGCTTGAGGCGCTGCAAAGCAACGCCGAACACCTCTTGATTGACCGCGTCCACGCCTGCATGACAGACGGAACGTCGTTCATCATCATCAATCCAGCGGCCTTTACCCACACCAGCGTTGCCCTGCGTGACGCCATTTCGGGGGTGAAGGTGCCATTCATAGAAGTACACCTGTCCAACGTCCACGCCCGTGAACCCTTCCGCCAGCATTCCTACTTTTCCGACCTGGCGGTCGGCGTGATCTGCGGCCTGGGCGCGCAGGGCTATGAGCTGGCACTTGCGCACGCCATCCGGCGTTTGTCCGCGCAAGCCTGAGCATAATAAAGTACATCCCATCCGAAGGATTACCATGGATCTGCGTAAACTGAAGAAACTGATCGATCTCGTCGAAGAATCCGGCATTGCCGAACTCGAGGTGACCGAAGGGGAAGAGAAAGTCCGCATCACCCGCGTATCGGCCAACACCCAGATTGCCTACGCCCAGCCGATGATGCAGATGCCGATGCAACAGCAAATGGCCGCACCGGCTGCCGCGCCGGTAGCCGCCGCAGCAGAAGCGCCGGCCGCAGCCAACAACGCCAATGCGCTGAAGTCGCCGATGGTCGGCACCTTCTACCGCTCGGCCAGCCCGGGTTCCAAGCCTTTCGTGGAAGTAGGCCAGAGCGTGAATGTCGGTGATACCCTGTGCATCATCGAAGCCATGAAGCTGATGAACGAAATCGAAGCCGACCGTTCCGGCGTGGTGAAGGCCGCACTGGCCGAAGACGGCCAGCCGGTGGAATACGGCGAGCCGCTGTTCATCAT
>Ga0187845_1000523_pt1 | contig 22952 bp, 14 predicted proteins | sample SpaLakP09_SKY_68_FD_134515 | JGI IMG/M metagenome (GOLD analysis project Ga0187845, IMG submission 134515) | Oligotrophic lake water microbial communities from Sparkling Lake, Wisconsin, USA - SP09_SKY_68 | ecosystem: Environmental > Aquatic > Freshwater > Lake | place: USA: Sparkling Lake... | reverse complement strand
CGCGCTTTCGCTCATCCTTTTGATTTCCTGAGCCTGCCCTGAGCATGGCCCGGCGTTTCGCTTCACACTGCGGTCCGTTTCCTCGACGACTATCCCGCCAATGACGGGCGCCGGGCCGCTCGCTGCCGTCACGGTGATGAATACGGACTGAATACAGGCAAGCTGATGACTGCAAATTCCCAAACTCCCGCGCAAACTCCCATCGTCTCCAAGTGGGATGACGCCGTGGCGGCCAAATTGAGCGAGCCCGAGCTGCTGCTCTATCGCTCCAATCTGCTCGGCTCCGATCTGCGCGTGACGAATTTCGGCGGCGGCAATACCTCGGCCAAGGTCAAGATGCGCGACCACCTGACCGGCGAGGACGTCGACGTGCTGTGGGTCAAGGGTTCCGGCGGCGACCTGGGTTCCATCAAGCTGGATGGATTTTCCACGCTCTACATGGACAAGCTGAATGCGCTGAAGAAGCGCTATCGCGGCCTGGAACATGAAGACGAGATGGTGGATTACCTGCCGCATTGCACGTTCAACCTGAACCCGCGTGCCGCGAGTATCGATACCCCCCTGCACGCCTATATCCCGAAGGCGCATGTCGACCACATGCACCCGGACGCCATCATCGCCATCGCCGCCTGCGCCGACAGCAAGCGCCTCACCGAAGTCATCTTCGGCGGCCAGCTGGGCTGGCTGCCCTGGCAGCGTCCCGGCTACGACCTGGGCCTCAAGCTGGAAGCGCTGGCCACGTCGCAGCCCAACCTGAAGGGCATCATCCTGGAAGGCCACGGCCTGTTCACCTGGGGTGACACAGCCAAGAGCTGCTACGAGATCACGCTGGAGATGATCCGCCTGGCCGAGCAGTGGCTGGCCGAGAACATCAAGCAGCCGGTGTTCGGCGGTGTCAAGACCATCACTCTGCCCGCCGACCAGCGCGCGGCGATCGCCGCCAAGCTGATGCCCGCGCTGCGCGGCCGCATCAGCGCCGACGAGCGCAAGCTGGGTGACTTCAACGACAGCGACGTGGTGCTGGAGTTCGTCGGCAGCAACGACCTGAACAAGCTGGCCGCGTTGGGCACGTCCTGCCCCGACCACTTCCTGCGCACCAAGATCCGCCCGCTGGTGCTGGACTTCGACCCGGCCAACCCCGATGTGGACGCCGTCCTGGCCGGCCTGGACGCCGCGCTGGAAGCCTACCGCGCCGACTACCGGGCCTATCACGAGCGCTGCAAGCGCCCCACCAGCCCGGCCGTGCGCGATGCCAACCCCATCATCTACCTGATCCCCGGCGTGGGCATGCTGTCCTTCGCCAAGGACAAGGCCACCGCGCGCATCGCCGGCGAGTTCTACGTCAACGCCATCAACGTGATGCGCGGTGCCAATGGCGTGGACACCTACGTCGGCCTGCCCGAGCAGGAAGCCTTCGACATCGAGTATTGGCTGCTTGAAGAAGCCAAGCTGCAGCGCATGCCCAAGCCCAAGAGCCTGGCCGGCCGCGTGGCCCTGGTCACCGGCGGTGCAGGTGGCATCGGCCAGGCCGTGGCCCGCCAGCTGCTGCAGGAAGGCGCCTGCGTCATGCTGACGGACATCGACGCCGAGGCCCTGGAAGAAGCCCGCTCGGCGCTGGTCAAGGTCGGTGGCAAGGACGCCGTGGCCGCCGTGCGTGGCGACATCACCTCCGAAGCCGAAGTGGAAGCGCTGATCTCCGCCACCGCGCTGCGCTTCGGCGGCCTGGACATCCTCGTCTCCAACGCCGGCATTGCCTCCGCCGCGCCGCTGGAAGACACCTCGCTGGAAATCTGGAACCGCAACCAGAACATCCTCGTCACGGGCTACTTCCTGGTCAGCCGCGCCGCCTTCCGCCTGCTCAAGGCTCAGAAGATCGGCGGCAGCATGGTGTTCGTGGCCAGCAAGAACGGCCTGGTCGCCTCGGCCGGCGCGTCGGCCTACTGCACGGCCAAGGCGGCCGAGATCCACCTGGCCCGCTGCATCGCGCTGGAAGGCGCGCCCATCGGCGTGCGCGTCAACGTCGTCAACCCCGACGCCGTCATCCGCGGCTCGCGCATCTGGGACGGCAAGTGGAAGGAAGAGCGCGCCGCATCCAACAAGATCGACTCGGACAACATCGAAGAGTTCTACCGCCAGCGCAGCATGCTCAAACTCAGCGTGCTGCCCGAGGACATCGCCGAAGCGGTGTACTTCCTGGCCAGCGACAAGGCCGGCAAGAGCACGGGCAACATCCTGAACGTCGACGCCGGCAACGCTGGTGCCTTTACACGTTGAGGCAGGACACATCCATGACCAAGCACATCATCGACACGGCCCAGGTCGAGCAACACAACGCCAGCCAGCTCGCCACGCTGCAAGCCGACTACGACGCACTGGGCGGCATGCTGTCCCGCCGCGGCGTGGACATCGAGGCGCTGACCGCCAAGGCCCAGACCTTCGGCGTGGCCGTGCCCAGCTGGGGCGCCGGCACGGGCGGCACGCGCTTCGCGCGCTTCCCCGGCAAGGGCGAGCCGCGTGACGTGACCGAGAAGCTGGAAGACTGCGCCGTCATCAACCAGCTCACGCGCGCCACGCCGGCCGTGTCGCTGCACTTCCCCTGGGACAAGCCGAGTGACCCCAAGGCCCTGCGCCAGCAGGCCGACGAGCTGGGCCTGGGCTTTGACGCCGTCAACTCCAACACCTTCCAGGACCAGGCAGGGCAGTCCGCCACCTACAAGTTCGGCAGCCTGACGTCCACCAACAAAGCCTCGCGCGAATTGGCCGTGCAGCACAACATCGACTGCATCGAGCTGGGCAAGACGCTGGGCTCCAAGGGCCTGACGGTGTGGGTCGGCGACGGCGCCAACTTCCCCGGCCAGAGCAACCTGCGTGGCGCGCTGGAGCGCTACATCGACAGCGCCAAGGGCATCTATGCCGCGCTGCCCGCCGACTGGCACATGTACATCGAGCACAAGCTGTTCGAGCCGGCGTTCTACTGCAGCGTCATCGCCGACTGGGGCACCAGCTTCGCCGTGGCGCAAACGCTGGGCGACAAGGCCAAGTGCCTGGTGGACCTGGGCCATCACGCGCCCAACACCAACATCGAGATGATCGTGGCGCGCCTGGCGCAGTTCGGCAAGCTCGGCGGCTTCCACTTCAACGACAGCAAGTACGGCGACGACGACCTGGACTCGGGCTCCATCGACCCCTTCCAGCTGTTCCTGATCTTCAACGAGCTGGCGGATTCGCAGGCCCGTGACGGCGCGGCGTTCAACCCGTCCTACATGCTGGACCAGTCGCACAACGTGACCGACCCCATCGAAAGCCTGATGAGCAGCGCCGTGGAAGTGCAGCGCGCCTTCGTGCAGGCTTCGCTGGTGGACCGCGCTGCGCTGGCCGGCTTCCAGGACAGCAACGACGTGCTGCAGGCCGCGCAGACGCTGAAGAAGGCCTTCCGCACCGACGTGAGCCCCATCCTCGCGATGGCCCGCCTGCGTTCGGGCGGCGCGGTCGACCCGGTGGCGGCGTACCGCGCGAGCGGCTACCGCGATCAAGTGGCGATCAAGCGTCCCCCGAAGGCTGGCGCCTCGGGAAGCGGCATCGTCTGATGACACGGGCTTGCGTGCAAGCGCAGGCCTACGGTGCACTCGGCGACGGGTGCACGCTCAACACCCGCGCCCTGCAGGCCGCCATCGATGCGGCGGCTCTGCAGGGCGCGGAGTTGCGTGTAGGCCCCGGCGTCTACCTCACCGGCGCCCTCTTCCTGAAAAGCGGCATGACGCTGCATCTGGAAGCCGGCGCCACGTTGCTGGGCTCGCGCAACCTCGCCGACTACCCCTTGCTGCCCACCCGCGTGGCCGGCATCGAGATGCGGTGGCCGGCAGCGCTGGTCAACATCTACGGCGAGCGCGACGTGCGGCTTGTCGGCGAGGGCTGCATCGACGGCGATGGCCAGGTCTTCTGGGACAGCTACTGGGCGCTGCGCGCCACCTATGAGCCACGCGGCCTGCGCTGGGCGTCGGACTACGACTGCCAGCGCCCGCGGCTCGTGCAGGTCTTCGAGTCCGAGCAGGTCACCATAGGCGGCGGCCTGCTGCTGCGGCGCTCGGGCTTCTGGACGCTGCACCTCTGCTACTCGCAGGACATCACCGTCGACGGCATCACCATCCGCAACAACGACGAGGCGCGCGGGCCGTCCACCGACGGCATCGACATCGACTCCTCGCGACGCGTGTACATCCGCCGTGCCGATATCGCCGTCAACGACGACGCCCTGTGCCTGAAGGCCGGCCGCGACGCCGACGGCCTGCGCGTCGCTCGGCCCTGCGAGGACATCAGCATCAGCGACTGCGTCGTGCGCGAGGGCGCTGCGGGCCTGACCTTCGGCAGCGAGACCTCGGGGGGCTTGCGGCGCATCAATGTGCAGCGCATCGCCGTGCATGCGCCGGTGCCGGTGGGCCTGCTGTTCAAGAGCGCGCCCACGCGCGGCGGCTTCGTCGAGGACGTGTCCATCTGCGACCTGAGCCTGCAGGACGTGCCGGTGGCGATGCGCGCGACGATGAACTGGAACCCGGCCTACAGCCAGGCGCAGATCCCCGACGCCGAGCAGGCCAACGCGCCGCCACACTGGCGGGCCCTGGCCCAACCGGTGTCGCGCGAACGCGGCCGCACGCGCGTCGAGGGCGTGCGCATCCAGCGCCTGACGGCGCGCGGCGCCCAGGTCGCCTTCGAGGTGGATGCGACGGCCGAAGTGCCGCTACGCCGTTTCGACTTCCGCGCGCTGGACATCGAGGCCCGCAGAGGCGGCCACGTGCAGGATGCGCTGGCCTGGCACTTCGACGCCGCCTGCCGGCTGAAGCTCGGCACGCCCATCGCGGTGGGTGAGAGCTGCCAGATCAACGGCCTTGCCACAGCGCACTGGCAGGTTGACGCCGAGCTGCGCCGCCGCGACGTGTCGGCCCTGCCCATGGCCGAGCAAGACGTTCAATAAGGACAAGGAGACTAGGGCCTGTTAACACTACGGGAGCAGGTCGCGTTGTGACCAGAAGGCCTGCGCGCAAGGCGCAAAGCGGAGCCGGGTTGAACACCCGGCGAGCATTTGCAACGCCGCGCGCGGACCTTCTGGTCACAACCCGAAGGGAAGGCCCTGCGCCAGGGGCCACTCGGCGTTGCACCGCTTGCTCGCATATCAATGCGAGCGGCGCGCTGCGCCTTGATTGGCCCCTGGCGCAGGGCCTTCGCGACCTACTCCCGTAGTGTTAACAGGCCCTAGACGATGAACGACGAGATTCGCGCCTTCAAGATGCAGTTGAAACCCGGCGTGGTCGCCGTGTACAAAAAGCGCCACGACGAGCTGTGGCCCGACCTGGCCGAAGCGCTGCGCGGCGCCGGCATCCACGACTACTCCATCTTCCTGGACGAGAGCACGCTGAGCCTGTTCGCGGTTCTGAAGCTGAGGGCGGGCTACCCGATTGACGAGTTGCCGACACTGCCCGTCATGCGCCGCTGGTGGGACTACATGGCCCCGCTGATGGAAGTCGAAGCCGACAACAAGCCGCGCCAATGGGCCCTGCCCTCCGTCTTCCACTTTGCGGGCTGATCCTCACGGCGCCGCTGGCGGCGTTTGCCTGGTGCGAGGCGCCACGCAAGCTGGAGCCCATCGCCTCTGACGACTTCCTGAATGGCCTCGCCCGCTGGCGGCTGGAAGCCGAGGATGAGCGTGCCGTCGTCACGGCTGCAAACGGCGTGCTGGACATCGCCACGCCCGCGGGCCTGTCCCTGTGGTGGCGCCAGCCTTTGAGCGGGGACTACGCCATCCGCTTCACTGCCCTCGCCTTGCCCGCGCCCGCCACGGCCGGAGCACTCGCCGGCCGGCTGTCAGACCTGAACATGTTCTGGAACGCGCTCGAAGCCGATGGCAGCGAGCCCTATCCGCGCAGCGGCAAGTTCGGCGGCTACGACACGCTGCCCACCTACTACGCGGGCTTTGGCGCCAACGGCAACACGACGACGCGACTGCGCCTGTACGACGGCAGCCAGCGCCGCCTGCTAACCGGCTATGCAGACGGCCCCATCGCCGAGCCGGGCGAGCAGCCGATGACGCCACAGACCCGTCTGCATGCGGGTCAAACGCTCACCGTCGAGATTTTTTCGCGTCAACCCACGCCAGCCGATCCCGTTCACCTGCGCTGGCGTGCCGGCAGCAACGAACTCTTTACACGCGCCGACGCCAATCCACGCCTGCACGGCTACTTCGCGCTGCGAACGACCGCCAGCCGCCTGCAGATCCGTGACTTCCAGGTCCTCCAATGCCGATGAAACACCTGCTGCTCTCGTTCAGCCTCGCCGCATCCCTCGCCCAGGCGGCGGAGCCGGTGAAGATCGACATCCAGGCCGACAAGCCCGGCCCCGTCATCGCGCGGCAGATCTACGGCCAGTTCGCCGAGCACCTCGGCGCCGGCATCTATGAAGGCCTGTGGGTGGGCACCGACAGCAAGATCCCCAACGTGCGCGGCTGGCGCAGCGACGTGGTGAACGCACTCAAGGCCATCAAGGTGCCCGTGCTGCGCTGGCCCGGCGGCTGCTTCGCCGATGAATACCACTGGCGCGACGGCATCGGCCCCCAGGCGCAACGCCCGCCGCGCGTCAACACCAGCTGGGGCGGCGTCATCGAGCCCAACAGCGTGGGCACGCACGAGTTCATGGACCTGGCCGAGCAGCTGGGCAGCGAGGTCTACATCAACGCCAACCTCGGCTCCGGCACCGTGCAGGAAATGGCCCAGTGGCTGGAATACCTGACGGCCGAGGGCGACACGGCCCTGGCCCGGGAGCGCCGCGCCAATGGCCGCGACAAGCCGTGGCGCGTTCAGTACTGGGGCATAGGCAACGAGAGCTGGGGCTGTGGCGGCAACATGAAGCCCAGCTACTACGCGGACCAGTACAAGCAGTGGGCCACCTTCGCCAAGGCACCGCGCGGCAACCGGCCCAAGCTCGTCGCCAGCGGCGGGCAGGAGCTGGAGTTGCACTGGACCGAGACGCTCAGCGCCGAGGTCAAGCAGATGAGCGCCATCACCCACCACCAGTACTCGCTGCCCACGCGCGACTGGAAGAAGAAGGGCGCGGCTATTGGTTTCCCCGAGGCTGAGTGGATCTCCACGCTGGCCGTGCCGCAGACCATAGCCGGCTACCTGTCCAAGCACCGCGAGATTCTGGACCGCAACGACCCGGCCAGGAAGTTCGCCATCTACTTCGACGAATGGGGCAGCTGGTATGACCCCGAGCCTGGCACCGACCCCGGCTTCCTGGTGCAACGCAACACGCTGCGCGACGCGGTGCTGGCCGCGCTGCACTTCCATGTCTTCCACCACCACGCCGACCGCGTGAAGATGGCCAACCTCGCGCAGATGGTCAACGTGCTGCAAGCCGTGGTGCTCACCGACAAGGAGCGCATGCTGCTGACGCCGACGTATCACGCGTTCGCGATGCACCTGCCCTTCATGGACGCGACCTCGCTGCCCGTGCAGTTGAGCGGCGTGCCCGACTACAAGCTGGGCAAGTACAGCATCCCGGCCGTCAGCGCCAGCGCGGCCAAGGGGGCCGATGGCAAGCTGCTGCTGAGCCTCGCCAACACCAACCCCAACAGCGACCTGCCGCTGCAGCTCGCCGTGGGTGGCAAGGGTGTGCGCGCCGTGAGCGGCCAGTTGCTGACCGCTCCGGCCATGGACGCGGAGAACCGCTTCGACGCGCCCGACCGCGTCAAGCCGCAGCCCTTCAAGGCGCAAGCCAGGGACGGCACCCTGAGCCTCACGCTGCCGGCCAAATCCGTGCTCGTCCTGGAGCTGCAACCATGATCCATCGCCTTCTTCTGCTGCTAGCGTTCATTGCCGCACCGGCCCTCGCCGCCGACGCGCTGCGCCCGCCGCTGCTGCTGACGGGCGCGCGCGCCAACGTGCAGGACCTGTCCGGCCGCTGGACGTACTCCAAGGACCTGTACCGCACCGGCTTCACCGATATCAACGGCTGGGTCGCCAAGTCGCGCATGCAGCGCCACCGCGACGTGGACGTGGCCGCCGAGGAGGGCAAGCCCGGCCCCGCCTTCTTCGAGTTCGACCTCGACCGCGGCCCGGCGATGGACATTCCCGGCGCGTGGAATTCGGCCACGCCCGAGCTGCGCTATTTCGACGGGCTGATCTGGTTCCAGCGCCGCTTCGATGCGCCGGTGAAAACCGGCCAGCGCACATTCCTGCGCTTCGAGGCCGTCAACTACCGCGCCTATGTCTACCTGAACGGCAAGGAAATCGGCCGGCACGAGGGCGGCTTCACGCCCTTCGTCGTGGAGGTGACCGACACGCTGCGCGCGAGCGGCAACCGCCTCGTCGTCGGCGTGGACTCCAAGCACGACGCCAACAGCGTGCCCGGCGAGATCACCGACTGGGACCTCTACGGCGGCATCACGCGGCCAGTCAAGCTCATCCAGACGCCCGCCACCTTCATCGACGACGCCACGATGCGCCTGACCGACGCCGGCCGCCTCGTCGGCAGCCTGCAGCTCAACGGCCCGCAGGCCGCCAACCGTGCGGTGAACCTGCGCATCGCCAGCCTGAACCTGACGGTCCCCGCGCGCACTGACGCCAACGGCGAGGCGCGCTTCGACGTGCCAGCGCCGGCCAGCCTCAAGCGCTGGTCGCCCGATGCGCCGACGCTGTACGACGTGGACTTCGACGCCGGCGAAGACAAGCTGCGCGACCGCATGGGCTTTCGCACGATCGCCGTGCGCGGCAGCGAGATCCTGCTCAACGGCCAGCCCATCTTCCTGAAGGGCATCTGCATCCACGAGGAAGAGATAGCCGCCAACCCCGCCCGCCGCATCGACGACGCCGCCGCGCGCCGGCTGCTCGGCGAGGTCAAGAACGGCCTGCACGGCAACTATGTGCGCCTGTCGCACTACCCGCACAACGAGGCCATGCTGCGCGTGGCCGACGAGATCGGCCTGCTGGTGTGGAGCGAGATCCCCGTCTACTGGACGGTGAACTGGGACAACCCGGCCACGCTGGCCCTGGCCCGCCGCATGCAGGCCGAGACCATCTACCGCGACCGCAATCGCGCCGCCGTCGTGATGTGGAGCATCGGCAACGAGACGCCCGTGGCCGACAACCGCACGCGCTTCCACACGGCGCTGGCCGAGACCGTGCGCGCGCTGGACCCCAGCCGCCTCATCAGCGCCGCGCTGCTGGTGGAGCGAAAGGGCGACACGATCCACATCGCCGACCCGCTGCTGAAGGAACTCGACGTCATCGCCGTGAACACCTATGCCGGCTGGTACGGCGACGACACGCTGGAGGCCGTGGGCAAGCTGCGCTGGGATGTGCCGGCGGACAAACCGCTGCTGTTCAGCGAGTTCGGCGCCGACGCGCAGGCGGGCTTCAAGGACGCCCAGCTGCGCCGCAAGTTCAGCGAAGACTTCCAGGTCGACTACTACCGCGCCACGCTCGCCATGGCCGCCAAGGTGCCCACGCTGCGCGGCCTGTCGCCCTGGGTGCTGAAGGACTTCCGCTCACCGCGCCGCGAGCACCCGGTCTTCCAGAACGGCTGGAACCGCAAGGGGCTGATCTCGGAGACGGGGCAGCGCAAGGCGGCCTTCGACTTCCTGGCTGACTACTACAAGACCCTGCCGCGCTGACCCAACATCGAGATCACCCATGACATCGTCCCCTTTCTCCCGCCGCGGCTTCCTGCAGACGACGGCTGCGGCCTCGCTGGCCTCGTCCCTCCCCGCCGCGCAAGCTGCAACCGCCAACCTGCCCACGACGACCACGCCTGTCGGCGATACGACGCTGCGCTGGCTGGACGGCGTGCCGCCGTCGCGCTTCGAGGGCGCCACCTTCGGCGTGCCCTGGCCGCGCGGGCAGCTGCGGTCCACCGCCAAGGCGCTGGACTTCAAGCTAGGCAACCACGCCATCCAGTCCTGGCCGCTGGCCTACTGGCCCGATGGCTCGCTGAAGTGGACCGCGCATGCGCTCGCTGGTGGCACACCGGTGGGCCCGCTGAAGCTGGAAAGCGGCACGCCCGCCGCCGGTGGCCTGACCGTGAAGCAGTCGGCCACGCAGATCGTCATCACCGCCGGTGACCTGGTCTGGACCGTACCCACGCGCGGCGGCGTGCTGATCGAGCAGGCCACGCGCGCCGGCCGCGTCACGCTGAAGAACTTGAAACTCATCGCGCTGCGCCAGGACGGCGCCGAGCCGGAGCTGGACGGCAAGGTCGCGCGCGAGGCCTTCAGCAGCAAGATCAACACCGTCACCGTCGAGCAGCAAGGCCCTGTTCGCGCGGTGCTCAAGCTCGACGGCACGCATTCGAGCAACGGTCGCGACTGGCTGCGCTTCTCCGTGCGCCTGTACTTCTACGCCGGCGCGGAGAGCGTGCGCATCGTGCATACCTTCGTCTGGGACGGCGACCCGGCCAAGGACTTCATCGCCGGCCTCGGCGTGACGGCCCAGGTGCCGATGAGCAACGCCACGCACGACCGCCATGTGCGCTTCTCGGGCGAAGGCATCGGCGTGTGGGGCGAGGCCGTGCGGCCCGTCACCGGCCTGCGCCGCGACCCCGGCAAGGCCTACCGCGACGCCCAGGTCGCCGGCCAGGCGCTGCCCGCGCTGAGCGGCATGGCCAAGGCCGTGCAGGACGGCCTGAAGTGGATTCCCGAGTGGAGCGACTTCTCGCTGTCGCAGGCCAACGCCGACGGCTTCACGCTGCGCAAACGCACACAGGCCGGCCAGGCCTGGATCGATTCCAACGGCGGCAGCCGTACCAAGGGCCTGGTGTATGCCGGTGGCGCGTCGGGCGGCGTGGCGCTGGGGCTGAAGGACTTCTGGCAGCGCGCCCCCGTGCGGCTGGACGTGCGCGGCGCAGCCACCGAGCTGGCCGACGTGACCGCCTGGCTGTACTCGCCCTCCGCCCCGGCCATGGACATGCGCTCCTACCGCTCGCGCGGCGATATGGACACGCACGAGAAGGAGATCGAAGGGCTGAACATCACCTATGAGGACTACGAGGCCGGCTGGGACAACGCCTTCGGCGTCGCCCGCACGTCGGAGCTACAGCTGTGGGTGCTGGGCGCCACGCCGTCGCACCAGTTGTTCTCGGACATGGCCGAGCAAGTCGCCAACCCGGCCCGGCCGGTGCTCACGCCGCAGCGCCTGCATGCGGCTGGCGTGTTCGGCGACTGGGACCCGGTCGACACCGGCGCGCCCGCCCGCAAGCTCATCGAAGACCGGCTCTCGCAGCAGCTGGGCCAGTACCTGAAGGAGGTCGAGCAGCACCGCTGGTACGGCTTCTGGAACTACGGCGACGTGATGCACGCCTACGACGTCGACCGCCACATGTGGCGCTACGACATCGGCGGCTATGCCTGGGACAACTCGGAGCTGTCGACCGACCTGTGGCTCTGGTACAGCTACCTGCGCACCGGCCGTGCGGACATCTTCCGCCTGGCCGAGGCCATGACGCGGCACACCGGCGAGGTGGACGTCTACCACCTGGGCGAGTTCAAGGGCTTCGGCACGCGCCACGGCGTGCAGCACTGGTCGGACTCGTCCAAGCAGCCGCGCGTCTCCAACGCCGCCTACCGCCGCATCTACTTCTACCTGACTGCCGACGAGCGCTGCGGCGATCTGATCCGCGAACTGCTGGACTCGGATGCCGACATCGCCAAGGTCGACATCTCGCGCAAGCTCGCCCGCAGCGCGGCGCCGCCGGAAGCCTCGGGCCTGCCAGGCGTCGGCTTCGGCACCACCTGGGGCTCGTGGATCGCCGCCTGGCTGACCGAGTGGGAGCGCACCGGCGACAAGCGCTGGCGCGACAAGCTCGTCAACGGCATGCAAAGCATCGGCGACCTGAAGCGCCGCTGGTTCGCCGGTGGTGCGCCCTACGACGCCAAGACCGGCAAATTCATGGGCCCGGGCGAAAACGCCTCCATCTCCCACCTGAACGCCGTGTTCGGCGTCATCGAGATCAGCTCCGAGCTGCTGACGCTGGTGGACGTGCCCGCCTACCGCCGCGCCTGGCTGGAGTACTGCCGCTACTACAACGCACCCAAGAACGAGATCGTTGAACTGCTGGGCCGCGACCCCGGCGGCCGCAGCCTGGCGGACACCGGCTCGCGCATGACGGCCTATGCCGCCTTCCAGGAGAAGGACCGCGCGCTGGCCTTGCGCGCCTGGCGCGAGTTTTTCGCGTCGCGCGCGCTGCGCGGCGGCGGCATGACGCGGCGCGTCGGCGGCGTGGACGTGATCCGCCCGCTGGACGAGCAGCCCAGCATCAGCACCAACGACTCGGCGCAATGGGGACTGGCCGGCATCCAGAACCTCGCGCTGATCGGCGACTCGCTGGACGAAGCGGCCAAGGCGGCGGGGCTGGTGTCGTGAGGCCAGGCCGCAGCGCCTGGCTCGCGGCGCTGCTGGCGGCCGGCGCATTGCAGGCCGGCGCCCAGGCCATCGGCCCCGAGACCGGGCGCGCCAACCGCGCCGGCCAACTCGCCCAGGCCATGCGCTACCAGCCCGACGGCCTGGCCTTCGTCATCCTCAACGGCAGTGAGCGTTTCAACCGGCCGCTGTACGGCGGCAACACCGCCTTCCGCGTTGATGGCGGCGACAGGCCGGAGTTCGTGCTCTACCTGCCGGGCCGCGGCGGCAACCTGCGGCTGGCGGTGCGGCGGGGCGGCACGATGTGGTGGCTGTCGCAGGCCGAGCGCATCGCGACGCGCTACCTGCCCGGCGAGCTGGCCTACGAGATCCGCGACCCGCGGCTGGGCGCCGGCGTGCTGCGGCTGCGCGCCGTGGCGGACTACGCCACTGAAGGCCTGCTGCTGCAGGCGCAGGGCGAAGGCATCGCGGCCGACACCGAACTGCTTTGGGCCTTCGGCGGCGTCAGCGGCGAGCGCGGCCGGCGCGATGGCGACATCGGCACCGAGCGCGTGCCCATCAGCGAGTGGTTCCAGCCCAAGCCGGCGTTCGCCGACGGCAACCGCGTGCAGCTGGAGGCTCAGGGCTTCACGCTGACGGCACCCGCAGCAACGCTGAAGGGCGTCGTCAGCCACGGCGGCGTGAGCGGCACGGCCTCGGCGGACGACTGGGACGACGTGGCGCGTCTGTTCACGAACACCGACTCGACCCGGCCGCTCGCCACGGGCTACCTGAAACTCGACGGCGCCCCCGCCTTCCTGTCCATCCAGATGCTGAGCCAGAAGCCGCGCGGCGACCTCGCCACCTACGCAGCAGTGGCCGCCGGGCGAGAGGCCCCACCGGCCAACCGGCTGCTGCCGGCCTACGCGCCCACCGAACTGGCGGCCCGCTTCCACGCCGCCACGGCCGAGGCAGCCCGGCGCCGTACGCAGGTCGCCGTCGACACGCCCGACGCCTATCTGAACGCCGCCGTCGCCGCGCTGAACATCGGCGCCGACGCCACCTGGGACGACTCGCAGCAGGCCGTCATGCACGGCGCCATCGCCTGGCGCACCAAGCTGCTGGGTTGGCGCGGGCCCTATGCGCTGGACGCGCTGGGCTGGCACGACCGCGCGGTGCGCAACTTCCGCTACTGGTTCGGGCGGCAGAACACCTCGCCCGTGCCCAGCGCCCTGCCCGGCCCCGACGAGGACAGCAACCTCTCCCGCGCCGAAGCCGCGCTGCACAGCAACGGCGACCTGTCCCACTCGCACTACGACATGAACAGCGTCTTCATCGACGCCCTGTTCCGCCACCTCGCCTGGACGGGCGACAAGGCACTGGCCCGCGAGGCCTGGCCCGTCATCCAGCGCCACCTGGCCTGGCAGCAGCGCCTGTTCCGCCGGACCTTCGACGCCAGCGGCCTGCCGCTGTACGAGTCCTACGCGCAGATCTGGGCCAGCGACGACATCCACTACGGCGGCGGCGGCACGGCCTATGGCTCGGCCTACAACGTCTACGCCAACCGCCAGGCGGCGCGCCAGGCCGAGCTGCTGGGCGAGGACGCCGCGCCCTACCGCGCCGAGGCCGATGCCGTTCAAGCCGGCATGCAGCGCTATCTGTGGAACCCGGCGCGCGGCCACTTTGCCGAGTACAAGGATGTGCTGGGCGCACAGCTCACCCACCCCAGCGCGGGGCTGTGGAGCTACTACCACGTCATCGACTCCGCCGCCGCCACGCGCGAGCAGGCATGGGCCATGGGCGGCGCCATGCTGCGCCAGCTGCCACAGCTGCCGGTACTGGGCCCGGGCGTGCCGGCCGACGACCGCTACGCCGTGCTGTCGACGACGGACTGGATGCCCTATGCCTGGTCCGTCAACAACGTGACGATGAACGAGAACGCGCACGCGGGCCTGGCGCTTTGGCAGGCCGGCCGCCCGGCCGCCGCCTACCGGCTGACCAAGAGCGCGCTGCTGGCCAGCATGTACATGGGCATCTCGCCGGGCAATGTCGGCACGATGAACTACCTCGACGTCTACCGCCGCGAGTCGCAGCGCGACTTTGCCGACGGTGCCGGCACGCTGTCGCGCGCCATCGTCGAAGGCCTGTTCGGCCTGCGGCCCGACGCGCTGCAGGCGCGGCTGCTGGTGGCGCCGGGCCTGCCCGACGCCTGGACGCACGCCAGCATCCGCCATCCCGACGTGGGCCTGGCCTGGCGCCGCAGCGGCGCGGTGGAGCGCTGGACGCTGACCCAGCCGGGCACCCGCTTCGACACGGTGAGCTGGCGGCTGCCGGCGCGCCAGGCACGGCTGGTGTCGGCCAAGGTCGACGGCAAGCCCGTCAAGTGGCGCGTCGACCCGGACGCCATCGGCCGGCCCTTCGTGCTGATCGACACGCCGGCCGGCCGCTCGCTGACGCTGGCGCTGACCTGGGCCGGCGAAGCCATCACCGCCGACGAAGGCGACGGCGAGCTGCAGCCGCGCCGGCAAGGCGCCTTTGCATGGCGGGCTGCCTCCGGCACGCCGCCCAAGGCGGCCGAGCCCGGCTTCATCGCCGAGGCGCCGCCGGCCGGCGAACAGCAGGCGGTGGACCTGGGCGCGGCCTTCAACGATCGTGTCGTCGACCTCATCAAGAAGGACAAGTACCGCGCGCCGCGCACCAGCGTGTCGCTGGGCCTGCCGTCGCAAGGCGTGGGCGCCTGGGCCGGGCATGTGCAGGAGCTGCCGCAGCTGGACGACAGCGGCCTGCGGACGGCGGGCACGTTGACCCTGCCCGACGGTGGCCGCTTCATGTTGCCCGACGCCGCCGACGGCGTGCGAGCCGTGGTCGTGTCGAACTGGTCCAACCACCCGCCGGCCACAACCGTGCCGCTGGCCGGCCAGGCCCGCTACCTGCGGCTGCTGATGGTGGGCACCACCAACCCGATGCAGAGCCGGCTGGACAACGGCGAGGTCGTCGTCACCTACGCCGACGGCGGCCAGGCGCGGCTGGCGCTGCACAACCCGACGAGCTGGTGGCCGGTGGAGAAGGACTACCTCATCGACGACTACCAGTTCCGCTCGCCCGGCGCCCGGCCCCTGCGCGTCGACCTGAAGACCGCCCAGGTGCGCGTGCCAGACGGCCGGGAGCGGCGCATTCCCGGTGGTTCGGCCACCGTGCTGGGTCTGGCGCTGGACCCAACCCGCACACTGCAGTCAGTGACCGTGCGCGCGTTGGCGCAGGACGTCGTCATCGGCGTCATCGCCGCGACACTGACCCGCTGAACCAGACTTCTGCAAGGCTCCCTGATGACCAACTCCCGCCGCACCTGGCTCCAGCAGCAACTGATGCAAGCAGGCTTGCTGCGCTACGGCGCACCGCTGCTGGCCCTGCCCGCCATCCCGGTGCAGGCCCAGGCGCCCGCGCCGAAGCCGCTGCGCCTCTGGTACCGCCGCCCCGCCGACGAATGGACCCAGGCGCTGCCCGTGGGCAACGGGCGCCTGGGCGCGATGGTGTTCGGCGGCACGCACACCGAGCGGCTGCAGCTCAACGAGAACAGCTTCTTCTCCGGCGGCCCCTACGACACCACCAACCCGCTGGCGCGCGAGGGGCTGCCCAAGGTACGCGAGCTGGTGTTTGCCGGCCGCTACGCCGAGGCCGAGAAGCTGGCCAACGAGACGCTGCTCGGTCGACCCTCCAGCCAGATGAGCTACCAGCCGCTGGCTGAGCTGCTGCTGGTCTTCCCCGGCCTGGACGGCGTGCGCGGCTACGAGCGCAGCCTGGACCTGGACGAGGCCGTGGCCACGACAAAGTTCCGCGCCGGCAGCGCAACGCTGACACGCGAGGTCTACGCGTCCGCAGCCGACCAGCTCATCGTGGTGCGCCTGACGGCCGACAAGCCCCGGTGGATCACCTCCGACATCACGCTGACCGCGCCGCACCAGCAGCGCAGCGGCGGTGACGGCAAGCACACGCTGTGGGTCGCCGGCACCAGCCCCACGGTGGCGGGCGTGGAAGGGCGGCTGCCGTTCGAATGCCGCCTGCAGGTCATCGCACGCGGCGGCAAGGTCAGCGCGCGCGACGGCGGCCTGCAGGTGCAGGGCGCCGACGAGGTCTTCATCCTCATCGCCGGCGCGACCGGCTACAAGCGCTTCGACGACATCTCGGCCGACCCCGCGGGCCTCAACACGCAGACGCTGGCGGCGGCCGTCACACGCGGCCCCGACGCGCTGCGCGCCGCCCACCGCGAAGACCATCAACGCCTGTTCCACCGCGTCGCCATCGACCTCGGTGCCGGCCCCAACGGCGCACTGCCGACGGACGAGCGCATCGCCCGTTTCGCCGAAGGCCAGGACCCTGGCCTTGCGTCGCTCTACCTGCAGTACGGCCGCTACCTGCTGTTGGCCAGCTCGCGGCCCGGCTCGCGCTTCCCGGCCAATCTGCAAGGCCTGTGGAACGAGAAGACCAATCCGTCCTGGGGGTCCAAATGGACCATCAACATCAACACGGAGATGAACTACTGGCCTGCGGAGGTCTGCAACATCGGCGAAACCATTGAGCCGCTGTTCTGCATGGTGGAGGACCTGGCCGTTACCGGCGCGGGCGTCGCAAGGAAGATGTTCGACGCACCGGGCTGGGTGGCCTTCCACAACACCGACGGCTGGCGCGTGGCCGCACCGACCGACGGCGCCAGGTGGGGCCTGTGGCCCATGGGGGGCGTGTGGCTGGTGAACACGCTGTGGCAGAGCTGGCTGTTCAGGCGTGACCCTGCCTTCCTGAAGCGCCTGTACCCGCTGATGAAGGGCGCCGCCGAGTTCCAGCTGGCCACGCTGGTGGAGGACCCGAAGAGTGGCTTCATGGTCACGAACCCCAGCGTGTCGCCGGAGAACAGCCATCCGCACGGCTCGTCCGTCTGCGCCGGCCCGGCGATGGACAGCCAGTTGCTGCGCGACCTGTTCGCCCACGCCGCCGAAGCCGCGCGCGAGCTGCGCACCGACCGACCCTTCGAGCGCGCCTGCACGGCCATGCGTGACCGCCTGCCGCCCGACCGCATCGGCAAGGCCGGCCAGCTGCAGGAATGGATGGAGGACTGGGACATGGAGGCGCCCGAGCTGCAGCACCGCCATGTGTCGCATCTGTACGCCCTGTACCCGTCGGACCAGATCACGCCCGAGGACACCCCGGCCCTGGCCGCCGCCGCGCGCAACGTGCTGGAGCGCCGTGGCGACGACACCACCGGATGGGGCATAGGCTGGCGCATCAACCTGTTCACGCGGTTGAAGGACGGCGAGCACGCGCACACGGTGCTCAAGCGCCTGCTGCACCCCAGCCGCAGCTACCCCAACCTGTTCGACGCCCACCCGCCCTTCCAGATCGACGGCAACTTCGGCGGTGCGGCCGGCATCGCCGAGATGCTGCTGCAAAGCCATCGCGGCCGCATCGAGCTGCTGCCGGCGCTGCCTTCGGCCTGGCCTGGCGGCTCCGTCAGCGGCCTGCGTGCGCGCGGCGGCTTCGAGCTGTCGATGACCTGGCAGGGTGGCGAGGTGCAAACGCTGACACTGCGCAACCTCGCCGGTCCCAGCAGCACCGAGCTGCGCTGGCGCGGCGGGAAGCTGCCGCTGACGCTCGCTACCGGCCAGACCCTGCGCTTCGAGCGCCGCAACGGCCAACTGCAACGCATGGAGAACTTCGCTTGACCCCGCTCATCTCGCGCCGGGCGGCCCTGGCCGCTGCACTGCTGGCGCCCGCACTGCCGGCCTTCGCACAAGGCCCGGCAGCCGCTGCAGCCGCGCCGCTGCCCTGGCCCAACCCGCTGGTCGCGCAACGCGCCGACCCGCAGATCATTCGCCACGGCGAGTGGTACTACCTGATGGCCACCGTGCCCGCCTACGACCTGCTGGAACTGCGCCGCGCAAAGAGCATCGCCGGCCTGGCCACGGCCGAGGCCAAGGTCGTCTGGCGCAAGCACGACAACGGCCCCATGAGCCGCCACATCTGGGCACCGGAGCTGGCCTTCCTGGACGGCCGCTGGTACATCCACTTCAGCGCCGGCGAGGCGAAGGAGCCGTGGAAGATCCGCCTGTGGACGCTGGAGAACGCGTCACCAGACCCCATGCAAGGCGAGTGGACCGAGCGCGGCCAGGTCAAGACGGCGTGGGAGACCTTCACGCTGGACGCCACCGTCTTTGAGCACCGCGGCAAGCGCTACATGGCCTGGGCCCAGACCGACCCGGGCAAGAAGAACCACAGCATCGACATCTTCATCTCTCGCATGAAGACCCCCACCGAGCTGGAGGGCCCGCAGGTGCGGCTCAGCCAGCCCGACTACGCGTGGGAGAAGGTCCGCCACCAGGTCAACGAGGCGCCGGCCGTGCTCATCAACGGCGGCCGCGTCTTCATGACCTACTCGGCAGCTGGCACCGGCGCCGAGTACTGCCTGGGCCTGCTGTGGGCCGACGAGAACGCGGACCTGCTCGACCCGAAAAGCTGGCGCAAGTCGCCCGGCCCGGTCTTCATCAGCAGCCCCGAGCACAGCCAATACGGCCCGGGCCACAACAGCTTCCTCGTCGAGCCTGACGGCACGGTGCTGAACGTCTTCCACGCCCGCAACTACCGCGACATCGTCGGCGACCCGCTGAGGGACACCGGCCGGGCCACGCGTGTGCAGCCGCTGCGCTTCACGGCCGACGGCATGCCCGACTTCGGCCTGCCGCTGAAGGAGAAGCCATGACCGTCATCGCCTTGACGGACGGCGCAGCCAACGTCTTCGACGGTGCCGCGCCCGAACGCATCTGCCGCCGCCCCACACGCGCCGAGCTGCACGCTTATCTCTCGCCCACACCCGCCCGCGGCCGCGCCCTTGTCTATGCCGGCGGCGGCTATCTGCAGCTGATGCACGACAAGGAAGGCGTCGAGATCGCGCAATGGCTGAACGCGCTGGGGCTGGACGCCTATGTGCTGGTCCACCGCCTGCCCGGCCAGGACGGCCACGCCTTCGACATCGCGCTACAGGACGGCCTGCGCGCGCTGGGCCACCTTGCCACACTGCCCACCCTGCCGCTTCTGCACGTGGGCCTGTCCTCCGGCGGCCATCTGGCCGGCGTGATGGCCTGCCAGCGCGAGTCTGCAGGCGCCGTCATCGCCTACGCACCGCTGAACGCCAACCACCGCGACCACAAGTTCCCGGCCGGCAAGCCCGACTTCCCGCCGCCCGAGAAGCAGGCCTTCTACGACGCCTGGCCCATCGGCATCGCCAGCGAGCCGCACGGCCTGCCCAAGTGCCCGGTGTTCCTGGTCTATGCACTGCATGACGCAGTGGTGCCGGTTCAGCACGCGCTGAATCTCATCGTCGCGGCGCAGCAGCACGAGCTGGACGTGGAGGCCCACGTCTTCCCGCAGGCCGAACACGGATTTGCCCTGCGCGGGCTGGACGGCACGCACGGCCAGTGGCCGGCGCTGGCGGCGAGGTGGATCGGCGCCCGACTCGACTGATGCAGCTACCCTCGCACGCTTGTCAGTACACAAATGAAGCATGCTGGAAGCAATCAACACCTGGGGCGACTACAAGGCCAAGGTCCGCGAGTTCGATGCCGTGCTGGAGCATGCCAAGGCGACCTCAGCGGCGCTGGCCGGCTTCGTCGCACCCTCTGCGCAAGTGGCCTACGGCGGGCTGATCTTCATCAAGCTGGTGGCCCACTGCGCCGCGCTGCGCAGCCTGGCGGCGGAGTCAGGCCAGCGCACCTCCAAGGACTTGCAGGACGTGCCGTCCATGAGCGCGCTGGCCCGCTGCGCGGTGGAGGCCCACGACGCCTTCGAGTACATCGCCGGGCACGACCTGACGGACTCGGAGCGCGGCTTTCGCATCCAGCTCTGGGAACTGCACGACGCCAGCCGGCGGCTGAAGATGTTCGGCGACATGGGCTCGGCGGACCCGCGCGCCGACGCCATCCGCGCCGACGTCGCACGGCGCCAGGCCGCATTCGAGGGCCACGTCTTCTTCGACTCGCTGCACGCCGACCTGCAGGCCGCGCTGCGCCAACGCATGGCCAAGGGCGACCCACCGGCATTCCATCTCGGCCAACGCCAGCGCTGCGCCCAGAGCGGCGTGAATGCCGACTGGCACAACGCCGTCACGCTGCAGCTCTCGCAGCAGGTGCACACGCTGCCGTCCTCCGCGCAACTGCCCCAGGAGGTGCAGCCGGGCACCACCGAGGCGCTGCGCCTGATGGTGTTGCCGCTGCTGTTTGCGCTGCCCTTCCTGGCCCGCGTCACGCAGGCCACGGCGCTGCTCATTCCCGAGCGGGCGCCGGAGCCGCCCAGCCGCACGGCCCGCACGATGGCGTGGTGGCGAGCGATGGCCGAGCAGGGCATCCAGGGCAGAGCCTGAGCGCCTGCACCCTCAACGGAGCAGCTCAGGCGCCACGTTCGGGCCGAGCGCCGGGCCGCTCCCAAGCCGGCCCGCGATGGCGATGTGCTTGCGGCTCCATGCCGCAAGCATCGCCGTCCCCTCGGGGGACCGACCAGGCGCGCCCGCGTTCAGCGGCGCGGGACTGGGCGAGGGGCTGTTTCACTGCTGCACGTTGACGATCACCCGCCGGTAACGCGTCAGCCTCGGGCTGCCATGGTCCGTCACCGCCAGGATGATGTGCAGGCTGCCCGTGCCCGGCGGCATCACGCGTTGGGTGGGCACGACGAAGGACGCCTGCGCCTGGTCGAAGCCCTTGATGTCCAGCGGCTGGCCCGAGCGGAGGCCCGAGAGGGTGAACGTGCCAACCTCGCAGTAGCAGAACCATTCATAGGACAGCGCGTCGCCGTCGGGGTCGCTGCTGCCGGCTGCACTGAGCTGCACCGTGTCGCCGCGCTTCACGTCGATGACGTCGGCGTGCGCGAGCTTCGCCACCGGCGGGTGGTTGGCCTTGGCGTAGGGCTGGGTCGTCCAGTTCATGCGCGCGGCAAAGTCGTTCTGAACCGCCGCGCGCCAGCGCCACAGCGTGGCATGGTTGCTGGTGTGCCATTGGCCGTCCACGCCCTTGACCTCGTCCACGGCGTCAGTCCACATCGGCCGGGTCTCGGCCTGCTGGTGCCACTTCTGCAGGCGCGGTGTGTAGAACTCGTAGCGGCCGCCCCAGCCGCCCCAGTCGGGGCGTTCCGGCACGTTCAGGCCGTTGGCGATGAGGCCCAGAAAGCTGGGCGTGTCGCCTTCCATCATGTATTCGACATGCGGGTACTGGGCGCCCAGCGGGCCCTTGTTGCGGCGGATGTTGCGATCCAGCCAGGGGTTGTCGACGAGGCTGAAATCGGCCCCGCCGAACCGGCCATGCACCTGGTCGCCGCCCATCGCAGCCCAGGTCGCATGGTGGTAGGCGCCACCGGCGTGCAGCCCCGGGCTGGCGATGTAGAAGAGCCCAGGGAAGCTCTGGCGTATCCAGGGGCCGGAGTCGTCCTGGTCTGAGATGGTGTAGACGCGCAGCTTGGCGACAAAGCTCGCCAGCGCCTCGGGCGAGCGCGTGGCCCTCACCTTCCACAGCGCCTGGGCCAGCACGTTGGGGCCACCCCAGACGGGCACCCACAGCGGCCGCGGGTCGGCGCGGTCGGCGGCGGCAATCAGGGCGTCGGAACCGGGCGAATCCATGCCCTCGCCCACCACCTTCATGCCGAAGTCGGGCCGACCCTCGGAGACGACGGCCAGCAGTTGCTCTGCGCTCGGGTAGCCCGGCTCATGCAGCAGCAGGTTGCCTTGCACCTTGCCGTAGGCCTCGACGATCTCGCGGATGCGCCACGCGGCGGTCTTCTGGCGCTGGTGGACGGACGTGGTGGCCACCAGGCCCTCGATGTCGAACTGGTTGGCATACGTCAGCAGCCGCACCAGCGACTGCGCATCGTCCGGCTCGTTCTCGATGTCGGTCAGCACGAAGAGCCGGGTCTTGTCCGCGGCCAGCGCCGGGTTGGTGAGCAGGACAAGCAGGCAGAGAAGAACGCGCAAGCAGTTGAGCATTTGGTGGGCCCGTCAATACGACGCCAGTATCCCCGTCGCCCGTAGCATCGCGCCCATGCCACGCCTCCTGAAAAACCTCATGCTGTGGGCCGCCTGGCTGCCGTTGGCGGCGCTGGCCCAGGGCAGCGCCCCGGCGCCTTCGCCCCAAGGCGCCGGCATCAGCCCTGACACCCAACTCAGCGTCCGCTTCGCCAGCCCGCCGACCGTGGGCAGCGCGGGCCTGATCCGCATCCATGACGCCGACAACGGCCAGCTGGTGGACACGCTGGACCTGGCCATCCCCGCCTCACCCAACCGCCGCATGACGCCGGCCGAAGCCACGGCCCACGCGGCGCAGAACACCTACCATTCCACCCGCATCGCCGGCCGCGACTGGCACTTCCGCCCAGTCATCCTGCGCGGCAACGTGGCGACCATCTACCCTCACCACGGCGTGCTGAGCTACGGCAAGCGCTACCGCGTGACGGTGGACGCTGGCGTTCTGCAACCCACGGCGATCAGCTGGACCTTCGCCACCCGCGCCGCGCCCCCGCCGGCCGACAGCACGCGCCTGGTGGTGGCTG
>Ga0187845_1000522_pt1 | contig 23009 bp, 23 predicted proteins | sample SpaLakP09_SKY_68_FD_134515 | JGI IMG/M metagenome (GOLD analysis project Ga0187845, IMG submission 134515) | Oligotrophic lake water microbial communities from Sparkling Lake, Wisconsin, USA - SP09_SKY_68 | ecosystem: Environmental > Aquatic > Freshwater > Lake | place: USA: Sparkling Lake... | reverse complement strand
GTGTTAATGCAATTCATCGGCACAGTGCACGCACAATCAGAGCTGAACAAACGCAACGAGCATTTCCAACGGCTACTTGAGAAGCTGCAGGCGCGTCGGCTACCAGGACAACGTTCAAGCTAGTTCAGCCTTAACATAAGAAGAGGGGCTACGGCATAACGAACTGAGGTAAACCATGAAACGCCAGGAGTGGGCGCTGACACCTGCGCTTGCCGAGTTTGTCGACTCGTTCTCGCTGCTCGCTTTAGAACTTCCTGGCCGCATGGCCGCTGTATGTGTTGAGATTGAGCAAATAGAAGCGCGCCTGCGCGTGCTGGCAAACCAAGGCTTAATACGGGCGATTCCCGACTGGCGGATGAGCAGGAAAAAGAAGGGCATACACCTGACGCTAATCTATCCGGCCGACGCCACCGGGAAAAGGCCGCGCAAGTACATCGGCAGAGACCAAGTAAAGGTCCAGGAAGCACTTGAAGCTATTGAGCGGGCAGACGAGTATGACCGACTTACTGAGAGGTTATATCGCCTTATGACGAACACTGTCGCGGCGTCTTGCGACGTTTCCAAGATATTGCAATCTTTGTCGAGCTACCAGCATTGATCCCTGTCGACTTAATCGTGCTGTCCTCGCCCGACACTGTATCACCTCGACCAACGAGCCGTCCGGCATTACGTTGTGAAAAGGCGAAGACCTTTTCTCACCTATTGGCAATGTTGTACGCGATCACACAAACCCAGTACACCCAAAACGCGCCGGCGAAGTAATTCCATGGGCGCGGAATGCCAAACGCAGGAAAGACAATGTGTACGCCGAACGAGCCAATGCTGCAAATCGTGCGAGCAGCCTTCAAAATTATGTTCATTGTATCCTTTCTCGCGTATGACGCATGCACATAATGCCCCCCCTATCGCTGGCGAGATCGTGTCAACAATAGCCATTTCTATCGACGCGTGAAGATGTCATCAAATGCTTTGTTGTGCTGCTTCTCTACCTCATTGTCGTGTCTATCCCAAGCCAAATACCCAACAACCGAAGAGAGTAGGACGACGATGACGGCCACAAGTGCTGTTCTACGCATGTTTCCTCCGGAGACGCTATTTGTGCAACGTTGCAAGTAAGATGATCAATCCCGCAACCGTACCACCGATGATGGCTTGAACTATTGCGATGCTCCAGGTATCGAGCATGGCGGGCCTTCTTGCTGCATTGACTTGGGTGACCGCCTCCTTGATGACTGACGCCGACTTACCTACCTCAACACTCACAGCGTCGCGTGCCGCTTTAAAAATTTCCGTTTTTGCTTCAGCCGAGGCTTTGAGAGCTGCAGTCATGTGCGCTTGGTTGGCCCGCGTGGCAAGATCTTTCGAAGCTGCGAGGATCTGCTCGTTAATTTTTACGAGTGCGCCTATTTTGGCATCCAGTTCGGTACTGCTTCGTGCCCAATGATCTTGAGCGGAGGAAAATAATTCCTCAATTACTGTTTCGTTTAACGCGACAAGAGCAAAAACGGGGTCAGTGCGATCGAGACGGATTCCCGTCTTTTCAAAGACGGCAACCTGAAGCTTTGAGGTATCCATTACCACTCAACCTTATTTAATTTGTTAAATACGTCACGCACAACCGTATTCAAGCGGCTACGCTCAAGCATATTAAAATCCGTGCTTTCCATGACCTCCTTTAGCGTAAGTCGGGCTTTGGTCATACGGCGGATATCGTCGCCGAACGTATCGGAGTTGCGGCCCTGGAGGAGAACAACACCGCGTATATTGGTGGCATGTTTTGCAAACGCTTCCGTTTGCAAGAAGTTTCCGGTATTCCCCCATGCTGCATTTTCGTTAAGCCACAAAACTATCGGGCAATTAGTCTGACTTGCTAACGAAACAAATCCTGCGGTCGTATCCTTGAGGTTATCTCCCCCAGCAATAATGGTATGGATGTAAACCTTCTTTCCTGCATCTGTCAAAAGTGCGAAAAAGTCGTTTTCCATCAAATATGAAATCAACGGAGAGAAGGTATTTGCGCCGACATCGATCACGGCATTTCGCCCATTATTATTGAGAATCCCAAGTAACATCGCATCGAACTTTTTTCTATCAATGGTTCGATCATCGTTCATTACATTGACCAACTTGACGTTCAAGCCCTTGTAGCCATGATACGTCGCGTTTTCTTGGTCACAGTCGTAACCATCCAGTGTTCCCGGCGCGATCTCTTCAATCCATTGTGATTTCAAAACTGCCTCAAAAGTCTTGCCGCAGCCGCCCTTGCCTTGTAGTCCGATATGGACGCTGTTCTCCATTTTCACACTATTCATCATAATCTCATCCCTAGTGATTATTTCCGGTCTTGTCGTGTTTAAATCGAGCCTTTTCCGCTTCACTTCGCTGTTCCTCCGTTAATCTGCGTAGTTTCTCGACGACGGATTCGTTAATCCCTGCGTCGCTAGTTGTCTGTGCTATCAGAATTTTCTTGGCGGGTGCTTGTTCATACTTAGTTGTCGATGCAGGATTTGCTGGTGACTGCGTTTGGTGTTCCTGGCTTAGATTTGGTAGATGCCGCTTGATAAATTTGCGCACGTTTTCGCGCGATACAGCTATGTTATTTTGAGCGAGCCATTCACGAATTTGTTCGTCGCTGTAGCCTTGCCGCTTTAGGTCGCTGATCTCTTTTTGGAATGGGAGAAGCTGCGATCCATTCTTGCGCGGCTTAACTTGACGTGTGAAATCTTCAACATCCATGTTTCGCTTCCGGCATATTGTTGTCCGCAGGATATTGTTGATGTAGCCGATTGGCTGCTGCAACTTTACGCAACTGTTTTGCAACCGATTTGCAACCACAATAGCGCGGTTGTCTCGTTCGGAAGATCGATTAGCGCAACCCCGGGTTGATTGCAACTTAATTGCAACCCAATTGCAACCTTAGGGAGCTTGCAGTTGATCGAGCGCAGGCACGACAGATATGTTTACCGAATCCTCGCGGATTCGTTCAACATATCACGTGCCAAAGGGGTACCCCCTTTGAAACCCCGACGCCCTGCGGGCGCCTGGCATCTGGTCGCTAAGGCGACCAGATCATGAGCCGCTACGCGGCCTGATTGGAGAAGCAGCTATGGCCCGACCACGAACCAGCGATAAGCCCTTGACCGTGCCCTATTCGTTCCGCCTGACAGACGACGAGGCGAAGGATCTGGATGAGAAAATCGCAGCGAGCGGTTTACGAACAGCGTCGGTATATCTTCGCGATTACGTATTGAAGAATCGCATAACTATCGTTGCGAAACCTAAAGCCAGCTTCGAAAAACAACGAATGCAATTCGTTTTCAATAAAGCGGGCAATAATCTCAATCAGATCGCACACGTTTTAAATGCGGCGAATCAAACCCACCGGCTAACCGACCAGCTCTTCCGCGAGGCTGTTCAGGGCCTCCAGGACATCACGACTTACCTCAAGGCGGCGCTGGATCATGTTGACTAGGGTTAGCGGCGGTCAAGAAGGCATCAAGGAGTATTTGGAGAACGGCCATAAACAAGGCCGGGAATTCCATCGCGACCAGCTGGACGAGCGTGTAATTCTTGCGGGCGATCTCGACTTCACACAGCAAATCATTGATCGTATCGAAATCGACGGAGAGCGCTATCTGCATATCACGCTCTCTTTCAAAGAGGATGAAATCTCGAAGGATACGCTGCTGGCGATCACGGAAGACTTCCGGAAATTTATGTTCACGGCGTATATAGAAGACGAGTACAACTTCTACGCCGAGGCGCATCTACCAAAGATCAAGAGCTATGAGCATCAAAAAACTGGCGAGATCGTAGAGCGAAAACCGCACATTCATCTCGTCGTGCCAAAAATAAACCTCCGTACCGGTGGCGCATTGAATCCTTTTGGCTTGGTAGAGAAAAGCGAAAGGCATCTAGACGCGTTTCAAGAACACATTAATAACAAGTACGGTTTAGCCAGCCCGAAGGACAATCGCCGCGTCCACTTCACAGACACGAGCGATATGATTCAACGCTACAAGGACGATAATTTTACGGGCTCTAACAAGGAGCTCAAGAAAAGCATCTTAGATGCGGTTTTAGATCGGAATATCACCAGTTACGAAGACTTCTCCAGGCTGATAGACGAGTTTGGCGAAACGAAGGTGCGCAATGCGGGGCGGGGGAACGAATATCTCAACGTCAAGCCCGATGAACAGGCCAAAGGCGTCAATCTCAAAGATTATCCATTTACTCGCCAATTCATAGAGCTACCGGTCGAGGAAAAGAAACGCATCTTAACGGCTGAAATTCAACGTACCTACGACGTCCAAGGTCAAGCGCGAAAAGACCCGGCCGGCGTATCGGCCACGCTGGAAGAATGGCACCGTTTTCGCGCCCACGAAATTAAATATGTCAACAGCGGAAACAGGAAGCTGTATAAAGCTTATCGCGCCGCGACTCCGGACGAGCGCGAAGTAATACTGGACCAGCTGGCAACCAAGTTTTACGACAAATATCCAGGGCCGAAGACGGAGCGCGAGCTATTTACAGGGAAGAACCCGTTTGACCCTGAATACGGTTTCAAGCAAGCGACGCGTGAGCCTGTGCAGATGTCGCTGCTCGACGTCGACGGCGCCCAGCCAGAGCAGGAAATGCGGCTGGCTGGCGGGCAGAGCGTTACGGTCGAGGGACCGGGCACCGACGAGCCCTGGCCAGCCGGCACCGAACGTTCCGTGGTCACGCCGCATCCAGATCGCCAGCAAAAGCCAATGCCGGTGGCCGTCTTCGAGCAGGCCCGCGGCCTTGGAGATTCAGCTGCGTGGACCGAGGCGCTGCAGCACAGCGGTAAGAACCCGGTCGATCAGGACTACGGCATCAAAGGGCCGGCCGTGGAGGTCAACGGCCGGGCCGAACACCCTAGCCGACAGTTCGGAACGGAGCCGCTGACGGACTTTGAACAAAACCATACCCTCAACCCGAGTTGGGAAATGCCAGCGTCGGTCCTCGGACTCGGGGCGCGCGCTGGCAAAAACCACGTCGACCACGATTACGCATTCAAGGGGCCAGCTGGCGAAGGCGGCAGCTGGCCCCGTGCTGGCCAACAGCAGGGCGCCACGGCGCTCACTGCCTTCGAACAGACCCATACCCTCACCCAGGCGCATACGGCGCCGGCAGCACCCTTTCACCACCAGGAGCCAAACCATGAGCGAGCAAGATACGCAGGGAAAAACCCCGTCGGGCACGAATACGGATACAAGCGACCAGGAGGCACGGCCGGCAGGGACGGCGCCGGCACCGGAAGCACATCAGGACGCCGGTTCGGACACGCTGGAGGACTTTCTGGACGAACAGAGGGACAGCGTGGCCGCAGCGCGGTCGGGAACCCTGGCGCGGGCGGGAGCTACCGGCTCGCCACTCATCCAGATCGGCAGCACGACATTGTCTCGCTTGCCTCAGTCGAAAAAACCCGTACCCTCGACCGCCTGCGAAGGATGCCCGGCGGCCGTGTGGTACCAGCGCACGCAGAAGGTGATGACTTACTGCCGTCTCATGCACATGATCAGCTGGGAAACTGGCCAGGCGGATCCAATCACGCTGTGCGACGGTCCCGCCATCGCCAGTCAGCCCAGTTAGTAAGAGGCACCGGCCGCGTCAACGATTCGGTCGTTAGCCAGATCGCGAGGGACTTCGGGGAGCGCCGGCGTAGCGACGGCGCCGGCAGGCTTTCGGAGTTCCAGGAAATCAAGCAAAAGCTGGACGCGAAACGCCTCCTGGCCGAGCTTTCGCGTTCACACGGCGTCATCGTCACCAAGTACCAGGTAACGGCCGCCGCAGACGGCAGCGCGCGCATTCGCGCTGGCAGCCGCAACCTGAACGTGTGCGACTTCATGACCAAGGAAATGCGATTGCCGTGGGACGAGGCGGCGACGATTCTGCAGCATTCGTACTCGCGCCAGGTTGACCGGCATCCGGAGGTCACGCCGAAGGTGCCGCCCAGCCCGACCTTGTGGCGACAATTCCAAGACACGCGACGCGAACGTGGCGGCCTGCGCATGCAGCTGGCCGCGCAGCTGGCCAGCGAGCGCGCAAGACAGGACGCCCTGAAGGAACGGTACGATGAGGCCAGGCGCGCGACGACGGGGCTGTCGGCCGGCGAGCGTAAAGCTGCCCTGTCAGTTGCAAGGATGGAATATCTTGCGGCGGTGGATATACTGCGATCAACCATCCGATCTGAACGCGCTCCCTTCCGATTGCCAGTGGCCGACCAGTACCGCCAATTCCTGCAGGAGCGAGCCCAAGCCGGCGACGACGTTGCGTTGACCGAGCTGCGCCGACGGTCGCGTAACGCACCGGAACGCGTTGATCCGGCCGTCGGACATATCTGTGCGGCCGAAACACGCCGAGAACCTAACGCTTTGCTCTATCGCGGTCGGCAGGTGCACTACCGTATTCATCTCGACGGCGACGTGGTCTACTCAGTCGCTGGACGCGAGATCATTCACGACAAGGGCGACAGCGTCGTGCTCCTACAGACCGACCGCTTTGCGATCGAAACGGCCCTACGGCTCGCGCAGGGAAAATTTGGTAGCAGCCTCAAATTGTCCGGGTCAGCCGAGTTCCAGGAACGCGCTGCTCGCTTCGCTGCCGAGGCAGGTTTAGACGTTAACTTCGAAAACAAACATGCAGAGGACATCAGGGAGCAGCGCGCGGCCGAGCTGGCATCGCAACGTGATGCTGGGCGTCGATACGTGGAGAGCCAAACAAAACCGCAGTCAAGACGCATCGAGGGCATTCCTGATCCGTTGCGACCGGCACGCGAAGCACCGGATAGGGCTAATCCCGGGCAAGCGCCGGACGAGCCGGAGATCGAGTAGCCGCATCCTGACCCAACATTGGCACCAGTCGTGGGTGATGCGGCTCTAAGACACGGCAACATGGGCGGTGTGTGCCATCGCGCCAGGATCTACGCGATCGCCGCTCCAGCGCCGTTCTGGCGCGTTCTAGGCACTAATGTGCGGGCCGGAGCCGCTGCCGTGCGGCCCTGGTGCCTCGATTGGGTCGACCAGCCGCGACATCAAGTGCTGGCCATGCCGGCGCGAGCGGACCGCCAGCTGATTGGCGGCCAGCAGCCGGCATCGCCGTGCGGCCGCGAAAATCAGCCGCGGTCCAGCTCAGGTTCCGGTTCCATGGCCGGTTCTGGTGATCGCTCAACCGACCTTTGAACGACTTGAGGTGCTGGGAGGTCCATGTCGCCCTTTTCGACGCCGTCCGCGAACCTGTTGAGGATATCCCGGCGCATGTCCGTTGGATACTTCGCCGTTGCCTGATCCAGCACCTTGTAAGCTGCTTCGTATTTGACCTTCTCGTTATCCGACAAGGTGCGCATCACGACCAGCCCGGCCGGCTGCACGTCCCATACGTACCGCTGCGTTGCGATCTCCTCCTTGCCAACCACCTTGCCGGCATCATCGCGCACGTTCGCATCTACCGTTACGGGCTCCCACCCTTTCCGCTCAAGCGAAATGGCATCGCCCGGCTTGAAGTCGTCGCCGGCTATCGAGCGCTCCAGGTCCTTGCCCCAAATCTTGCGCTCGCCGGCCGGCGTCTGCAGGACGACAAAGTAGCTCGCTTTTTCATCGGGGTCGTGGTTGTAGTTGTCGCGGCCATGCGCGACCAGGCGACCGATGATTGGTCCGCCTTTTTCGCCGGATCTGTCCGCCGCGCTTGCCTGCTGCTCGACTGCCACCTTCTTGTCGCTGTTCGTACGGTCGGTGGCCGGCTGTTCGGTACTGAAACGTTCGGTGCTCTGGTCTTTGACGTCGAGTTCGTGCTCCGTGCTCACGACGACATTGTTCTTGGCCTGGCCGGCGCCGGCCTCGATGGTGACGCCACGCTCCTTCTTGGCTTGCGCAAGCTGCTGCAGGTCCTGTGGCGATGGCTCGTAACCCTTGGTGCGGATGCCGCGCGACTCTGCCTCAAGCCAGGCCATTTGGCGGAAGGCTTGCGTCCCGGTGAGCTCGATGTGATCCCATTGCTTCGCTGCGGCGACGTCCACCATGTGGACAATAACGGTCCGATCTTCCAAGGATGTAGAGAGTTTCTTTCCGTGATCCTCGAAGCGTACCTTGTAAGAGTCCTTGTCCCTGAACAGGCCACCCTCGACCGAATAGGCGCTGGCCACGTGCGCCGGCAATTCGTATCCGGTCTTTTTCAGAATTGGCTTGCCGAGCGAAGTGGTGCCGTCGGCACGCTCGGCATCCTTGTCGGCCGTGCCCGTCGCCGTTTTATCCAGGTCGACGCCCGGCTTACCCGGATCCTGCGCGTCTGGCTGGGGCGTTTCGACGGCTGGTGCACGGAATAATGGTTTGCGCTCATCGACGGCTGAGCGCTCCGGCTGGGCCTTGTCCACCAGCGGCAGCTTCTGATAGAAGCTCTCCAGCAGGACTTCGCCCTTGCCCTGCACGTAGATGCCGTCCTTTTCGGCAGGCTGGACCTCCCGGCCGACGTCGACGTCGTTGTGCAGGTTCGACTTCACGTGAACATGCAGCGGGTTCGCCTTTTCGTTGACGAGCACGTCGATGTTCGCCTGATAGAGCGTTTCCGCCTTCTTCATCACCGTTTGAAAATCGCCTTCATGCTGCAGGACGTAGCGATTCGCTTCCTTCGTGTACAGGCGCATCACCTCGGCCGGCGTCGGTACCGCCGGGCGCTGGCCGATCCTCGTTGCGGCCGGGCCGCGTCGCTCCAGTTCGTCCACTGCTTCAATGCTGTTCATGAACATTCTCCAAGTTATGCTGCTTTGGCTACGTTCACCTGATCTGCAGGTGCTGCGGGTGCTGCCACTACAAAAGCGGAGAAGTCAAAGCCGATGGCCTTACCAACGGCAGCAAGGATCTCGGCCTTGTTCGCGATATCGTCGGCTTTGACGGTAGCTACTTCGCTGACCGTAAGGAGCCTGGTACGGTGCTGCAAGCGCACGATCTCCATGCGCGGGACCGGCGGCGTTGGCAGGTCAGCGCGGTCCTTGAGTTCGTCATCTTTGAAATACATGATCTTGTCAGCGAAGATCGGCTTGCAGAGCTTCGATGTGATGATCACCTTGTCGAGGCCCATTTCCTTGAGCTCCTGCGGCAGCATCAACGGTCGACGTTGATCGCTGTCGGTCGTGTTGGTACTGCCGCCGCCGCGGCCCGTGCCGCGAGAGCGCGAACGGGCCTTGACGGTTTGGGTACCAAGGGCCTTGGAATACTCCTCGGCATCCTCCTCGTCCTCGGGCTGATACAGCATCTTTATGCTGCAGTTGCCAAGGATGTTCTGAGCGCCTCGTTCGCCGTACCCTTGCCCTTCCTGGCCGATCAGCTGCCCCTTATTTTGATAGATCAGGACCAGGCGCATGTTGTAACCGGCCATATAGCCGACAGCTTTCTCAATAATCCCAATGCGGCCCAGCGCGGGGAATTCGTCCAGGAGCAGCAGACACTGATACTTGAGCGACGAATCGTGTTCGGGCAAGACGCGCGTGTTCTCATTAAGGAGCTGGCTGAAAAACACGTTCATGAGCGTGTTGTATTTCAGCAGGTCTTCGGGCGTCATCCCGATGTAGATGGACATTTTCTTGCGGCGGACGTCGCGCAGGTCGAAATCGTCGCCCGACGTCGCAGCTGCAAGACGTGGATCGCGGAAAATGGCCAAAGGCGTCCTGAACGTACTGAGGATGTTGCCTCTGGTCTTGTCAGGGTTCGAGGCGAAGGTGCGGAGGGCATCAACGCATTCGGGCGACAAACGCGGAAGAGGACTGTCAGGGGCTTCCCGTTGTTTGATTGTTGTCGCGATCCAGTCGTGAAGTGCAGAGCCGTCCGCTGGCGTCGTCAGCTGCAGCAGGTTGGCCATCGTTACCGGTTCCCCAGGCGTCTCCATCGCGTATAGCGTGAGGCCGAGGAAGAGGTCTCTCGCGTTGTCGTTGAAGAAGGCATTTTTCCCACCAGCGGGCCACCACATCGTCCCTTGGCTCTGGATGTCGCCGATCCGGTATTCGTACTCGGGCCTGATATACGAAAGAGGGTTCCAACGATGAGACTGAAACTCCTTGTTGAACACATGGCTCAACTCATCCGAGATCATTTTTTCATGCGTAGGCGCGAACAGATAGCACTCTTGGCCGTTGTCTGAACGGAACCCAGCTGTCCTTACCCAGTTTTCCAGCTTGATGTCGGTATTGACGACTGAGTGTGGATACGTCAGCAGATTCGGGATCACGCATCCCACGCCCTTGTATGCTCGCGTCGGTGCCCGTAGCGAAACGAACTCCTGCCCGTTATAGATCAGGTACTCGCCATTTACCTTACCGAGGAGGACGGCGGGCCACTTCGCTTTGTCGTCACCGAACAGCCCTGCTTGCCTTACCTCGCGTTTATAAGCAAATCGGGCTGAACCGTACAACTCCCGTTTCGGTCCGATCAGCAACGCAGCGACAAGGGCGATGGTCGGCACAGCCGGTATGAAAACCGCGACTGCGCAGCCGACAAGCAGGGCCAGCTTCACCTTCTTGTTGCCACCGTATGCAATCCAGTAATCGTGAAGCGTGGTCAATGAAACGCTGTCGACCGGCACGTGCTGGAGCTGCGCGAAGGCGCGACCGCCCATGTAAAGCCCGAAGCCAACTGCGACGGCAAGGAGCGCGAGGGCGACCGTTCCACCAATGAGGTTCCTGGTCGTGTTAGACATCGCGATCTCCTCTCAGCATTTTTGCGCGCCTGACCGGGTCGTAATACAGTCCGGTCATTCTGGTCCGCGAAAACTGGACCACGACGTCGATCGAGGTAGTCACATCGCGCACGATGTTGTCCCAGCCGAGCGACTGTCCCACTTCGCTTTGCTTGATCAGTGTCGCGATTCGGTGATACGCCGCCAAAGGGCTATTGGCATGCACGGTCGTCAATGCGCCTGGATGCCCGGTGTTCAGGGAAACGATGAAGTCGAACGCTTCGTCGCCTCGCAGCTCAGTCAGAAAGATCCGGTCGGGCTTCATCCTCATGCACGACGCCAGCGCGTCTTTTGGCGACACGAAGTCGCCGTAGAACAGGTGGACTTTGTTCTCGTGCAGCGGCAGGTCGAGTTCGTGCACGTCCTCGATGGTGACAATCCTGGTGTCGATTGGGATCAGGTCGCTGAGCGCCTTCGTGAATGCCGTCTTTCCGCTGCCAGTTCCGCCGGCTATGCAGATCGTCAGCTGGTGATCGATACATAGCTGGAAGAACCGCAGCATGTCACGTGCTTGCTTGGCATCTAAGAGCTCGAACTCGTAGTCCTGCAGGTGAACATCATCCGGCACCGAGTAGAAAATCGAGAAGTCCTTGAAGCTGGAGAACCGGCCTGACTCCTCGTAAGTCGCAATTGGAAAACGCTGGTCAAAGCCGATGCGAAACGTCAGGGACACGGTGTTGTCCATGCATGCCGGCGGGATCAGTAGAATGCCGCGTTGGCCGTCAGGTAGCTTGACCCGCTTCATTGGGGAACGCAGGTCGAGGGCAGTGCCGCCATGATAGATCGATGCGGCGTTGGCCAGTTCCCGCAGCAGCTGCAAGGTACATTGTGGCACCGCGTGCTTGATCCATCCGGCTGGCGACTCCGTGAAGACCACACCAGGATAGTTGACCGTTACTTCCGTAAGATCCGTCCGGTCGAGGAATGCTTGAATGCCCGCTTGCTTGAGCTTTTCCCGCACCGTGACGCTTTTGTCGTACTGGGCGACATTAGTAGCGGACGAGTTCATAGACTCTCCCGAAGTCGACGTCCGCGGCGACGAAAATATTGATGGCTGAGCCCTGCACGCTATATCCCGTAGGCGGAATGTTGATCGTCTTTTCAAGAGCTCTGTTGGCCAGCTCCTGGCCAGCTCCGGCCGTTGTCGTCAATCGGATTGTGTTGCCGCCGTTGTTGGCGGCGTTTGCAGCAGCGTCTCCGGCATCCGTAATCAGGCTCAGCAAAAGTGCTGCGCCGAACCGGTCCTTGAAGTGCGTATCGACGTTCACCGGCAAGCCCGACGCCCCGAGGGAGTCGGTGGCCAGCGAATTGATTTCGATGGGCACACCGCGCGGCGTGTCGATGTGGGTCCACAGCACCTTCATCATCGACTGCCCAAGCTGAAGCGGTTGGTCTCGTTCTCCGAGCACTTTGCTTCCGCGCTCGATCAGGAGCGTCGAGCCATCGGCGGAATAGATGTCTTGCGATACCACGCACAGTGCTTGACCGGGGTTCTCGCTGACGATATAGGTGTACTGGCCGCAAGGAATGATCGTCCCGGCCGGCATCAACATGTTGAGATTACGGCGGCGTCCAGCTGCCACGGCCGTGATTTTCGATGGCGTGAGATCCTGTTCCAGAGCAGTGCGGCGTGGCGTTGCGCCGGGGTACGTGGGCAACAGCGGTGCTGCCGCCGGCAGGGCGGATGTTGAGGTGGCTATGCCGGTGTTGCCCTCGCCAACAATGAGGTCACTCGACATCAAGCGCTGTTCTTTGGTTTCCGGTCGCGGCGGTGCGGCTTGCGACTGACTCGCGCCACCGTTACCTGGCCCTCCAGTGTGCGAACCAGATCCACCAGCACCGGTACCGTTGGCGTTTTTCGCGTCTGCGGGATTCGATCGAGCGCTCTCCGGCGCCACGAGTCCGTTGGTATCCTGCGCCAGCGGAGGATCGGACACAGCCGTTGTCGCCTCTTCAAGCCTGATGCGCTTTTTCGCCCCGTCGAAGTCGACCTTCGTTGGGCCGCCCGATGCGTCAGTTTTCATGCTTGTCCGCGCCGCCACCTCCACAGCTTTCCGTTCCTTGAGACGTTTCATGAAGGTGCCAACACCAGCTCCCATAAGCAGGATCATCAAGATCGCAACAGCGAGGAGAGCAAGCCGGATGGGAGTTTTGGTCTTTCGTTTCGACTTCAACTGAGGGATGTCGCGGTCGACTTTGACAGGGGCTGCCGCGTTGCCGGTGTCCGTTGCTGGTCCGTCGGCTGGTGTGTCCGAAGCAGCAGGATTAATGGTGTTCATTCCGACTCCTTCGTTAAGCGGAGGGTATGGGGGAGGGTGGTGCCGACTGGATTGAGTGCCGCGTCCGGGTTGTAGGCATCATTACGAATGGCCATCACGGCATTTCCATAGCGGAGGATGAACATAGGGCGTGTTTCATGGACGATGACCGTTCCGGTATCGGGATCGACGTGAAAATTCAACAGCGCCTCTTTCCCGTCAGGGAGCACCTTGTAGACGTTCGGGAGCTCGCGCGTCGAATCGAAGCGGAAAAAAGTAAAGCGGCCGTCGTCCTCGACCCGACTGGGCGACAGTGCTGAATCGCCGCGCTTGCTGTACTTATCGTTGCGGCCAGGCGTTCCTGTGGACTTACCGTCGGTCTTGGCCGCTATTTCCTGCAGCCGGTCTGCCACCGCGCGCCGCTTTGCCGCCTCTACCTGCGCCTGCTTCGCCCAGGCGTCCGGATACTCGAAGCGTAAGGCTAGTGTCGGCTCAACTCGCATCGACGGTGTGACAGAAATGATCTCGAAAACGTAGCTGCGCTTGTTCGTCACGACCAACATCTTTGTGTCCGGCTTCTTTGCCTTCGGCAGCATCATGATGTGGTTGGCTTTGGGCGAAGTGATCCATGCTTTTTTGTCGGCTACGCCGATCTGGCCTTCCGGTGTCTGGACGATTTGCTCGTCCTTTTCGAATTGAATGATCGTTGGGTTTCCGACGTCCGTGTAGATCGTCACGACCTTGTCTGGATCGTACTGAACGACGCGGATACGCGGATCGCGACCCACAGTAGGGTCCCGCGGCTCAACCACTTGGGCGCGCGGTGCTTGGCCGGCGTAGGCCAGCTCGCATGCGACCCCTAGCAGTACCGTAATGATTGCCCTGGTCTTCATGGCGTACCTCCGGGGCTGGCAGTTGAAACCGCCGAACTTTTCGTGATATCACGCGACACGTGATAACTCGTTACCTTGAACCCGGCCGGGTTGATGCCGCGGTCGCGGTCATCCATTGGGGAGTCCGCATATTCGTAGGCGATGGTAGCTTGGTAGTATTCGACAGGCGGCTTATCGACCAGTCCGCCAACGGGGATGGTCTTCTTCGAAAACGACACGATGGCCGTTTTGCCGACGAACGAAACAGTCCCGGCTGTGGCGATCACGCGGTACTTGTCCCGCAGGATGTTCACTGGCGAAAGCTTGTTCTGCTCGCTGTTGTCAGCCTTGTAGAGCTTCGCTTCCTCCGTGCTCGACAAGAGTACGGTTGCGTCGAACATATCCTGAACGGTCTCCCAATCGTAGGATTCCCGGTAGGCGATGTATCGCCGCAGGTTGAAGATGTCGTTGGCCTGAGTGAGCGGGATCTTCCCGTCTGCCAAGGTGCGCAGTTGGCGGATCTCCCCGCTGTGCTCATTCATCAAGAGGACGGCAGGCGGGTTGGGCTTATTGTTCAGCGCGACAATGCCACCGGTGGCAATTGCGATGCCGGTTATCACCCATGAGGCAGTCGCGACGCGCCACGCCACTTTCGTTGATCTCTTCCCATCCCTGACCTTGGACCGCTCCGCGTCCATCGCCTGCTTGAGATACCACATCCCAAGCTGCTCGGGCCTCAACTTTGCCTCGTCGCCGTCGTGCGTCTCGACCGCTACTTGGGCGCGGCCCCTGGCGCCTTGCTCAATCAGGGCAGTTTCGCCCATTCTGTCCACTGGCTGTTTGCGTAATTTGTCGATGATGAACATTTTCGTTACTCCTTGGATGCAAACGGGTGGTTCACTGGTGTCCAGTCGCCTGCTGGCTGGGGCGCCTTCGGCGGGCTGCTGCAGCCGGCCAAAAGAGCGACGCACGCGATTTTTAGAATCAGCTTTTTCATGAGGTCCTCACTTTTGTTCTGGTTGCAGGGCGCCGCCACCGCCAGCTGGCGACATCTCACCGCCGCCTTTACCCGGCTCGATCTTTGGATTGCGCTTCGGTAAGCCCGGCAGTTTGCGGGCCATCGTGGCGATCCCGATGCCACCTGCGAGAGCTGCAGCCAAGCCGGGAAAGTTGATCGAGACGAAAACCATCACACAACACGCCAGGATGCAGATGAACACATCAACCAGTGCGAAGTCACTTGGGATGATGCTTCTGACCATGGCAATTTCTATCTGCGCAGCAAACGAAAAAAGCATGACCAGGAAAGCGTAGTTGAGACACTGCCCTGTCCAGTTTTTGAACAAGTCCCGTGTTGCCGGGAACAGCGCGGCCGCAATAAAAGGCGGGCCGATCGCCACCAGGATTCCTAAAGCGACCTTCGCAAGGATGATGTAGCCGATAGCCACGACCATGAACGCTGTCATCGGAATCGAGAGCACGAAAATCGTCAGCGCGGCAAAGATCGTTTGCTTGATGCCGTCCGCCTTGTCGTACATGTTGAGAAAGCAGTCCAACAGCGCACTTCCCATTTGATCGAGTGCTGCCGCCGAGTTGTATTTCGTGCCCACAGTGCCTGCCAGGTCATCACCCAAACCAGTAACCAGAGGAGCGATGTAGAGCTTGTAGTAGTCAATGTTCAGTCCGAATACGATGACCGTCCCCCAGGCCGCTAGCTTGTTGAGGAAATCTACAGGCGGACTGCCTTCGCTTCCTCGCCAGTAACCGACAATCGTGAGCAGCACGTAGATGCTGAAACACACCCCAACCAAAGGGCTTATCAGGGCAATCATGTTGGTGGAGCCATTTAGTAGAACGCTCGACACCGCCGTGTCGAAGAAGTCGTAGACCTTTGTAAAGGGAGCGAATGGCATGTTCGAATCTCCTTGTCCTCGTCAAACGACCGCCGAGGCAGCAGGCGGCCGGCACTGCACTCCCTAGCGTCTGGTGAACGTCTGGTCGAATTCACGGCCTCGCTGCTCGGCTGCCAATTGGGCCTCGACGCGCTGGAGCTCGAGCGCGAGGTTCAGGCGGACCTGTTCGTTTTGGATCATCGCGCTCTCAGCCGCCATACGGTTTTGCAGGTCGGCGGCTGCCTTCATGTCGCCGGTGGCGTCGGCCTGCTTCATCAGCTCATTGATGTTGTTGACGCGCGCGACCGTCGCGTCATAGGCCTGCATCGTTATCGCCTTGTTCGCAGCAAGTACGTCGAGCTGGCGCTTGCGTCCGCCGGTAGCGTTGGGATCGAACTGTTCGGCTGAATAGATCGAGGCGGCTTTAGTGCTGATGCCTTGCAGCCGGCCGCTACGCACTTGGTCGTAGATTGAGGCCCATCCATCCGGCAGATACGTGCGCAGCGATGGATCGTTCAGGATTTGTCCGAGTCCGCGGCTACCGGTCAGGGCAGCGTATTGGTTCTTCATGTGCGTTATCTGCTCGATCATCTGTTGATACTGCTTGCCCCATTGGGCCATCGTTTGCATCTGGTTGATCATGGCCGGGATGTCGGAATTGACGTTCACTGTCCATTGGGCATGCGCGCTCATGGACAGCGACACCGGAAGTACAAAAGCCAAAGCTCGACGCATCATCGTCACGGGTCTCATCGTTGAATCTCCATTGAGTTGGTTTTGTCGCGGAAGGGAAAACTTCTCACCCGTCGGCAGGCATGCTTGCCTTAGGGGTACGTTGCTTCTTTCCTGCACGGCGTTGTTGGAATAGGGGCATCCAAGCTTCGGGATCGGTTCCGACCTCTTGAATGACGGCGTCGAGGATCGCGACGTTTTCGGTGCTGCCGGAAAGCACAGCAAGCGCATCGTCCATTCCGTACAGGTCGAGCTTCGCGAAGCAGGACTGGTGCCCTTGCTTGATCAGGAAGGTGCGGGAAGTCGGGTCCAGTTCCCGCAACTTGTCGAACTCTTTTTGCGTTAGTCCGCAGCGTTTGTAGCTTTCGAACTCGGCCTGTGGATTCGGAAGGAATATTTTTGTTGGCGTCAGGTCACGGATGGCCTCGAAGATGTCCGACTTGATCGCGTTTTCCGGCGACAGCGATAACATCACAAGCCACTCATCACGCTTGCGACCCGTATTGAGCACGTCCAGCATGACTTTGGCAGTTGTTGGATACCGAACCGGAACCTGAAACTCTTCTACGATTGTCGTCAGCAACCCGCCTTGACGCTGCATGAGCTTTTTCAGGTGGAATAAATGAGCCAGCACTGGTTCAGTCGGTTCATATCCATCCTTGAGGAAGTCAGAAACGTCGAAGCCGACGATGTGTTCATTCGCCACCCCGACATACCCGATGCCTACGTTGTCGAGTGCCCAGGCAAACCGACCGTCTGTGGCATGGCACCACTGACCAAGGCGCTCGGCCAAGCAATTGCCGCCCAGGTTCGGGATATTTTCAAGCAGTCTGCTGAACTGGCGAAGGTGGAGCGGCAGACCGAAAACAGCGTCGACTGCGGACTTGATCTGCTTTTTTTCCTCCGCTGTTACCTTGCCGTCGCCGTCCCGGCCACAGGTGGTCACCAGGTCATAAAGATGCTCTCGAGTAAAGGGGGTGTCTGGCAGCTGAAAGGGCGCGAAGCCGGTTGGCTCTCCAGCCCGGATGGTGTAGTACACGCCCCCGCGGGTCAGGATGTAAATTTTTAGACCCTCGTCCTTGTCGAGCGCAAAGAGCTTGTTGTCGAACCGTTCCGTGAAGCCAACGGCAACGGTTTCGACCGTCGTCTTACCTGATCCAGTCGTCCCGAGGATCATGGTATGCCCGGCGACCTTCTCGCCAGTATTGTCTTGTCCCTCCCTCGTATAGTGGAAATTGAAGCTGTAGAGTGACCCGGCAAGCGTTTCCAGCGGCATGATTGCCGAGCCATCGCCCAGTGGATTGCCCGATGACTTGCCAGTTGAATAGTTGTGCATGCCAAAAGCCGCCGCCAGGCTACGGGTGGATTTCGGCACCGGGCGTGGGATGATCTTGGCGCCGGGGATGTGTGAGAGGTAGGTGTAAGGCGCAGAAAGCACCGCCTTGACGAAGCGGGCGCCGCAGTCCGTCAGAAACGCTGTCGACATCAAGGTTCCGGCCTCAAGCGCCTTGGCCTCGGTATCACCAAACACTGTTAGCGCGCCGTGGTATTCGCCGAAAGCGAGCTCGCCCGACGAGAGGTAGCCGAGCGCTTGCTTGAGCTCGGCTATTTCATGCTTGGCTTGGTCCCCCACCGATTCAAGCTTGCTTATTTGCGCCTTGATCGCCTCCTGTGCTGCGTGCGTGGGCAGACAGGCGAAACTTTGGGTGAACGTGAACTCCGCCGGCAACGCGAGCACTTTGTCAAACACACCGCTCTTCGTCGATGGAAATTCCTTTAAGTCGTAGTTCGTAGCAAAGCGAGTCCCGCTGTCGCCGCGGATCTCCTGGTCGTCATAACCCCAATGTAGCCACGAGCTTGGGATCAGCTCCTTCGCCGGCGACGCAAGTACTGGGATTTCCTCTTCGACACCGTTAAGCAGCCAGCCAAGGAAGCTATACACCTTCGAGAACATAATGCCGCTCCGCTCGTAGGTGGATAGCGGTTCGGGATCGTACGCCGACAGTCCTTTCAGTAGCTGGTCAGCGACATCCTCCAGTTCGGCCGCGCCTTCATCAGGATTGTCGTACTTGAGCAGTGCCGAGATATAAAACGTGTTCTCGTAGAAATTCCCGGTGTTGAACCGTGCGAGGTACGAGGACGAGAACTGACGCATGAATGCCGACTTGAACTGGTACTTATTCGCGAACCGGACTTTCTCGCGGCGCAAGGTCGTCCAGAAGCTCAAGCGCTTGCCCTTCGTCTTGGCCAGCGCCGCGAAGACCCGATTCAGTGAATTGAAGCGTACCTTGACGTCACTGTCGGGGAGCGACTCAAAAGGCATACCGGCGAGTTTGATGACGACCAAGGCACGGCCGTCCTCGTAGTTCACTACGCGCGGCGTGACGTGGCGGCCGATATCCGGCAGCTTGTCTTCACTCGCCGGTTGGTTTTTTAAAATAGCGCTGATAGACATGATGACTCCGCCCATATTTCATTGGTGACAACGTATAGGCCCAGCCGAAAAGCTTCGCGTTGCTGAAAAGCCTTTGCAGCCAACACCAGAATTCCAGGGCCAGGATTCGCAACGCTTGGTCATCCGTCTCACATACCTTCTTGCAGTACAGATAGACTGGCAGACCGACAGCGCCAAACAGCATTCCGCCTGGGCCGAAAAACACCGCGCCGACCGCGCCGGCGATCAGGCTGAACAACCCGATGAAGATGACGGCCAGGAGCGGGACGCCACCAAGCATCGCGACCCGTCCAAGGGCGTTAAACGAGGGGTAAACCTCCTGATCGCTCTGGTCCGCCATGATCAGACGAAGATATTCCAGAGATAGTCAGCGAGCCCGATGGCTCCGCCTGCAGCGGCGACCCACATCATTGCCGTGCCGACGTCCATCCAGGTATTGCGCTTGGCCCAAGCCTGCACGAACTCGTACAAGATGTAGGCGCCTGCACCGATACCGCAAACGCCGTAAAACCAGAGGCGCCAGTTCGTGGCTTCGGTTTTGGCGGAATCCAGACCGCCGGCCGTTGCGAGCTCGGGAGCGAGGGCAACGGAGACGCATAGCAGAATCGGGAGAATATTTTTCATGGCATACCTTTCCGTGGTGTTCACTGTTCGTTGAAGGCGTCCCAGTCGGCCGCAGCCTCGGCTTGGAGAGTGATCGAAGCCGTCGGTCCTGACTTGCTGGCTTCGGTTTTCCGGGCACCTTGCGACTGAGTCGGAATGACTGGAATTGCGAGCGTCGAAGTACTCGGCTCGCCTGATTTTGCATAACCTAGGACCTTGTCGACGTAGCTTGTTTTATTGCCCTCCATTTTTTGACCCGTTGTGAAATTGCCGCTGTAGTAACACGACAGGGCGGCGCGTTCCGCCCGGATGCCCTGACCAGACTGTTTTACAGCGCGCCTTAAACACTCCTTTTGTACGTCCGAGCCCGCCTCAGAATTGGTCTTTGGGTCGAAAGCCGAATAAATCGTTAGCCCGTAACGCTGAAAATTGTGTTTGTTGATTTGGCGGCATCCAACACTGAAATTGAAGCCTTGGGCATCAAGGGCCAATGCTGTAGCGATGGCTTCGTCCAGATTCCGTGGCTGCCGGAGCAGTCTGCCGCCTACTACGCCGATCGCAAAAGGATTGCCGCCCGATTCGATTTTGACCAGCTGTTGGTCCAAAGGAGTTCGTATATGCGGATCGCAATCACTGGCTGCCATTGAAAGCACCGGTGCGAAAGTCAGGCTCGCTAGACTTATTAGTTTAAATTTACGCATGACGGTTCCTTTTGGGCGAGGGAATCCAGCCCAACGTTGTGTATTCCATGCAGGCAAAATTTTTATTCGGTTTGAAAGCAGAGCGCTGGTGTGACAGCTTGAGATTACTTTTTATGCTTTTTGCATATATTGTGCAAAGTCATAGTTTGTCGAACAAAACGCATTTTTGAATTTTGTTTATTGCAGCAATTTTTCAGAGTAGGGCCGCTAGTCGAATATATATTTCGCATTTGAAATAGAAATGAGTAACCAGAAATCGATGTAAAAGTCTATTCTCTTCGGATGATGTTCGCAATTCACGTGGGCAGTAATCCACGCTTCTTTTGATGTGGATATGTCTTTTGCTGCAGGGTATCGCTGCGCGATACCCATGGCGTTTCGCCAAAGCCAAATCATGACTTAACTTGACTTGGAAGGTGAGATGAGACTCAATGAGTAAACCACTCCAGCTGGACGTCTTCAGCTGCGCTCTTTCAACTTGGAAATTTCCCGCGGTCTGTTTTTAAAAATTGCCAATTGGATTTAGTATGAACACCGATGCTTCAACCGATCCAACTCGCGTTATGCTGGCTGATGGGAATCCAATTTATGCCGTCGGGTGTGCGCTAGCTTTAGTGCACTTTGGAATTAAGTTAATTGGTGAAGCGAGGACGGTTGCAGATCTGGTAAGCGCTTACCAGACAGAGTGCCCAGACGTTGTGCTGATCGACGCTGACTTAGGAGGGAAGGGGGGAGGGATTGAAGGCGCACGACAGCTTTTGTCGGCTCATCGTGACGCAAAGATCGTGATTTTGGCGCAGGAGCTCCAAGAAGCGATTTATAGGGAAACCTACCGTATTGGGGTGCTAGCTTATCTAACCAAAGACCGTGACGCTGAAGACTTGGCGCTAGCTATCGATCAGGCTCACGCTGGGCGTCTTTTCTTTATGCCGCACATTGCCGAGCATTTGGCAAGTATAAAGATTCGAGGGGATAACTGTCCTCAAGATCTTCTAGATGGCAGAGAATTTGAAATTTTTCGACTTATAGCTCTCGGATACACCAACCAAGAGATTTCCGATGAGTTGGCCTTGTCGCTAAAATCGATTAGCAACTATAGTATGAGCATAAAGCAGAAGTTTCGTACAGAACGCATTGCGGAACTAACTAGAATTGCGATACGGTTCCGAGTGATCGAGCCTTAGTTGTCTGTCGCGCGAAAACCCAATCATTTATTGCAAGTAGCACAGCACAACGCTCCGGGCAAAGATCTTGTACCAACTGAACCGCAGCAGCCGGATCGCGCCAAGACTTTACTTGGCCACGCTCAGTTAGAAGTTCGTGTTCAACGCCTGTTGCCCACAGCGTTATGGTCACACCCCAAAAGCCGTCGGCCGTGAGCCCAATGGTCACTGTGCAGTTGTCAGGATTCGCCCAAACGATAGCGGCAAACTCATTTTTTTTCAGGCCCATGATTCGCGTGAGATCGGTCCATTCGACATCTGGTGAATTTTCGTGGCAAAGTCAACCCATGGTATGGAGGCACCTCAAGCTCTCTGTGTTTCAGTGAAGGAATTTGCGAAGGGGAAATCTTTGTCATACGTTCTCTTTCACGGAGACTACTCCAAGCCAACCGATTAAGGGTTGCCCAGCACAGCCAAAGGTGGGGCGTCCAGCTATTTTTGCTTCGTCCGTATTACCCGAACATCGGGAAGCGCTAGCGTATGGATGAACTCTGTCCGTGTACACACAAGTCATGTGTGTCAACCTGCACGGTGGAGCAATGACGGCTGCTAAAGCATGTTGCGCTATAGTCGTTATTTTATTTACGCCACACGTGCCATTCGTTCATGGGGCGAAAAACGCTGCCACCGCCGGTGCCGAATCGGTGTATTCCCGCACCGCGCGAATACGCCCATCCTCGCACACGAACAAGAAGTGGTAACGGTTGCGATACTCACGGCCATTCTTCAGGTGCGCAGCGCCTTCTGCTTCCAGAGCCACGCGCGATCCCTGTACGGTGCTGCCGGTAATCGTAAAATGCATGCTGCTCACCACCTCGCCCACAGGTCCAAAAAAATTTCGGCACTGCGATTTGTTCATCGTGCCGGGCGCCGCCAGCCAATATTCCAAATCGTCGCTTGCGAGGGCAAGTGCGCCGTCCAGGTCGTTCCGTTCCATATGGCGCAGGAAATCGATGGCTAATGCTTCATTGTTGTCGTTCATAGTGTCTCCGTATTGAAAAGGGCTGCAATCGCAGCCCGGTCGCGCCATCAGCGGCGGAAAGGTAGTGTCAGCAGGAAGAGGATCGTGCGCCAGTTCAGCAGTCGCAACGCAGCGCGGGCTTCCGTAGCGCGCAACTGCGCCGTGATCGGCATCGCGCCGAACGCAGTGCCCTTGATCAGAAGCTGGTCGCCGTCCCGTTCAAGCGAACTGATCTGCATTAGTTCGCTGTTGTCGGGCGAATAGAGTTTCATGCTCGCGCTCATTGCCGCACCGTCTTCTCGAAGTTGATCTTGAGGTCCTCGAACATCCTCATTGCCGTCGCGCGGCCCGCGCCGAACACGCCGCCACCCGGATGCTGGAACGGGCCGACCAGGTAGAAGCGGTCCACGCCAGGCACTGTGTTGCGACCCAGCTCGGGCGTCGGACGGTGCGCGCCGAACTGGTACAGGTAGCCGGCGATGCCGTGCAGGTCGCCACGCTGGAAGCTGGCTGACGTGCGTTCCATGTCCAGCGGACTATCGGTGTGCATGCCGATGATGTTGTTC
>Ga0187845_1000520_pt1 | contig 23030 bp, 20 predicted proteins | sample SpaLakP09_SKY_68_FD_134515 | JGI IMG/M metagenome (GOLD analysis project Ga0187845, IMG submission 134515) | Oligotrophic lake water microbial communities from Sparkling Lake, Wisconsin, USA - SP09_SKY_68 | ecosystem: Environmental > Aquatic > Freshwater > Lake | place: USA: Sparkling Lake... | reverse complement strand
TGCCGCCGGCGGCACCCAGCACCAGCACCAGCAGCAGCGGCGCGGCCAGATGCAGCAGCAACTGGCGGCGCAGGCTGCCCTGCGGCGGGCGCCAGCGCGGTAGCGCCATGTTCACGCCGCCGCTCCGCCGGCATCCGGCTCGATGCGGTAGCCCAGCCCGCGCAAGGCCCGCACCTGTGCCTGCGAACCGGCATCGGCCAGCTTGCGGCGCAGGCGGCTGACGAATACTTCTATCATGGTAGGATTTTTATCTTCGGCGTGGTCGTAGATCGCGTCGAGAAACTGGGTCTTGCTGACCACCCGTCCCGGACGGCGCAGCAGCAATTCCAGCACCGTCGCTTCGGCCGCCGTCAGGCCCAGATCGCGTCCATCCACGCTGGCCTGCAGGGTGGATGGTTCGAACACCAGATCGCTGAACTGCAGCCGCGCTTCTACCGGCGTACCACGGCGCAGCAGGGCGCGCAGGCGCGCTTCCAGTTCAGGCAGGGCAAACGGTTTGGCCAGATAATCGTCGCCGCCAGCGTCGAGGCCGGACACGCGGTCATCCAGGTCGAAGCGCGCCGTCAGGATCAGCACCGGCGCCGTCAGGCCCTGCTTACGCAGACGCCGCAGCACTTCCAGCCCATCCATGTCAGGCAGGCCCAGATCGAGAATCAGCAGGTCGTAGCTCTGGGCCAGACAGGCGCTGAGCGCATCGCGGCCGTTGTAGACCACGTCGGTCGGGTAATCGGACTGCGCTAGCGAACTACTGAGCCCCTGGGCAAGGTCGCGGTCATCCTCTACAAGCAGAAAACGCATGGCTATCCAATTCGGGCAAGGTTCAGGCAAGCTAGCCTAGGTAATATCACGGGTTCGTCTGATTGTAACTGACCCGGAATCACCGAGAGAGTCCAAGTATCATGTCCCGCATCTCGAAATGGCTACCCGGCCTTGCCGTGCTGGGAGTGGCCGTGGCCGCTGCAACCACCTTGCTCGGCACAGGAAATAAAACCGCTAGCCCTCCCCCTGCCGCCAGCCAGCCAGCCGCCAGCAATCCCGATAGCGTACGCTATCCGGCCGGTGCTGCGCAACTGGAAATGATTCATACCGAACAACTGGCCGCCGAGGCCATGCCTGTGGCCGAAGCCCTGAGCGCCCGCGTTACCTATGACGACGACGTCACCGCCCGCATCGGCGTCAGTGTGGCCGCCCGGGTACACGCCATCCGCGCAGCGGTAGGCGAACATGTGCGCGCCGGCCAGGTGCTGGCCGAGCTCGATTCCGCCGATTACAGCGCCGCTGTGGCCGATCTGGACAAGGCACGTGCCGACGAAACCCGCAAACATCAGGCGCTGGAACGGGCCCGCGTGCTGGTGCCGGGCGAAGCCATCGCCGGGCGCGATATGGAAGCCGCGCTGGCCGACTATCAGCAGGCGCGGGCCGAAACCGTGCGCGCCGAACAGCGCCTGCGCACGCTCACGCCAGCCGGCACGCGCGCCAGCCGCCAGCAGTTGCTGCTCACCAGCCCGCTGGATGGCGTAATCAGCGAACGCAATCTGTCGCCGGCACTCGATGTGGCGCCCGGCATGGCCAGCCCGCTGTTCGTGGTCACCAATCCGAAACGCCTGTGGCTGCAGCTGGATGTGCCGGAAAGCCTGCTGCCGCAGCTGCACAAGGGCGTCAAGGTCGATGTCGAGAGCGACGCCTATCCCGACCAGCATTTCAGCGCCAGCCTGAGCGACTCCGGTCTGGTGATCGACCCCAACACGCGCCGCGTGGTGGTGCGCGCCCGTATCGATAACAGCGCCGGCAAGCTGCTGCCGGAAATGTATGTGCGCGCCACCCTGCTGCAGGACAGCGGCAGCGCCGTACGGGTGCCGAATAGCGCGCTGGTCAACCGCGGCGTCCACACCTATGTGTTCCTGCAGCGCGCGCCCGGCCAGTTCCAGCGCCTGTCCGTACAGATGCTGACCCACGGCGCCGAAACCAGCTATGTGAGCGGCCTGGCTGATGGCGCCCGCATCGTCACCAGCGGCGCCCTGCTGCACGACGCCGACCTCAGCGCCCGCGCAGGCAAAGCGCCATGATGGATCGCCTGATCATGTTCGCGCTGCGCCAGCGCGGCTTTGTGATGGTACTGGTAGCCGCCCTGATCGGCTATGGCTGGTATGCGCTGTCCAATCTGCCCATCGAAGCCTTCCCCGATGTGCAGGATGTGCAGGTGCGGGTAATTTCGCAGCTGGCCGGCCAGCCGCCGGAAGACATGGAACGCAGCGTGACCCAGCCCATCGAACGGGAAATGGGCGGCATTCCCCATCTCACCAACGTGCGCTCGGTCACTATGACCGGGCTGTCCGTGGTCACCCTGACCTTTGACGACGACACCGATAATTATTTCGCCCGCCAGCAGGTCACGGAAAAACTCTCCACCGTGACGCTGCCGGCCGGCGTGCAGCCGCAGCTGGCGCCCCTGTCGACGGCGGTGGGCGAGATCTACCGCTATGCCATCGACGCGCCCGGCCTGAGCGATGCCGAGATCCGCACCCTGCAGGACTGGACTATCCGTCCGGCCCTGCGCATGACGCCCGGGGTGGCCGACGTGAGCAGCTTCGGCGGCGCCATCCGCGAATACCAGATCGAAGCCGATCCATTTTTGCTGCGCAAATACCAGCTCACCCTCGACCAGCTGAGCCAGGCCATCGCCAATGGCAGCGGCAATGCCGGCGGCGGTCTGGTGCGCATGGGCGACGCCAGCCTGATCGTCCGCTCCGCCGGCCTGTACAAGGAACTGGCCGATCTGGGCCGCGTCGTGGTGGCGGCCCGTCAGGGCCGCGCCATCACGGTGGCCGATGTGGCCAGCGTCAAGATCGGCGAACGCCAGCGCTACGGCATTGTCGCCGCCGACCAGCGCGACAGCGTGGTGGAAGGCATCGTCTCGATGACCAAGGGCGGCAATCCGTCCAAGATCAATGCCGACCTGAAGGCCCGCATCGCCCAGCTGCAGACCCGCCTGCCCGCTGGCGTGAAAATCATTCCCCTCTACGACCGGACCGATCTAGTGCACCATACCGTGTCCACCGTGGCGGAAAACCTGCTGACCGGCGCCGTGCTGGTGATCGTGATCCTGGTGCTGTTCCTGTCCAGCTGGCGCGCCGCCCTGATCGTGGCCACCGTGATTCCGCTGGCCCTGCTGTTCGCCTTCATCCTGATGCATGCGCGCGGCGTGTCGGCCAACCTGATCTCGCTCGGTGCAGTGGACTTCGGCATCATCATCGACAGTGCCGTGGTGATCGTGGAAGCGCTGATGGTACGCATGGCGGCCATGACGCTGCACGACCATCATCCTGTCAGCGCCCGCCTCAACGTGCTGCACCGGACCATGAACGAACTGTCCCATCCGGTGCTGTTCTCCAAGGCCATCATCATTCTGGCGTTCGTGCCCATCTATACCTTCCAGCGCGTGGAAGGCAAGATCTTCACGCCGGTAGCGCTGACGCTGACCTTTGCGCTGGTAGGTGCCGTGCTGCTGACCTTTACCCTGCTGCCCACCCTGCTGTCGTGGACCATCCAGCGCAAGCCGCTGGTGGAACAGCATCAGGCCTGGCTGAGCGGCCTGCAGCAGCGCTATCACCGCCTGCTGGACTGGACGCTGCGCCGCTCCCGCAGCGTGCTGCTGTGGTCTGCCGTGCCGGTCGTGCTGGCGCTGCTGCTGGCCACCCGGCTGGGCAGCGAATTCATGCCCAAGCTGGACGAAGGCAATATCTGGCTGACCATCACCCTGCCCACCTCCGCTTCGCTGGAGACCACCAAGCAGGTGGAGCGCCTGATGCGCCAGACCCTGCAGAAATATCCGGAAGTGGCGCACATCATCAGCCAGGCCGGGCGGCCGGACGACGGCTCCGATCCAAAGGGGCCGAATAATCTGGAGACGCTGGTTGACCTCAAGCCGCGCAAGGAGTGGCGCTATGCCGACAAGGATGCGCTGATCGCCAGCATGTCGGCCGAGCTGGCCAAGATCCCCGGCATCAACGCCAACTTCTCGCAGGTGATCCAGGATAACGTGGAAGAATCGCTGTCGGGCTTCCGCGGCGAAATCGTCGCCAAGGTCAGCGGCAATGACCTCGATATTCTAGAAAACAAGGCACAGCAGCTGATCGATATCCTGCAGAATATACCGGGCGCCATTGATGTGGATGCCACCCACATCGGCGGCCAGAGCGAAATCGTGGTCACGCCCGACCGCGCCCGTCTGGCGCGCTACGGCATCGCCATAGCCGACGTCAATACGCTGGTGACGGAAGCCCTGTCCGGCGCCGCCGTCAGCACCTATTATGAAGGCGAGCGCCGCTTCGATGTGGTGCTCAAGGTACGCACCAGCGAGCGCAACAGCATGGACGCCATCGGCGCCCTGCAGCTGAGCATACCCGGCAGCCAGGCCGGCAATGGGCCGGCCAGCATAGCGCTGCGCGACGTGGCCCGCATCGAACTGCGCCAGGGTGTCTCGCGCATCCAGCGCGAAGCAGGCGCGCGCAGCGTGATCGTGAAAATGAATCTGCTGGGACGCGATCAGGGCAGCTTCATCGAAGAAGCCCAGCGCACCGTGCAGGAAAAAGTCAGCCTGCCCGACGGCTACGAAATCAGCTGGGGCGGCCAGTTCGAAAATTCCCAGCGGGCTGCCAAGCGGCTGGCCGTGATCATTCCGCTCACCGTGCTGCTGATGTTCTCGCTGCTGTTCTGGGCCTTCCGTTCGCTGCGGCTGGCGGGGCTGGTGCTGGGCATGGTGCCGTTCACCATGATCGGCGGTCTGGGCGGCCTGGCGCTGGCCGGGCTGCACCTGTCGGTATCGGCTGCGGTCGGCTTTATCGCCGTAGCAGGCATTTCGGTACAGAATGGCGTAATCATGGTGGAAGAAGTCCTGCAGCGCGTGCGTGACGGCGCACCGGTGCCGCATGCAGTGGTGCAGGGCGCCGTGATGCGTCTGCGTCCCATTCTGATGACAGCGCTGATGGCCGGTATGGGCTTGCTGCCAGCGGCCCTGTCGCATGGCATCGGCAGCGAAACCCAGCGTCCATTTGCCTGCGTGATCGTGGGCGGTATCATCAGCGGCACGGTGTTTACCCTGCTGGTGCTGCCAGTGGCACTGCGCTTGTTTGGCAATTTCTCGGAACCGGGCGATAACACCCCGGCAGCACTATGATCCCGCGCCTGAATTTCCCCCTTGCCGCCAGCGCCCTGCTGCTGCTGGCTGGCTGTGCCGCCGGTCCTGACTACCAGCGTCCGGCGCTGGCGCTGCCGGCCCGCTACACGGCGGATGACCAGCAACTGGCCGCGCCCCTGCAAGTTCAGCAGCAGATCCGCCAGAACTGGTGGAATGTGTTCGGCTCGCCCGAACTGGATGCGCTGATCGAGCAAGCCTGGCAGCACAATCCCGGCCTCGCCTCGGCGCAGGCGAATCTGCGCGCGGCGCAGGAAAACGTCGCCGCCCAGCAAGGCTACTTCTTCCCGACTGTGCAGCTAGGCTACAGCCCCAGCCGCACCAAACTGGCCGGCAACGAGGGCGGCAACTCGCCCGGTGTGCAGGGCAACGGCAGCGTCATCAGCACCACCCAGAATACCCCCGCCAGCCAGGGCGGTACGGCGCCCTTCAACGCCCCTGTCATCTACAACTTCCATACGGCACAGCTGAGCGTGGCCTATACGCCGGACGTGTTCGGCGCCAACCGGCGCCAGCTCGAATCGGTGCAAGCCCAGCAGGAGTACCAGCAGTATCAGCTGCAGGCGGCCTATCTGACGCTGGCCTCCAACCTGGTGGCTGGCGCCATTCAGGACGGCCTGCTGCGCGAACAGCTGAGCCTCAACCAGGACATCGTCGCTACGGCCCAGCGCACGCTGGCACTGGTGCAGCGCCAGCAGCAGGCGGGCTATGCCAGCGGCATCGAACTGGCCAGTGCGCGCAATGCGCTGGCGCTGGCGCAGCAGGCGCTGCCGCCGCTGCGCCGCCAGCTGGAACAGAACCGTGATCTGCTGCGTTTGCTGGCGGGCCTGAGCATCGAACAGGAGTTGCCGGCCTTCCAGCTGGCCAGCTTCCAGCTGCCGCAGGCGCTGCCGCTGTCGCTGCCGTCGCAGCTGCTGGAACAGCGGCCCGACATCCGCGCCGCCGAAGCCCAGTTAAAAGCCGCCAGCGCACAGGTCGGCGTGGCCCGCGCTGCTCGCCTGCCGCAATTTACCATGACAGCCAATGGGGGCGGCGCGGCCAGCGAGTTCAGCCAGATGTTCTGGAACAGCGGCAAGTTCTTCGCACTCAGCGCCAGCATTACCCAGACCCTGTTCGACGGCGCGACCCTCAAGCACCGCGAGCGTGCGGCCGAAGCCAGCCTGCAGGCTGCCGCGGCCGACTACCGCAGCGCCGTCGCCACCGCCCTGCAAAATGTGGCCGACGTACTGCACGCCATCGATAGCGATGCTGCTGCCGTACAAAGCGCTGCCGACGCGGCCGGCGCCGCCCGCACCACGCTGCAGCTCAGCCAGCGCCAGCATGGCGCCGGAGCGCTGGACCAGACGGGACTGCTGGCAGCACAGCAGAATCTATTGCAGTCGCAACAGCAACTGGCGCAAGCCCGCGCTAGCCAGCTCGGCAATACAGCAGCGCTGTATCAGGCGCTGGGCGGCAGCTGGCAAGAGCCCCTGCGCAGCAAGGAGTAAACATGAAACGTCTCATCCCTCCAGCCCTGGTTCGGTGCACTGCGTCGGCCCTGCTGGCCGCCAGCCTGCTGGGCGCCTGCAGCAGCGCGCCGCAGCGTCCTGCCGTCGACTGGCAGCACGGCGCCCACCATGCCACCATCGTCACCGTGTATGCGCCTGAGGCCGAACGCAGCAGCCTGCCGCCCTGTCTGGCAGCCTTGCCTGCCGAGCAGCTGGCCAGCCACCGCTATGTCAAAGTGCACTACCACCATGTGCGCCTGCTGCACAGCAGCGTAGCGGAACTACCGGCCGACATGGCGGCCGGCGTGGGCAGCGAAGTGGAAATCTGGCCCGCCGATTGCCATGCCGGCCAGCTGGCGCGAATTAGCCGTGTGCTGGTGGCGGAGCCAAAAACGCATGAATAAGGACTGTTGCCACAAATTGCTGTGCGCGGCTCTGGGGCTCGCGCTCAGCGCCAGCGCCGCGGCCCAGCAGGAGCAGCCGGAACTGGCGTTCAGCGGCGACTTCGGTATCGGCCTCAACCAGAACCATGTGGCTGAAGCCGCACGCGCCCAGCACGCCAGCATGGTGCCGTATCTGAATGGCGAATACGGTCCCGCCTTCGCCCGCATCGATACTTTCGGCGTGGGCCTGTGGCCGCTGGCTGCGGGCCATGTAGAACTGCTCACCCGGGTGGTCGGCGACGGCTATCAGCCGGCTGACCGCAGCCTGCCCAAACGGCGTGATTCGCTGCCGCTGGGGCTGGGCAGCTTGCAGATCACCCCGTATGGCGCCTTCATGGCGAATCTGTACCGCGATGCGGGCGCATCGCACGGCACCCTGGCCAGCTTGCTGTATGCCGCAGAATTACCACTAAAAGAGGCGACCTTCTATCCCCAATTCGGGCTGGAATACCGCAACGCCGCATATCTGCGTTACTATGACGGGACGTCAGCCTACCGTCCCGGTGCCGCTAATAGTCCTTACATCGCGCTATTTACGGAAATCCACCTGAAACAACGTTGGTATTTCAACGTCAATTTGCGCAAAAGCTGGCTGGGCACATCCATACGGAACAGCCCATTGGTGATCCACCGGAGCCCCAGCACGGCTCTGGCCGCCATTAGTTATCGCTTTAATTAAGTTTAAGCGCTTTATTTAATTTACCGAACGCAAGACGGTACTCTGACATTAGGAAAGTTATGAAGACTATTACGCTGCCCGGGGGCGACCATGCTGTCCTCGCGCTGCACGGGTTGCTCGGCAATCCGCTGGAAATGCAGTATTTGGGCAAACGGCTGCAAAAAGCCGGTTATACCGTAGTGATTCCCCTGATTCCCGGTTATGGCTATGCCACTGGCGCCGGCCAGTCCTACCGTACCGCCACCTTCGATGCGTGGTATCAGGAAGTGGTGCAGCATTTCGAGGAGCTCAAGCGCAACTACAAAACCGTGTCCGTCACGGGGCTGTGCATAGGCGCCGTACTGGCGCTCAAGCTGGCCATCGAGCGCAGCGACGACATCTCTGCCCTGTCGCTGCTGGCCACCACGCTGGCTTACGACGGCTGGAGCCTGCCGTGGTACCGCTTCCTGCTGCCGCTGGCCTATTACACCCCGGCGCGCCGCTGGTATGCCTACCACGAGCGCCATCCCTACGGCCTTAAGAATGAAAACCTGCAGCGCTGGATCGCCCGTGAAATGCAGGTCACCGGCTCCTCGGCGGCTGGCGCCTCGCGCCTGTCGGCCGAAGGCATCTTCCAGGCCCACCGCCTGATCAAGCAGGTGCGCAGCCAGCTGCACAAAGTCACCACCCCGGCACTGATCATTCACGCCGAGGAAGACGATGTAGCCAGCACGGCCAGCGCCGATTTCGTGGAAAGCCAGATTAAATCGGTCTCCAAGCGTAAAATTATTCTGCACAACAGTTATCATATTATTACATTGGACAATGAGAAAGAAATCGTTGCCGACGCATCGATCAATTTCTTTGACCAGCACCTGCCTGTCCGTATTCCTGAACTCAAGATTGCCTAAGCACGTAAGTTATGACCACCTCTTCTTTATCCGCTGTTATCCGTCTGCTGGCCAAAAGCCTGGACGTTCCTGCTGACACCATCACCGGCGCTACCGAACTGGAAGCTCTGGGCGCCGACTCGCTCACCGTGATCGAACTGATCTTCGATCTGGAAGAGGAATTCAACATCCAGATCGGCGACGAGCGGCCCGACCTCAAAGTGGTGCAGGACATCGCCGACCATATCGACCGCTATCTGGCCAACCGCAGCGAGGCGCAATGAGCGGCCGCCGTGTCGTGATCACCGGCCTGGGCGGCGTTTCCGCCCTGGGCATAGGCGCCCGGCAGAATTTCGAACAGGCTTTACAAGGCCACAGCGGCATCGGCCTGCTGGAACTCAAGGGCGAGCGCCAGCGTCCCGGCCTGCCGGCGGCGCAGATCCGCGCGGCGCTGCCGGACATCATCCGTACCGCCGAACAGCCGCTGTTCGACCGCAATGCCATCATGGGCATGCTGGCCGCGCAGGAAGCGCTGGCACAGTCCGGGTTTGCCGTCGAGAACGAGGCCGAGGCAGAAGCCAGCGGCGTGTTCTGGGGTACCGGCATGGGCGGCTCCACCACGCTGGAAGCGGGCTATGTCGATCTGTTCGTCGAAGGTAAATCGCGCATCCGTCCCATGTCGGTGGTCGCTGGCATGAACAACGCTGCGGCCTCCCAGATCGCGCTGCGCTACCAGTTCAAGGGCACGGTCAACAATTACAGCTGCGCCTGCGTTTCCTCGGCCCAGGCCATCGGCGAAGCCTACCGCCACATCCACCATGGCTACGCCGACCGGGTACTGGCCGGCGGCTCGGAAGCGCTGCTCAACTACGGCGTCGTCACGGCCTGGGATTCCATGCGCGTGCTGGCGCCGGCCGACGGCACTCACCCGGAACGCTCGTGCCGCCCATTCTCCGCCGACCGCAACGGTCTGGTGCTGGGCGAGGCAGCCGCTGCCGTGATGCTGGAATCGCTGGACTCGGCACGCGCCCGCGGCGCTGTCATTCTGGGCGAACTGGTCGGCTATGGCGCCAGCAACGACGCCAGCCACATCACCAAGCCCGATCCGCTCGGTCAGGCCCGCGCCATGCAGATGGCGCTGCGCCACGCCGGTCTGGCGCCGCAGCAGGTGGCCTACATTAACGCCCACGGCGCCGGTACGGCGGCAGGCGATCTGGCCGAAGCCGTTTCCATCAGCCAGATTTTCGGCCCTGCCACCCAGCAGCTGCTGGTGAGCTCCACCAAATCCATGCACGGCCACACGCTCGGCGCTGCCGGTGCGCTGGAATTCATCCTCACGGCCCAGACCCTGGGCACCGGTTCGGTCCCGCCCACCGCCTTCCTCGAACAGGCCGACGCCGAGTGCCAGCTCGATCTGGTGCCGCTGCAAGCCCGTCACGGCCTGCAGATCGAAGCGGCGATGTCGAATTCCTTCGCCTTCGGCGGCAGCAATGTCTCGCTGATCGTGCGGCAATTCCACGGCGCCTAGCCAGACTGCGCGGCTCCCCGCTGGCAGGTGCGCGCGTCCGGCTTGACCGGACGCGCAATCACGGGTCTACTAGCGCGACACAACAATAACGGAGCCCACCTTGAACGTCACGTCTGCCAGCGCCAGCGCGCCCTCCTCCATGTCTGGCCGCCGCATCATCGCCCTGGTGATGATGCTGTTTTTCGCTTTCGGCTTCTGTACCGTACTGGTCGATACGCTGGTGCCCAAACTCAAAGGCCTGTTTGCGCTGAACTACGCGGAAGCCATGCTGACCCAGTTCTGCTTCTTCGGCGCCTACTTCATCGTCTCGCTGCCGGCCGCACGGCTGATCCGCCAGCTCGGCTATCTGGAAAGCGTGACCATGGGGCTGGCCATCATGGCGGCAGGCTGCCTGGCATTCACCCCCGCCGCCGAACATGGCAGCTATCCGGCATTTCTGGCCGCCCTGTTCGTGCTGGCTGCCGGCGTTACCATCGTGCAGGTGGCAGCCAATCCGCTCGCTGCCCGGGTCGGCGATCCGCGCCACGCCCACAGCCGGCTGACGCTGGCGCAGGCCTTCAATTCGCTGGCCACCGCCATCGGTCCCCTGTTCGGTGCTGCCTTTATCCTCAGCGATGAAGGCGCCGCCCCCATCGCCAGCGGCCTGAGCGCCGCTGCCCAGCGGCTCGAAGCGGGCCGCTCGGTACAACTGCCCTTCCTGATGATAGGCCTGACGCTGGGCGTGCTGGCCGCCATCTGCTGGGCCTGCCGTCGCTGGGCGCCGGCCAGCAACGACCAAGCCCAGAGCGGCGGCTATCTGGCCCTGCTGGGCCGGCCGCGCCTGATGCTGGGCGTGCTCGGCATTTTCCTCTACGTGGGCGCCGAAGTGGCGATCGGCAGCATGCTGGTCAACTACCTGATGCAAAGCAGCGTGCTGGGCACCAGCGTGCGCACTGCCGGTTCCATGGTCTCGGTGTACTGGGGTCTGGCCATGGTGGGCCGCTTTATCGGCGCCGGCCTGCTCAAGCGCGGCAAACCCGGCCTGCTGCTGGCCGGCTGCGCGGCTGCTGCGGGCCTGCTGGCGATAATCTCGCTATCGAGTTCCGGCTATGTGGCGGCAGCCAGCATCCTCGCCATCGGTTTGTGCAATTCCATCATGTTCCCCACCATTTTCACGCTGGCACTGGAAGGCAGCGCAGAACAGGCGCCCCAGGCTTCCGGCCTGCTCTGTCTGGCCATTGTGGGTGGCGCCATCATCCCCGTGCTGGTAGGCACGGTGGCCGATCACTCCAGCCTGGCAACGGCGCTGTGGGTGCCGGTACTGTGCTATGCGGGTATAGGCGCTTACGGCGTGTACGCCAGCAAAAACTAAGGCGCACCACGCAATGCAAATAAGTCAAATTGAATATATTTGAAATAAATTCGTTTAATTTGCTATATTTGCTCAATTCTGTATAATGCAGGGCATCAGCGGCCACTCCCGGCCGCTCGCTACAACCATGCGAGGTGATGATGTCCATGCAGCCAGAATTTTCCCGCGAACAGCTAGCACTGCAACGCGCCATGCGCGCCAAAGAGGCGCTGCACGAAGCGCTTGAGCGTGCCCGCAAGGCTTCGTATGCAGCCACCATCTTGGCCGAATATGCACGTGCACGCCAGAACGCCATTCCGCGCATGCACGCCGCGTAAATCGGCGCGCCAGCGGGCGGCAACTGGGCTACACTAGCAACACCATCCATTGTGTAGGCCGCCATGCCCGCGAAGAATCTGCCTGAGCTGATCACCCTGAAACGTCTGATCGACGAAGGCGGCGCCCATCTGCAAGTGAGCACCCCTTGCAGCGTGGCCATGGACGGACGTGATTTCCCCGTCTACACCGTGGCCATGGGGAATCCCGATCCGCAAGTCCCGGCACTGGGCTTTTTCGGCGGCATCCACGGGCTGGAGCGCATAGGCACGCAGATTGTGCTGGCGTTTCTGGAAAGCCTGCTGGCACGGCTGCGCTGGGACCACACACTGCATCAGCAGCTGACGTCGTTACGGCTGGTGTTTATGCCGCTGGTTAATCCGGGCGGCATGTGGCAGGCTACGCGCTGCAATCCGCAAGGGGTGGACCTGATGCGCAATGCGCCCGTCAGCGCCACCGACAGCGTGCCCTTCCTGCTGGGTGGCCAGCGCTATAGCCGCCACCTGCCGTGGTATCGCGGCCGCGCCGATGCACCGATGGAAGCCGAGAGCCGCGCCGTGTGCGATTTCGTCACGCGCGAACTGCTGCCGCGCCAGTTCAGCCTGGCTCTCGACTGCCATTCCGGCTTCGGCCTGCGCGACCGCATCTGGTTCCCCCATGCCCATACCAGCACGCCGATCCCCCATCTGCCCGACATTGCCGCGCTGGAGCAGCTGTTCAGCGCCAGCTACCCCAACCACAACTATGTGTTCGAGCCGCAGAGCCGGCAGTACCGCACCCATGGCGACCTGTGGGACTACCTGTATCTGCAAGGGACCGATGCAGAGCAGCGGATATTCCTGCCGCTGACGCTGGAGATGGGCTCATGGCTATGGGTAAAGAAAAATCCGCGTCAATTGTTCGACCGTATCGCCATGTTCAACCCCACCGCGCGCCACCGCCAGCAGCGTGTGCTGCGGCGCCACCTCACGTGGTTCGATTTCCTTATGCGCGCCACCATCAGCCACCAGTCATGGCTGCCGTCCGGCATGGCGCGCAAAGTGCAGCACAAGCGCGCGCTGACGCAGTGGTACGGCTGATGGAACGCTGGATACTGCTGCGCGGGCTGGTACGCGAGCAGCGCCACTGGGGCAGCTTCCCCGCCACGCTGACCGCAGCGCTGCCGGGCGCGCAACTGTACACGCCCGACCTGCCCGGCAACGGCAGCCGCTGCCGCGCAACCAGTCCGGCCAGCGTGCGGCAGATGGTGGAAGCCTGCCGCCAGCAACTGCAGCAGGCCGGCATAGCACCGCCTTATGCGCTGCTGGCACTATCGCTGGGCGGCATGGTGGCGCTGACGTGGGCACAGCTCTACCCGCAGGAACTTACCCGCTGCGTGCTGGTCAATACCAGCATGCGGCCCTACAGCCCTTTCTACCAGCGCCTGCGCTGGCACAACTACGGCGCCATCCTGCGCCAGCTGCTGCTGGGCGGAGCGCGCAGCCAGGAACAGCTGATCCTGCGCCTGACCAGCAATACCGGCAGCGCGCAGGAGCGTGCTGCGCTGGTCGAGCAGTGGCTGGGCTATCAGCACGAATGTCCGGTCTCGCGCCGCAACGCGCTACGCCAGCTATGGGCGGCAGCGCGCTTCCGTGCCGCGCCACAGCAGCCGCCCCTGCCGCTGTTGCTGATCGCCAGTGCTGGCGACCGGCTGGTCGATCACGCCTGCACGCTGCGGCTGGCACAGGCATGGCAGACGCCCGTACGGCTGCACCCCACGGCCGGCCACGACCTGCCGCTCGACGCCGGCGACTGGCTGGCGCAGCAGATCGCCGGCTGGCTGGCGGCCGCGCCGGCTGCATAGTATGTTAGGCTTATGCCCCCATCCATACGCCCCCCGCTGCCATGAACTGTCGCGATCACTGCGGTGCCTGCTGCATCGCGCCTTCCATCTCCAGCCCTATCCCCGGTATGCCGAACGGCAAGCCGGCTGGCGTACGCTGCATCCAGCTCGACCACCAGGAGCGCTGCAAAATCTTCGGCCAGCCTGAGCGGCCGGCCGTCTGCGCCTCGCTCAAGCCGGCCAGCGAATTCTGCGGCGAAAATCGTGAACAGGCGATGCGCTGGCTGGGGCAGGTGGAAGAGGCCACCCGCCCCGGCCAGTAAGTCCGCGCATACTTTTTGCATTATGCTTGCGTGAGATTGAGCTTGTTAGCAGCTGGGCATGGTAAGCTTCGACCCCGGCCTGCGTAGGCGGCTACCTCTATTTCAATCTCACTATTTATCTCATGGATATCGTTCTCACACTCAAAGCCCTGATCATGGGTCTGGTTGAAGGTTTTACGGAATTTCTGCCGATTTCTTCCACGGGTCACCTGATTCTGACCGAGCATTTGCTGGGCTTCCAGGGCATGGAAGAGAAAATGAAAGTGTTCGAGATCGTGATTCAGGCCGGCGCCATCTTCGCCGTGTGCTGGGAATACCGCGCCCGCATCGCAGCCGTGCTGACCGGCCTGGGCGACCGCAAGCAGCAGCGCTTCGCCATCAACGTGCTGATCGCCTTCCTGCCGGCCGCCGTACTCGGCGTGCTGTTCAGTAAAGCCATCAAGGCCAAGCTGTTTGCGCCGGTGCCAGTGGCGCTGGCCTTCATCATCGGCGGTCTGGTCATCCTGTGGGTGGAAAAACGCGAACGCCAGAACCCCGGCATGGTGCGCATCCATTCGGTCGATGACATGGGCCCGGCCGACGCGCTCAAGATCGGCATCGCCCAGGCCTTCGCCCTGATTCCGGGCACCAGCCGTTCCGGCGCCACCATCATGGGCAGCATGCTGTTCGGCCTGTCACGCCAGGTGGCGACTGAATTCTCCTTCTTCCTTGCCATTCCTACCCTGCTGGGCGCGACCGTGTATTCGCTGTACAAGGAACGTGCGCTGCTGTCGGCGGCTGATTTGCCGCTGTTCTCGGTCGGCACCGTAGCGGCCTTTGTTTCGGCCTTCCTGTGCGTGCGCTGGCTGCTGCGCTACATCAGTACCCACACCTTCACCGCTTTCGCCTGGTACCGCATCGCCTTCGGCCTGCTGGTATTGTTTACCGGCTACACCGGCATGGTGGTGTGGGCGGACTAAACCCAAGCAGTAAAACCCCGACGTCTCAATGATTCAAACGCAATATCAGCAACAAGCGCTCCACCTGCTGCAAACCGTGTTCGGCTACCCGGCCTTCCGCGGCCAGCAGGAGGACATCGTCAGCCATGTCTGTGCGGGCGGCGATGCGCTGGTATTGATGCCTACCGGCGGCGGCAAGTCGCTGTGCTACCAGATCCCCGCGCTGGTGCGCGACGGCGTGGGCGTGGTGATCTCGCCCCTGATCGCGCTGATGCAGGATCAGGTGGACGCACTGGCCGAGGTAGGCGTACGCGCCGCCTTCCTCAACTCTACCCAAACTTACGAAGAAGCCAGCCGCATTGAGCGGCTGGTGCGCACCGGCCAGCTCGATCTGGTGTACGTGGCGCCGGAACGGCTGATGACGGAGCGCTGCCTGAATCTGTTCCAGGATTCGAAAATCGCCCTGTTCGCCATCGACGAAGCGCACTGCGTATCGCAATGGGGCCACGACTTCCGGCCCGAATACATCCGCCTGTCGGTGCTGCACGAGCAGTTCCCCGATGTGCCGCGCATCGCGCTGACGGCAACGGCTGATCCGCAGACCCGCGCCGAAATCGTCCACCGCCTGCAGCTGGACGACGCCATGCAGTTCGTCTCCTCGTTCGACCGGCCGAATATCCGCTACCAGATCGTCGAGAAAACCAATGGCCGCAAGCAGCTGCTGGATTTCATCACCAGCGAGCATGGCGGCGATTGCGGCATCGTCTACTGCCTGTCGCGCAAGAAGGTGGAAGAAACGGCCGAATTCCTCAACGAGAACGGCGTGCGCGCCATGGCCTATCACGCCGGCATGGAACACGCCAAGCGGGCCGCCAATCAGGCCCGCTTCCTGCGCGAAGAAAACATCGTGATGTGCGCCACCATCGCCTTCGGCATGGGCATCGACAAGCCCGATGTGCGCTTTGTCTGCCACCTTGATCTGCCCAAGAGTATCGAAGGCTATTATCAGGAAACGGGACGGGCCGGACGCGACGGCGCACCGGCCAGCGCGTGGATGGCTTACGGCCTGCAGGACGTGGTGCTGCAGCGGCGCATGATCGATGAATCGGAAGCCGACGAAACCTTCAAACGCGTGCTGGGCACCAAGCTCGACGCCATGCTGGGCCTGTGCGAAACCCTGAGCTGCCGGCGCGTGCGCCTGCTCGACTATTTCGGCGAACAGGCCGGCCCTTGCGGCAACTGCGATACCTGTCTGATTCCGCCCGTCTCGTTCGACGGCACGGTGCCGGTACAGAAGCTGCTGTCGGCCATCTACCGGGTCGACCAGCGCTTTGCCGCGGGCCATGTGATCGAAGTACTGCGCGGGATGGAAACGGAACGCATCAAGACCTGGCACCACGACTCGCTGTCCGTGTACGGCATAGGCGCCGACCGCAGCGAGCAGGAATGGCGCGCCATTTTGCGGCAGGTGATAGCACTCGGTCTGGTGACGGTCGATCATGAACAATACAGCTCGCTCAAACTGACCGATGCTGCGCGTCCCGTGCTCAAAGGCGGGCAGAAGGTGCAGCTGCGCCAGTATCAAAAACCCGTCAAGCAGAAGAGCTCCAGCCGCAGTTCCAAGGGATATGTGGAAAGCGACCTGTCGCCGCGCGAACAGGCCATCTTCGACAAGCTGCGCTGGTGGCGGGTGGAGACGGCGCGCGCGCACGATGTGGCGGCCTACATCATCTTCAACGACGCCACCCTGCGCGAGATCGCCAAGGCCCGCCCTACCACGCTGGCCGAGATGCGCGGCATTTCCGGGGTGGGCGAGAAGAAGCTGGCATCCTACGGCGACGAAATCGTCGCCATCATCCGCGAAATGGATTAAAACGGCGGCGGAATAGCGCTACAGGACGGCGCTTCCACGGTATCATGCAGCATCTGGGCGATCTTTGTCGCCGCGCCATACCGGAGCCAGCCTGATGATCAAATTCGGCCTTACCGCAGCACTCCTCGTTTCCCTCGGCAGCGCTGCAGCTGCCGCCATCGCCGCAACTGCGGGCACTGCGCCTGCCGATACCATCTACCGCAACGGCTACGTCTACACGGTGGACGCCAAGGACAGCGTGCAGCAGGCACTGGCCGTGCGCGCCGGACGCATCGTGTACGTGGGCGACGATGCGGGCACGCAGGCCTATACGGGCAAGAAAACCCGCGTCATCGATCTGCAGGGCCGCATGCTGATGCCGGGCCTGATCGACGGCCATATGCACCCGCAATCGGGCGGTAGCCGCCTGCTCAATTGCAGCCTCGATTACGAGAACCTCAGCGTGCCGCAGTTTCAGGCACGCATACAAGCCTGCCTCGACAAGGACAAAAAATCCGACAGCAAGCGCTGGATGGTGGTGGTCAACTGGTTCCAGCAGGGCATGCAGCCCGACGGCGTAGAAACCACCGCAGCCACGCTCGATGCGCTGAAAACCGAACGCCCCATCATCGTCCGTTCATCCTTCGGCCACTCCTCGCTGCTCAACTCCAAAGGCATAGCGCTGGCCGGTATCAAGGCCGATACGCCCGATCCTGCCGGCGGCAAGATTGTGCGCGATGCGCAAGGCAAAGCCACCGGCCTGCTGGAAGACGCCGCGCAGGATGCCGCCATGAACCTGCTGCCGCCGCTCACGGTGGCCGAGAATCTGGCCGCTTCCAAAGCTGCGCTGGCAGCCATGCGCAAGCAGGGCATCACCAGCTTCCTCGATGCCTACACCGATCCTGAAACCATGACAGCCTTCAGCACGCTGCAGAAACAGGGCAAGCTGACGGCGCGTGGCCACTTCGCCGTGCTGATCGATCTGGACAAGGGCGCCACGCCGAAAAGCGCGGTGGCCGAACTGCTGAAACAACAGAAGCAGTTCGATCAGGGCCCTACCCGCGTGGCGCCTTCCATGCAGGTACGCCACGCCAAGCTGTTCATGGACGGCGTGATCTCGGCGCCGGCCTTTACCGGCGCCATGCTGGAGCCCTATCTGGTCAATCAAGGCACGGCCCAGCAGCCCAACTGGCAACCGGGCCCGCACAACGGCCCGGCCAACTACTTCTCGCCCGAGGCATTGACGGCCACCTTGAGCGAGCTGGCCGCAGCCCGCATCGATCCGCACATCCACGTCGATGGCGACCGCGCCGTGCGCGCCTCGCTCGATGCCATCGCCGCGCTGCGCACCACGCCTGCTGGTGCGCGGGTGCGTCCGGCACTGGCGCACGACGAAATCGTCGCACCGGCCGATTTTGCCCGCTTTGCCCAGCTCGATGTGACGCCAGTGCTGTCGCTACAGTGGGGCAAGCCAGCGCCGGATACGGTGGGCGCGCTGAAAGACTATATGGGTGCGCAACGCTATGCTATCGTCGAGCCGCAGTCACTGCTGCTCGATGCCGGCGCACGCATCGCCTATGGCAGCGACTGGCCAGTCGATCCGCTCGATATCTGGTTTGCGCTCAAGGTAGGCGTAACCCGCACGGCTGCGCCGGACGCAGGCAAGGAATACGCCGGCACGCTGGGCCCGCAGCCGGGCATGCCGCGCGCCGCCGTGCTGCGTGCTGCCACCATCAATGCGGCCTACACCTTGCGGCAGGAAGCGCTGACGGGTTCGCTCGAAGTGGGCAAGCTGGCCGATATGATAGTGCTGGACCGGAACTTCTTCCGCATCGATGCAGAAGATATCGCCAACATCCGCGTGCTGCAGACCATGGTGGGTGGCAAAATCGTATATCAGGCCGAAGCCCTGCACTGATGTGCGCATGGGTTAAGATGTCGGCCTTTAGTTGAATGGCACTGTCATGGAAATTGCTCTCACCCTGCTGATCATCGCCGCTGCGGCTTTCGCCATACGCACGATCATCAAGACCAATCCGGCCCAGCCTATGGCGCTGCCGCCCATGCCCACCAAGCCTTACGAACCTGCACTGCCGGACGGACCCTCAGCGCTGCACTGGTCCGACGATGGCCGCTATCTGGTGGAAGTGGTGACGGAATCACGCTACCTGCCTGCGCTGAAGGAACTGGCGGGCGAACATGGCGATCAGGCCGCCGCAGTATCTTATCTGGCCACGCTGGTGCCGGATGACGCCAATCCTTACGAAAGTGCTGCGGTTGCAGTATTTCTGGCGGGCCGCATGGTCGGCTATCTGTCGCCCAAGGCGTCTGTCACTTTCCGCGCCCATCTCAAGCGCAAGGAAGTGGAAGGCCAGATAACCACCTGCGACGCGCAGGTGCGCGGTGGCGGAAAATGGCAGAACAGCCGCCTGGCCTATGTGGTGGTGCTGGATATGGAGCCGCTGGAACGCTAGCTGCGGCAGGCCGGGCCACACGGCCCGATTGACTGGCAATTTACGGCCAGACCCGCTACTGCGCGGTCTGGCCATTCTGGCTTACTTCTTGGTGAACACCAGATCCCATACGCCGTGGCCCAGCTTGAGGCCGCGGTTTTCGAACTTGGTCAGCGGACGGTAGGCCGGCTGCGGCGCATAGCCTTCCGCCGTATTCTGCAGGCCCTGTTCCGCGCCCAGCACTTCCAGCATCTGTACTGCGTAGTCTTCCCAGTCGGTAGCGCAGTGCAGGTAGCCGCCTACTTCCAGCTTCTTCACCAGCAGTTCCACGAACGGGCCCTGAATCAGGCGGCGCTTGTTATGGCGCGCCTTGTGCCAAGGATCAGGGAAGAAGATATGCACGCCATGCAGCGAGCCATCGGGAATCATCTGGTTCAGCACTTCCACCGCATCGTGCTGAATGGCTTTCAGATTGCTCAGGCCCTGCTCGCCAATCAGCTTAAGCAGACTGCCGACGCCCGGGGTGTGCACTTCTACCCCAATGAAGTCCTTTTCCGGCATGGCGGCAGCAATGTGCGCCGTGGTGCCGCCCATGCCGAAGCCGATTTCCAGCACTACTGGCGCTTTACGGCCAAAGGCTTGCGAGTAATCGAGCGGCGCCTTGCTGTACTCGATCAGGAACTTGGGGCCCAGCTCTTCCAGCGCACGCGCCTGCGCAGTCGACAGGCGACCGGCACGGGTGACGAAGCTGCGGATGCGGTGTTCGGTCGGGTCGTACAGCATAGGCCGCGCTGGGCCGTCTTTTGGAGTATCGGAAGACATGGGATAAACAGGCAGAAATTCAATGAGGGCGCATTATATCAGGCGCGCCAGCGCAAAACCCGCCACATGGCTGCGCCTGGGATGGCCGCAAACAGGGCGCGCAGGCCGTCATGGTGGCGCAATTGACCTGACATTACCCCCTGCCCTGCCCCCTTACTGCCCGCTTTTCAGCAAAAGATTGACACCCTGACGCAGTTCGGGTTTAATCGCATCAAGAGACATGAAAACGTTTTCAAACGTTGGAATAGACCGTACGCACCCTTGTTCACCTACAAAACGGCACAATAATGACCGAGTTCACCCAATTTCCGCCCACTTTCACTTGGGGCATCGCCACCAGCGCCTTCCAGATCGAAGGCGGGGCCAGCGCCGATGGCAAAGGCCCGTCCATCTGGGATACCTTCAGCCACCGCAGCGGCACCATCATCGACGGCAGCAATGGCGACATCGCCTGCGACCACTACCACCGCTATGCGGAAGACGTGGCCATCATGGCGGGACTGGGCGTGGACGCCTACCGCTTTTCGATGGCATGGTCGCGCGTGCAGCCGGCCGGCAAGGGCGACTGGAACGAAGCCGGTTTCGCCTTCTACGACAGGCTGCTGACGGAGCTCGACAAGCACGGCATCAGCGCCCACATCACCCTCTACCATTGGGATTTGCCGCAAGGCCTGCAGGATGACGGCGGCTGGCTCAATCGCGCCACGGCCTACCGTTTTGCCGACTATGCCGCCGAAGTAGCGCGCCGCTTTGGCGATCGCGTGAAAACGATTTCAACTCACAATGAGCCATGGTGCACAGCCAACCTTGGCTATGGCAATGCCCAGTTCGCGCCGGGCGTGGCCGACCTCAAGCAGTCGATCCAGGTTTCGCACCACCTGCTGCTGTCGCACGGCCTAGCCATACAGGCCATGCGCGCCGTCGGCAGCAGCGCCCAGCTGGGCATCGTGCTGAACCAATGGACCGCCGATCCTGCCACCGATAGCGCCGCAGACAAGGCCATGGCCGAATTCGAATATGCCCGCTCGGTGCAGTGGTTTATGGACCCGATATTCAAAGGCCGCTATCCGGCACTGGCCCTGCAGGGCCATGGCGAGAATGCGCCGGAGGTGCATCCGGAAGACTTCAAGGATATCCAGCAGAAGATCGATTTCCTCGGCGTGAACTACTACTTCCGTGGCTACTGCAGCGCTGAAACACCGCCGCGCCAGCCCGAATGCAAACTGGGCAAAACCGACATGGGCTGGGAAATCTATCCGGACGGCCTGACTGAACTGCTGCTCAAGCTGAAGGCCGAATACGATCTGCCGCCCATCTACATCACCGAGAACGGCATGGCCAACGCCGACAGCATTGTCAACGGCGAGGTGGCCGATACAGCGCGCATCGATTTCGTCGAACGCCACCTGCAAGCGCTCAAAGACGCCATGCAGCAAGGCGTGGATGTGCAGGGCTACTTCCTCTGGAGTCTGCTCGATAACTTCGAATGGAATTCCGGTTACGCCAAGCGCTTCGGCATCGTGCATGTCGATTACGCCACCCAGCAACGCACGCTCAAGCACAGCGCCCACTGGTACCGTGCCTACATCCAGCAGCAGCGCAACGGCACTGCCTGACACTACGCGGTTTTCACCACGCCGGCTTGCGAGCCGGCGTTTTCCATTCAACAGGCCGCAGAGTCTGTGCTATATATCTCACCAGTTTCCTGAGGACGACGCCATGCCCACTGCCCCATCCACCCTGCCGCCCGCCGCCGAGGCGCAGCAGCCGCCTTCCCTGTTGCGCGCCATGTTCATGCGCGGCACGCCCATGCTGTGGGTGCCCAGCGGCTACTTCACCATGGCTCTGACCTACATGATGCTCACCAGCGTCACCTCCATCATGTTCAAGAACCTCGGCATGGATAATGGGCAGGCGGCGCAGTACGCCAGCTATCTGATCCTGGCCTACACCATCAAGCCGCTGTTCGCGCCGTTCGTGGAAATGTACCGCACCAAGAAGTTCTTCGTGCTGTGCAGCCAGCTGATCATCGCCATCGGCTTTGCCGCCGTGGCACTGGCCATGTCGCTGCCGGACTACATGGTCATCATGGTGTTCCTGTTCGGCGTACTGTCGCTGATCGGCGCCACCCAGGACATCGCCTCCGACGGGGTGTACGTCACCTCGCTCGATGCCCCCACCCAGTCGCTGTTCTGCGGCATCCAGAGCCTGAGCTGGAACATCGGCCCCATCGTCGCTTCGGGCGGCATGGTGTATCTGAGCGGCTGGCTGCACACCCACTACTTCCACCACGCAGCCGGCAGCTTCGGCGCCGAATGGATAGACGCATGGCGCCTGATCTTCTTCCTGGTCGCCGCCATCATCATCGTGGCCGCGCTGTGGCACGCGCGCGTAATGCCTGACGGCGCCAGAGCGGAGAACGCGCCTGGCTCGGTGGCGCAGGCGGCCTTCCTGCTGAAAGACTCCTTCCTCACCTTCTTCCAGAAGCGCGATGTGTGGCTGATGATAGGTTTCGCCTTCCTGTTCCGCCTCAGCATAGGCCTGCTGGAAAAGATTGGCCCCTTCTTCATGGTCGATCCCGTCGCACAGGGTGGACTGGGTCTGTCTAACGAGATGCTGGGTCTGATCTACGGCACCTACGGCCTGATCGCCGTGCTGGTCGGCTCGCTGCTTGGTGGTATGTTCGTCGCCAAGCGCGGCCTGAAATCCACCCTGTTCCCGCTGTGCTGCGCGGTCAACATCCCGAATGTCACCTTCCTGCTGATGAGCATCTGGCAGCCGCAGGATCTGGTGGTGATTTGCGCCGGTGTGGCAATCGAAAAATTCTTCTTTGGCTTCGGCTCGGTGGGCTTCATGATCTACCTGATGCAGCAACTGGCACCGGGCAAATACACCACCACCCACTACGCTTTCGGCACCGGCCTGATGGGCCTGTGCATGATGGTGACGGGCGT
>Ga0187845_1000519_pt1 | contig 23033 bp, 17 predicted proteins | sample SpaLakP09_SKY_68_FD_134515 | JGI IMG/M metagenome (GOLD analysis project Ga0187845, IMG submission 134515) | Oligotrophic lake water microbial communities from Sparkling Lake, Wisconsin, USA - SP09_SKY_68 | ecosystem: Environmental > Aquatic > Freshwater > Lake | place: USA: Sparkling Lake... | reverse complement strand
TAGGTTTCGGCAATGGCGCGGCCGATGCCGCTGGCGGCGCCGGTAATCAGGGCAACTTTTCCTTGCAGTTTCATGGGGCTTCTCCTGTGTCAGACCAGATAATCAAACTCGACCTTGCCCAGACCCAGCGTCAGGTCGGCAACATAATGCTTGGCACCCAGTATTTCCAGCACCGGCAGTTCCGCTACCGGAGCCAGTGCATGGGCAAACAGTGACAGCGCTGCCGGGCCGCTCCACGCGCCGTGTACGGTGACATCCAGCATGGGAAAGCTCACCAGCTCGCAGATGCGCGCCGTGCCATCGACATGGGGGATGATTTTCAGCAGGTAGTTCGGTGTCGTGCGCAGACTTTCGGCAATGGCCTGTCCGTCCAGTTCCCGGTGCTTGTAACCCATGGTGCCGGTGGCCACGCGCACCGGACCGTAGTTCAGCTCACCCACCAGGGTGTCGGTGTGTACTTGCAGGCGCGGGCTGGCCATCTTCTTGGGAAAGCCCCACAGCTCACGGCCGCCGGCGGTTGGCGGGTGGTCATTCAGGTACATGGCATGGGTGTAGTTGCCCGGTTTGCCCTGGTAGGAAACCGGAATCACCTGGCCGCTTTCGGTGTAGTCGCCAAAGCCGGTGGAGTCCGGCATGCGGATGAATTCGAAATTGACCACCGGCTCGACCATTTGCAGCGGTTCGGGAATGACAGCGCGCAGTTTTTCCGGATCGGTACGATAGCTGATGATGAAGAATTCCCGCTGGTAAAAGCGGTAGGGGCCGGGTGGAAAGGCCGGGCTGCTAAAGGGCATGGCAAACGCTTGCCGACGAATCTGTTCGATATTCATGGACCTCCCGGTAAGGGTGTCGTGCGTTGCTGGAATGCATGCCGCCGTGACTGTTCGGCAACAGCCTGTTAAGAATGTCTGGTGAGGCGGGGCATAACCAGATGGTGATGGCCGGCCTAATTGTCAGGGATGATTGATTGCAACTGCGTGTCCGGCATTGTTTTTCACTTGACCGGCAGCCTGTCGATTCGGGTTATCATGCGCTATTAATCGCCGGACGGGCAGGGCTCGCGGCATGGCTTCATTGCGCGGGTGCCAGCCTGCGCCACAACACCAACAACAGAACAGCACACATCATGTCTCAGCATACCTTTTCCCCGGAGGGCAACGCCCTGACCAGCCCCAAGGCCTGGTATCAGGCCGCCAGTGAAAAGCCCGGTTTCATTCATGACGCAGCACAGGCAGCAGCCATCGAAGAGCTTGATGCATTGTGGCATCAGCTGCTGGAGTTCAAAGACAAGCGCAACCGCTTTCTGGGCCGCAGCCTGCGCAGCCCGGATGTGCCGCGTGGCTTGTATTTCTGGGGCGGCGTGGGGCGTGGCAAGAGTTTTCTGATGGATGCCTTCTATGCCTGCGTGCCTTACCGCCGCAAGCGCCGCATCCATTTTCACAACTTCATGGCCGAGGTGCACCGTGAGCTACGCCTGCTGGCCGGCAGCAAAGACCCCTTGCTGGCCTATGCCGACAAGATTGCCCGCGATACCCGGCTGCTGTGTTTTGACGAATTCCACGTCAGCGACATTGCCGATGCCATGATGCTGGGGCGCCTGCTCAGTGCCTTGTTCGAGCGTGGCGTGGTACTGGTGACGACTTCCAACTATCCGCCGGACGGTCTGTATCCCAATGGCCTGCAGCGGCAGAACTTCCTGCCCACCATCGAATTGATCAAGCGCGAACTGAATGTGCTGAATGTGGATGGTGGCAATGACTATCGCCTGCGCGAACTGACACGCGAACCTCTGTTCATGGTGCCGGACGATGCCGCTGCCGAGGCACGCATGGAGGCCATGTTTACCCGGCTGAGCAGCGAGACGCTGATTGCCAAGCAGGAAATCGAGATTCTGGGCCGGCATATTCCGGTGCGGAAGCTGGCACCGGGCATGATCTGGTTTGATTTTCCGGCCATCTGCGACGGCCCGCGCGCCCAGACCGATTACCTGGAAATCGCTACCGAATTCCACACGGTGTTCATCAGCGGCATTCCCAAGCTGCAGGCCAAGGATGCTTCCATTGCGCGGCGCTTTACCTGGCTGGTGGATGTGTTCTACGACAACCGCGTCAAGCTGATTGCCTCGGCCGCAGTGGAAATCGACGATATCTACACCGATGGGGTGCAGGCCAGCGAGTTTTTCCGTACCGCCAGCCGGCTGACCGAGATGCAGTCCAAGAGCTATCTGGAGCTGCCGCACCAGAGTGCCGGTCAGACCCACGACCAGCCGCCGCCTGGCGTGGTGATCTGAACCACTATGCTTTGCTGTCCACGGCCAGACTTTGTCTGGCCGTTTTGCTATCAGGAGGCCGGAATGTCGTCGATCAGCGCCAGCAGGTCGGTCACACCCACCTCGGCGCCCAATTGGGTGAGCAGGGTTGTTGCCTGGCCGCGATGATGGGTCTGGTGATTGAAGAAGTGCAGCAGTACGGCGTGAAAGTTCTTGCGCTGCGCCACGCCCTTGGTGTTGTGATAGGACAGGGCGAAGTCGAGGTGCTCTTCCTGTAGTTCTGCACCCAGGCTAAAGATGCTGTGGTCCAGCAACTGGCGGCGTGCCTGCAGGGCAGGCAGCCCGGCAAACAGCAGGCCGTCCAGCGAGGCCGGGCGGGGAATCTCCAGCACCGGCTGCAAGGCGGCAAAGGCGGCCGGATGGCCGGCAAAACGCTGCAGCCATAGGGTGTCACCCACCACGATATGGTTGAGCGTACCGAGCAGGGATCCGAAAAATGCACCGGTGTCGCGAGTGATTGCCTCGGGCGGCAAGCTTGCTGCCGCAGCATACAGCTTGTCGTTCATCCACTGGTTGTAGCGGGCCAGCAGTCTGATACTTTCCAGTCTTTGCATTTCTTTCTTCCTGTCGCGCTAGCTCAATCTTGGAGGGGTCCATACGCTGGCATATGTAATATGCTGCTGAGAGTTGTTGATTTTGTTAACAAATAATCCGGGTGTAAAGCAAATGGCTACACACATCTCTGCTTACAATGTTTGCAGGGTAGTCGACAGTCTGCCCATCTACCTGACAAGCGATCAATGAAAGGAATCAGCATGAAAAAGACCGGCGTATTGGCAATTGCCAGCCTCTCCCTGATCACCGGCATGGCGCTGGCTGAAAAAGTCATGGACTGGCGTGATCTGGACAAGGTGCACAACCATGTCAAGGAAGCCATCCATGAAATGGAGCGTGCCCGTGCCGCCAATCATTACGATATGGCTGGCCATGGTGCCAAAGCAGAAGAGTTGCTGCGCCAGGCTGAACAGGAGTTGCATCAGGCGGTGGAGGCAGCGAAAGCGGCCAAGTAAGCAGAGGACTGCTGACCGGCAAAACAAAAGCGGCCCGTGGGCCGCTTTTTGCATGACATCAAGCAGGCGATCAGGCGCGCTTCTTGAATTCGCCGGTACGGCTGTCGATTTCGATCTTTTCGCCGGTCACGACGAAGGCCGGAACCTGTACTTCGAAAGTGGTGCCAACCAGGCGAGCCGGCTTCAGAACCTTGCCCGAAGTGTCGCCACGTACGGCCGGCTCGGTGTATTCCACTTCGCGAACCACGGTGGTCGGCAGTTCTACGGAAATGGCCTTGCCATCGTAGAAGGTAACCTGGCAAACGTCTTCCATGCCATCAACGATGTAGTTGAGTGCATCGCCCAGGTTGTCGGCTTCAACTTCGTACTGGTTGAATTCGCTGTCCATGAAGACATACATCGGGTCAGCAAAGTAGGAGTAGGTGCAATCCTTGCGATCCAGAACCACGACGTCGAACTTGTCGTCAGCGCGGTAAACGGCTTCGGAGCCGGTGCCGGTCAGCAGGTTCTTCATCTTCATTTTTACAACGGATGCGTTGCGGCCGGATTTGCTGTATTCGGCTTTTTGCACGACCATCGGGTCGTTGCCTACCATGAATACGTTGCCAGCGCGGAGTTCTTGTGCGGTTTTCATTGCTTGTAAAGTCCCAAACTCTTGATTGAACTCGGAAATCGGTTTCCGAAAAACGGGCTATTTTAGCCGGTTTTGTATGAATTGCACCAGCCGCATCCCCAAGTCTCCTTGCTTGAGCAACTTGTCCGGCCAATTGCGACTGTGCTGGTGCCATTGTGGCAGGCAGTTTTCCAGCTGCTGCCAGGCTGCCACCATGCCCTGGCCATGGTTCCAGGCATGGCTTGCCGCCTGCAGGGCACTGGCGGTTTCCGCGTCAATACCTCGACAGTAGTGTGACAAAAAGGCATCAAGCTTCACCATGTGCGCGGCATCTTCCTGGGGATAGATGTGCCAGATGAAGGGTCGACCAGCCCATTGTGCCCGCACAAAGCTATCTTCGCCGCGCACAAAGTTGATATCACACGACCACAGCGTCAGATCGTAACTGTCCTGATCGGTCATCGGCAGCACATGCACGGTCAAGGCGCCACGCGTGGCATGTTGCCCGGCCTGTAGCGGCTGTCCCAGTACGGCTTCGACATCAGCCAGCACCTTGCCCTCCGGCACCATGCAGTGCACCGGCATCGGGCTGCTGGTCCAGTACTCCAGCAGCTCGCGTGCGGCCGGATTTTCATAGGCAAACAGGCTGACACGCCATTCCTCCGGCTGCTTTTCCGGGATGTCGAACATCTGCCAGAAGGCGCGTTGTGCCAGTTTGTCTTGTTGCCAGCGCTGACGGGTGGCGATCAGGCCGTCCTCGCACAGCAGGCCGCCGGTGCGGTCGCTAAAGCCGGGAAAGAAAAAGTACTTGGTCAAGGGCAGCCGCGGGTGGGGCGAGGCCATGCCATGGCAGCCCTCCACCCAGTCTTCCGCCGACAGGTATTCCAGATTGATCCACACCGGCACGGTGGCTGACGCGGCCATGGCCTGCTCAACAGCGTCTGGCAGACGGCAGCCGAAGGCTTCGATCACCACCTGTGCCGGCTGATAGCCGGCAAAGCCGTCGTCCTGACTCCAGCGGCGGATTTCGATGTCGTCCACCTGCTGTAGTGGGCTGGCCGGGTCCAGCAAGGGGGCGATGCGGGAAAAACTGGCCAGATCATCCACCCACAGCCGCACCGGGTGGCCAAAGTCGTGGGCCAGTCGGCGGGCCAGTCGCCAGGCCACCCCGATATCACCGTAGTTGTCGATGACGGTACAGAAAATATCCCAGCTGAGGCGAGCGGTATGTGGCATGGCGGCGTGATGATATGAAGGCAGGCGCAGCATAGCACGGGCCGCTTTGCACTGTGCTGGTGGGGCTGCCGCTCAGGCTGCGCGAACAACTTTGCTAACAACTGCGGGTAACACTATTTGATAAAACAGTTAAAATAAAAGCTAATGCCTACAAGAAGAGTGTCATGAGCACAACTGATCAGAATTCTGGAAATCCCCCCTTGCCGGGCAAATCATCGCGCTGGCGGCGCTGGCTGGCCGGCCTGCTTGGCATCATCGTGCTGGCCTGGGGCTTTCTGGCGGGTATTGCGCCGGGCATCGTTCAAAGCCAGGCCAGCAAATGGGCTGCCAGCATTGGTCGCCAGTTGAGCCTGGGCGAAGTTTCCATCAATCCGTGGAAAATGGCGGTGGAAATACGCCGGCTGCAACTGGCCGAGGGCAAGGGCGAACCACTGTTCGCCGCCGACCGTGTCTATGTCAATTTCGATCCCACTGCGCTGCTGCTGGGGCGCTGGCAGCTGTCGGAATTCGCAGTGGACGCACCCAAGCTGTGGGTCAAGCGTGACGGGCAAGGGCAGTGGAACTGGGCGCGCTTCATCAGCGATGCCAGCGGCCCGCCCCAGCCGAAAAAACAGGACAGCACCACACCAAAATTCCTGCTGCAGGCACTGGCCATCCGCAATGGCCAGATCATGGTCAATGACCAGCTGGCTGGCAGTAACGAGCAGTTCAAGGTATCGCCGCTGAATCTGTCGCTGACGGATATTTCCACCCTGCCAGAAGCCGGTGGCTATCGCCTGCATGCCGCCCTGGGGGATGGCACCCAGCTGGACTGGAAGGGCAGCCTGCAATTGCAGCCTTTGCAATCGACCGGTCAAGCCAGCATCCGCGGCTTTACCCTGGCCAGCGTGTGGGACTACATCAAGCCGCAGTTCAATATTGCCAAGCCGCAAGGCGAGCTGTCGGCCCAGGCCAGTTATCACTTCGATATGAGCGGCAAGCGCGCGCAGCTGCAGATCAGCCCCTTCAATGCCCAGCTCAAGGGCTTGCTGATGCAGGCGCCGGCCAGCCAGCACCATTTTTCCCTGCCCACTCTCAATGTCAGTGGTGGCAGCTTTGATCTGCAAGGCAGTCGCCTGGCCATCAAGCAAGTGGCACTGGAAGGCGGCAGCCTGGATGCAATGCGCATGCAGAATGGGTTGATCGACTGGATGATGGCGCTGCCGCAAAAGCCAGCCGCAGCACCGGCCACGACTGCGCACCAGCAGGCCGCGTCGCCATGGTCGATTGCGGTGGACGATATCAAGCTGGCCAACTGGCAATATCGGCTGACCGATGCCGGTTTTGCCTCCCCCTTGCAGCTGTCGGCCTCCTTGCCGCTATTGCATGCCCGTTTTGTGCTAGACCCCAAACAGGGCTTCAGCGTCGACCGGCTGGCGGCCGAGCTGGCTGACATCAAGCTGGGTAATGGCGAGCGGGAAGAGCAGATCAGCCTGGCCAAGGCCACGCTGCAGCCTTCGCGCATTGTGCAGCACGGCCTGCTGATCGAGCCGGGCGCGCTGGATTTGCAGGGCCTGCGCGTGGCTGTGGAACGCAACAAGCAGGGGCAATTAAACCTGGCCCGGCTGTTTGCACGTGGCAAGACCAATCCGCCAGCCAGCCAGCCGGCAAGTGCCGACAGCAAGAGCCAGCCGGGCTGGCAGTTGCATTACCCCGCAGTCAAACTGACGGATGGCCAGTTGGGCTGGACCGACCAGACCCTGCCACGTCCGGTGACTGCCACGCTGCGCGCGCTGAACGCCACCTTGCAGCCTGATGCTGCCGGCCAGCTGGCGCTGGAACTGGCCGGTCAGCTGGAGTCCGGCCAGCTCAAGGCGGTGCTGCAGCTGGACCCGGCCACGGCCGCCGTCAAGGGCAAGGTAAATGCCCAGGCGCTGCCACTGGCGCCGTTTGCACCGTATGGTTTGTCCGGTACGCCGCTGCGCATGAGTGGCGGCCAGCTGAATGCCCAGCTGGATGTGGAGTCAGCCAGCAAAGGCTGGAAAGTGGCCGGTACTGCTGGCATCAGCAGCCTGGCCATCATGGAGCCGGGTGAGAAGCTGCCGCTGCTGGGCTGGCGCAATCTGCGGGTCAACGGTATTCGTGCCCAGAGCACCCAGGCCTTGCCGCTCAGCGTGGCGGTACAGGATGTGCAGCTGGAAGAGCTGTCTGCCCGGCTGATTCTGGATGCTCAGCGCCAGCTCAACTGGCAGCGCATTTTTGCGGCCAAGGCAGCTGCCACGCCGAAAACCGCAGCGACCGTCAAACCGTCAGCTGCCAGCAGCATTCCGCCGGTGGAAATCCGCAGCATTCATCTGAATCGTAGCAAGGTGCAGTTTGCCGACCAGAGCATGAAGCCGAACTTTGCCACCCAGATGCACCATCTGCGCGGCTCGATCCAGGGCTTGTCCACCCGCCCAGGGCGCACCGGCACCATCACCCTGGATGGCGATGTCGATCAGTATGGCGATGTACGGGTGCGCGGCGCGCTGGCACCGCTGGCGGTGACCGACAACACCGATGTCACCCTGTCTTTCCGTAATATTCCGCTGAACAACCTCAATCCCTATTCCACCAACTTTGCCGGCTGGCGCATCAATGACGGCCGGCTCACCGTCGACCTGCACTACCTGCTCGACCATCGTCAGATGAAGGGGCAGAACCGGGTGGTGATCAACACCATCCAGCTGGGCGACGAGGTGCCGGACTACAAGGGCACGCGCCTGCCACTGCGGCTGGCCGTGGCCTTGCTGGAAGACAGCGATGGCAAGATCGATCTGGACTTGCCGGTGGCCGGTAGCCTGGACGACCCGCAGTTCAGCTATGGCCAGATCGTGTGGAAGGCGCTGGTGAATGTGCTGACCAAGGTGGTGACCGCACCGTTCCGTGCGCTGGGTGCGCTGCTGGGGGGCGATGGCTTCGACAATGTCTACTTCATTCCGGGTGAGGCCAATGTGGCGCCGCCGGAGCGCGAGAAGCTGGAAAAGGTGGCTGCGGTAATGGCCAAGCGGCCCAAGATGCAGTTGCAGATTGCCGGCAGTTTTGATCCCGCGGTCGACAGCAAGGAACTGGCCCGTGCCCGTATCGACAGCGCCATCCTGCAGGCAGCCGGGCGCAGCCTGTTGCCGGGCGAGCCGCTGCCGGTTCCGGATCTGGCCGACCCAAGCATGCTGGATGCCATCAAGACGGTGTACGCCAAGCGGCTGGGTCGCCTCAAGCTGATGGGACACACTCTCAATCCGGGTGGTCCGGCGGGCAGTGCACTGGCCAAGCTGTTGCGTGGCGAGCTGATTGCGGCCGAAAAAGTGGACGATGCCGCCCTGCAGGCACTGGCACGCCAGCGAGCCGAAAATGCCCGCAAGGTGATGATGCGGATTGACAACACTTTGGCTGAGCGCATCACCCTGGGCGAAGCGGCCAAAACCCGCGCCGAACGGGACGGCATCTCCATCGGCATCAAGCTGGGCAGCAAGTAGACGCTAATTCGGCTTGATGTCCATCAATAAACGGCGTAACTACATATGGTGTAGTACGCCGTTTTCTTTTGCCACATATTGTGAGTTTTGCGTAAGAATGGGCAGCCGCCTTATCGGCAGACCCGTGGGCGAAGGGGCGGCGTAATGCCCTGGCAGCGGTTAAACTGTCTAGTCGATGCGACTGCGGTAATCAGGACAATTCTCAAATAAATCAGGAATCGAGGGGCCGGAATGAAGCGTGAAAACAGTGCGGTCATGCTGGAGCAGGATATCTCGCGTGAGGTATTGCTGGAAAAGTATGCCAAGGGCGATGAGCAGAGTGTCAGCGAGGTCAGACAACGGGTAGCGCGCGCACTGGCGGCGCTGGAGCAGGACCCGGCCCGCTTCGAACCGCTGTTCTTCCAGGCGCTGGACAATGGCTTCATTCCCGGTGGCCGCATCAATTCTGCCGCCGGCACCGACTTGCGCGCCACGCTGATCAACTGCTTTGTGCAACCGGTGGGCGACTCGGTATCCGAGCCCTCCAATGGCAAGGTCGGCATCTACGAGGCGTTGTTGCAGGCGGCCGAAACCATGCGTCGTGGCGGTGGTGTCGGCTACAATTTTTCGCGTATCCGTCCCAAGGGCGCACGCGTCAAGGGCACCAATAGCCGCGCCTCCGGCCCCGTGTCCTATATGCGGGTGTTTGATCGCAGCTGCGAAACCGTAGAGTCGGCCGGTGCCCGCCGTGGCGCGCAAATGGGGGTGCTGGATGTCAGCCACCCGGATGTGGAAGACTTCATCCATGCCAAGGACAAGGGCGATCTGCGCAATTTCAATATTTCGGTTGGCGTATCGGACGACTTCATGCGTGCGGTGGAGGCCGGCGCCGAGTGGGAGCTGACCCACAGTGTGGAGCCTGCCACCGAAGCCTTCCCCGGCCACTACCAGCGCGCAGACGGTCTGTGGGTGTATCGCACCATTCCGGCACGTGAGCTGTGGCAGCAGATCATGGCATCCACCTATGACCACGCCGAGCCGGGCGTGCTGTTCATGTCCAAGATCAACCAGGACAATAATCTGTCCTATTGCGAGGTGATCGAGTCCACCAACCCCTGCGGCGAACAGCCGCTGCCGGATTACGGCTGCTGCGATCTGGGTTCGGTGAATCTGTGCAAATACGTGCGTCAGCCCTTTGGCGGCAAGCCCAGCTTCGATTTTGCCGCTTTCGACAGCGTGGTACGCATGTCCATCCGCATGCTGGACAATGTGCTGGACCTGACGGTGTGGCCGCTCAAGGAGCAAGAGCGCGAAGCGCAGTCCAAGCGCCGCGTCGGGCTGGGTTTCACCGGCTTGGGCGATGCCTTGATCATGCTGAAAATCCGCTACGACAGCGAAGAGGGCCGTCGCTTTGCTGCGCGTATCTCGGAAGCCATGCGCGATGCAGCCTACGATGCCTCGGTGGATCTGGCCATCGAGAAGGGCGCTTTCCCGCTGTTCGATGCCGAGCAGTACCTGGCCGAGCCGCATTGCGCCAGCCGCCTGCCGGAGTCCATCAAGGCCCGCATCCGCAAGCACGGCATCCGCAATTCCCACCTGCTGTCCATCGCCCCCACCGGCACCATTTCGCTGGCCTTTGCCGACAATGCCAGTAACGGTATCGAGCCGCCGTTCTCCTGGTTCTATACCCGTAAAAAGCGCATGGCCGATGGCAGCACCCAGGAATACCTGGTGGAAGACCATGCCTATCGCGTATATCGCATGCAGGGCGGTGACACCCAGGCGCTGCCGGATTATTTTGTCTCGGCGCTGGAAATGAGCGCGCTGGACCATATGCGCATGGTGGCCGCCGTTGCCCCCTATATCGATACCGCCATTTCCAAAACGGTGAACGTACCGGCTGATTATCCTTTTGCCGATTTCGAAAGCCTGTATCTGGAAGCCTGGCGCAATGGCCTGAAGGGCATTACCACCTATCGCCCCAACAGCGTGCTCGGTTCGGTCTTGTCCATCGAGCCGGCCAAGGAAAGCGCCAAGGAAGCGCCGCAAGACCTGTCGGCCAGCCAGGATGGCGATCCGGACCGCCGCATCACCCTGAACACCGCACCCAGCCCGGCGCTGGCCAGCCTGAAGTGGCCGAACCGGCCCAAGCTGAAAGAGGGCAACCCGTCCTGGACCTATATGGTGGAAGGCCCGGCTGGTGATTTTGCCGTGGTAGTGGGGCATGTGGAAAATGGCCGTATCACCCCGTTTGAGTGCTGGGTGAATGCAACGGAAGAGCAGCGTGGCCTGGGCGCCATTGCCAAAACCCTGTCCATGGACATGCGCTGCCGCGATCACGCCTGGCTGTCGGCCAAGCTGGAGGCGCTGTCGCATACCAATGGCGACAAGCGCTATGCCTTCGAGCTGGGCGAGCGTACCGTCTATGCCACCTCGGCGGCAGCGGCGCTGGGCCAGGTGGTGCGCCACCGCGTGGAGCAACTGGGGGCACTGACGGCCGAGCAGCACGAGCCGACCCCGGTGATGGACGCGCTGTTTGCCCGCAAGGAGCCCAAGTCGGGCACCGACGGCACCATGAGCTGGTCGGTAGATGTGGCCAACCCGCAAACCGGTGACGACTTTGTGCTCTTCCTCAAGGAACTGGTCTTGCCCAATGGTCAGCGCCGTCCCTACTCGGTATGGCTGGCGGGCAATTACCCGCGCGAACTGGACGGCCTGTGCAAGATGCTGTCGCTGGATATGCGCGTGATTGATCCGGCCTGGATCGGCATGAAGCTGCGCAAGCTCTTGACCTATGCCGAGCCGCAGGGCGATTTCTTTGCCCGTATCCCCGGAGTGGAAAAATCACAAAGCTGGCCGTCCACCGTGGCCTATATGGCGCAGCTGATGATTCACCGCTACGCCATGCTGGGGGTGTTGACCCGCGATGGCGTACCGCTGGAGGAGATGGGGGTGATGGTGCCGGAGCAAAGCGATCTGTTCAGCCCGGAAACCACTGCCCAGCCGCTGCTCAAGCCGCTGTCGGGCAAGCCCTGCCCCGAGTGTGGCAACCATGCCTTGATCAAGAAGGATGGCTGCGAGTTCTGCACCGCCTGCGGCCATGTGGGAGCCTGCGGCTGAAGCCTGCCGTAGTCTGATCAAGCAAACGCCGATCTGTTCAGGATCGGCGTTTTGTTTTGTATCTTCCAGGTGAGGGTGGTGCATATGCCACCCGGCGGGCTGTCAGCGTGGGGGTGTTCAGTTAACAGGAAGGTGACATGAAGCGTACTCAGACCAGCTTGTTGGTGCGGGCAAAGTCAGTCAGATCCACCACATTGGAAATACCCAGCTTTTCGAAGATATTCACCTTGTAGGTGCTGACTGTCTTGTTGCTGATGAACAGCCGGTCGGCGATGTCCTTGTTGGACAGCCCCTGAGCCAGATGCTGCAGCACAGCCAGCTCGCGGTCCGACAGCTTGTCGATGCGGCTGTCCAGCTGGCTTTCGCCATTGAGTTTGGCCCCGGACACCACATCGCGCGGGAAAAAGCTGTAGCCGGCCATGATGGCATCCGAGGCGGACAAGATGGCGTTCAAGTCCTTGCTTTTGCTGACAAAACCATCGGCCCCGGCCTGCATTGAACGCGAGGCATATACCATTTCGTCCTGTGCCGACAAGACCAGCAGCTTGATCGCCGGGTGCTGGCCCTTGATGCGCTTGATCAGTTCCAAGCCGCTGATACGCGGAATGTTGAGGTCGATGATGATGAGATCAGCCTTGTGCTCCCTGACCAGCTCGATCACAGACTGCCCATTGTCGGTTTCCCCGATGATTGAATACCGCCCTGACTTCTCCAGCACCGAACGCACGGCCAAGCATATGGCCGGATGATCATCAACAATGATGACGCTTTTCATGATTAATCTCCAGGATGTATCAATTGAAGTAATATTTTTCTAGCATTCGACTGATGGAGAGTAATTATTTTTTCTTAAAAAAGTCATAAGAAAAATCTAGTATTCAATCAGAAATTTCCCATCAGCAATCAGTATGTTGATAAGGATAATGTAACAATTATAAAAACCCAAGTATTGCATTTCAGGTGATTTGAATGTCCAGCCAGTCCTGCGGAAATACATCCTTCCCGCTCAAAATATTGATTGTAGAAGATCATGCCATTCAGCGCATGGTATTACACCAATTGCTGCGTGCATTGGGTGCCCTCCTGGTTGACGAGGCCGTCGATGGTTATCAGGCTTTGTCTTGCCTGGAGTCGAATAATTATGATTTGGTGATTTGTGATCTGGATATGCCAAATCTGGATGGCATTCAGCTGATGCGCTATTTACGCACGATAAGTAATTTGCCGCAGCTGATTTTCTGCAGCGTACAGGCGGCAGATATTTTGCAAAGCGTGCAGCGTGTCAGTGGCTACCATGAGTTACCGGTACTGGACTGCCTGGCAAAGCCGCTGTCGCGCGCGCAACTGTCGCCGCTGCTGCTGCGGGTGTTGCAGTCAAAGGCAGCTGGCCATGGTGGCGCTGCCGGACGTTACCATTTTTCCCGCAAGGAGCTGCAGCATGCCTTGCATGCCGGGCAGATCCAGCCGTGGTATCAGCCCAAGATCGACCCGCAAACCTCGCGTGTGACCTCGGTCGAGGCGCTGGCGCGCTGGCAGCATCCGGATCTGGGCCTGTTGGGCCCGGCCTTGTTCCTGCCGCGTATCGATGAAACCGGGCTGAGCGAGCAGCTGCTTTGCAGCATGCTGGAACATGGGGTGCGCGATTGTCACGATTGGGATGTGCAATTCCCGGATTTAAAACTCGGGGTGGCCGTTAATATCAATATGCGTGAATTTGATCAGCCTTGGATGCCGGATAAATTGCAAAAGATAATGCAGGGCGGTAATTTGCCACCGTCACGTATTACTATTGAATTAACGGAAACGCAGCCATTGGATAATTTAAGCTGCTCGCTGGAAAATGCCATTCGGCTGCGGGTGATGGGTTTTAATCTGGCACTGGATGATTTTGGTGCAGGTTATTCGGGCTTTCACCATTTGCGGGAAATTCCGGCCAATTCAGTCAAGATAGACCGCACGCTGGTCCATCATGCGGCGGGTGATCCCACGGCAGAAAAGCTGCTGGGTTTTGCCGTGCGCATGCTGCAAAGCCAGAATGTTGCTGTGGTGGTGGAGGGCGTGAGCCGGCAGCAGGATTTTGATCTGGTCAAACAGCTGCGCGTCGACCTGGTGCAGGGTTTCCTGCTGGCCGAGCCCATGCCGTCCGCCAGCCTGGCGCAGTTCATCGGTGGCCGGCGCGGCATGAGTACGGCCTAGCGCGCCGTTTGGCGCGGCTAACACAAATCCGGCGGCGGCCTTGCACCGCCTTGCCGTAAGCTTGTACTAGCGGCATCGGTGCGGCTTGCCGCCGGGACGCGATGCCATTTTGTTAGCCGCTCAGCTCAGGCTTGCTGACCGGTAGCAGCTAGCACGATTTCGCGAATTGCCACTCTTTGTGGCTGCTGATAGGCAAAGCGAATGGTTTCCGCCACATCCTCTGCCGCCAGCACCCCACCCATTTCCTGTTTCCACTGCTGATAACCCTGCTTGATGGCTTCGTCGCTGGTGTGGCTGAGCAATTCGGTTTCCACCGCGCCGGGGGCAATGGTGATGACTCTTACATGATGGCCGGCCACTTCTTCGCGCAGATTCTCCGAAATGGCATGTACGGCAAACTTGCTGCCGCAGTAGGCCACATGGCCTGGGAAGGTTTTGCGTCCGGCAATCGAGCTGACATTGATGATGGTACCGTGACGGCGTGCCACCATGCCTTGCAGCACGGCATGAATGCCATTGAGCAAGCCCTTGACGTTGACTTCCAGCATGCGCTCCCACTCGGTCGGGTCTTGCTGAGTCATCGTGCCCAACAACATCACGCCAGCATTGTTGATGATGGCATCGGCCGGGCCGAATTGCTGTTCGGCCTCTGCCACTGCTTGCAGGACGGCTGCGCGGTCAGTGATGTCCACGGCGCGGCACAGGGTGTGCGGCAATTGCAGGGCTTGCAGCTGTTCCAGCCGGCGTGCCAGCAGCAGCAGCGGATGGCCATGGCTGGACAGCAGGCGAGCAGTGGCGGCACCGATGCCGGAGCTGGCCCCGGTAATGATGATGAGCGGAAGACGCATGATTTTTCCTTCTATAGATAATTTGCATGGATAAAAGCTGGATATAGTGTAAGAATTAATTTTATGACTGAAAAATGCTTAATTTCTCTGGTTGGTATCGGTTTTATCTATGGATATACGGCAGCTAAAGGCGTTTATCGCGGTATTCGAGGAGCGCAGCATCACTGCGGCGGCGCAGCGGCTGTGTATTACCCAGCCCACCTTGTCGGTGACCATCCGCCAGCTGGAGCAGGACCTGGCGACCACCTTGTTCGAGCGGCTGGCGCGTGGGGTGGCAGTCACCGAGGATGCCCGGCTGTTTTATCCGCAGGCACGGCAGCTAGTTGATCAGGCCGATGGACTGCTGCGGCTGTTTCGCCAGCGCCATCATTGCCAGCCGCTGGAGTTGGGTATCGAGGCGGATCTGGGTGCCGTGCAGGTGGCGACGCTGCTGCGTGCGGCACGGGCAGCCATTCCGGGGCTATTGCTCAGTGTGGTGGATGGTTGTGCCGGCGATGCCAGGCTGGCCGCGGAAGAATTGCGCTGCGAGGACGAGCTGTTTCTACCGTTGTGGGAGGAGACCTTCGTGCTGGCCTTGCCGCGCGAGCACCCGCTGGCGCAGCGCAGCGAACTGGCCATGGCCGAGCTGAGCCAGCAGGACTGGATCACCTGTCCGCAGCATGCCTCGCATCAGCGGCTGCTGGCCATGCATGGCGAAGGGGGCGCCGGGCTGATGCTGGCGGCGCATGCCGGTTCATTGCGGCTGGCGCTGCGCATGGTGGAGGCCGGCTATGGCGTGGCGCTATTGCCTCCTTCCTTGCTGGAAGGCAATGCCAGCGTAGTGGGGCGGCCGCTGAATGGCCCCGGACTCACCCGCCGGCTGGGCCTGTGCTATGCGGCGCAAGCGCTGGAAAAGCCTGCACTGCGGGCTTTGCATGATTATTTGCAGTCTGCCAGGCAGACTGCAGTCGCGTGAGTGTGAGGCTGCCTGGTGCTATGGGCGCCGTGCGTTTGCCAGAAAGCATTCTTGACAAGCTCGTCTATATTTTGCATATTAGTTGATATTGTCAATTGATTAAAACGTGGCGACGCTGCTTGCTGGCCACTACAAGGAAAACCCGGATGGCCGAATTAAGCCCTGCCCGTGAACGTGGCCTGCTCTGGCTGCTGGCGCTGACCCAGTTCACCATCATCATGGATTTCATGGTGATGATGCCGCTGGGGCCACAGATCATGCATGCTTTTGCCATCAGTCCGGCGGCCTTTGCCACGGCCGTATCGGCCTATTCCTGGTGTTCCGGCCTGTCTGGTCTGTTCGCGGCCACCTATATCGACCGCTTCGACCGCCGTCGCCTGCTGCTGGTGATTTACGGCCTGTTTGCCTTGTCGAACCTGGTGTGCGCCACGGCCAGCAATTTCCACATGTTGCTGCTGGCCCGCGCTTTTGCCGGCCTCAGTGGCGGTGTGCTGGCCTCCATCATCATGACCATTGTCAGCGACATCATTCCGGTGACACGCCGCGGTGCGGCCACCGGGGTGATCATGACGGCGTTTTCGCTGGCGGCCATCGCCGGGGTACCGGCTGGCATCGTGCTGGGGGCGCATCTGGGCTGGTCCTCGCCCTTCTACCTGCTGGTGGTGCTGTCGCTGCTGATCTGGCTGGCCGCCGCCTGGCTGGTGCCTTCGCTCAGGCTGCATCTGCAAGTGGCTCCGCCTCCGCTGCGTCAGGTGCTGCCGGAACTGTGGCGTTTGCTGAGCGATGCGCGCCATGTGCTGGCTTTTGGCCTCACCTTCATCATGATGGTGTCGCACATGATGGTGATTCCGTTTATTTCGCCGGTACTGGTGGCCAATCACGGCATCGCACCGCAGCAGATTGCCTGGATTTACATGGCCGGTGGCGCGGCCACTTTCTTTACCTCGCGGCGCATCGGCCGGCTGGCCGACCGCTATGGCAAGCATCAGCTGTTCCGCATCATGGCCTTGTTTTCCATGCTGCCCATCCTGTTTGTCACCCATTTGCCGACGATTCCCTTCCTGGCCATCGTGGCGTTCTTTCCCGTGTTCATGGTGGCCTTGTCCGGCCGCATGATTCCCTTGCAGGCGCTATTGACCACGGTGCCGGAACCACAGCGGCGCGGTGCCTTTCTCAGCGTCAACAGCGCCATTCAGTCGCTGGGCAATGGTTGCGGTGCCTGGCTGGGTGGCTTGCTGCTCAGTGCCGGCAGCGGCGGACAGATCATCGGCTATGGCAGCAATGGCTGGTGTGCGGTGCTGCTGGTCGGGGTGGCGCTGTGGTGGGTGGGGCGCGTGCATGCCTTGCCAGCACTGCGCTCCTCGGTGGCGACTTCCTGATGGCCGGTCCTGCCGTTTGGGGCAAATGTTTAATTTAATATGGATATGCTGGTTGTTGGTTTGCATGAGCGGCTAGAATGCCGGCTGCGTTTGCTCAGTATTGCCATGAGGTCGTGCTCGGGGGAGCCGGCGTCAGGTGTGGCGGCACTGAGCGGATGTCGTCGAAAACAGCTTGAAACCATCAGTCATGCACAAAAACAAACAATGGGCTGCCAGGGCATACCGGCAAGCCCCGGGGCGGGGGTGTAGCACAAGCGGATTGGCGGGGCTGTGGCTGGCATGTTGTGCCGCGCCGCTGCTGGCTGCCGAAATCAGCAATGGCCTGGGCGCGGTCAAGCCGGCGTTGGGGCCGGGTGTGCAGCTGGAACTGGATGCCGCCACGCTGGATTTGCGGGGCTGGCTGGGCGTCGGGACGGTGCTGCGTGCGGCTAACCCCGATCCGCAACTGACCAGCGGCACCAATATGAAGAGCCTGAATGACGGTGATCTGAATTATCGTAGCGGCGATGCGGTGTCCACGGCGCTGGAGGGCTATCTGCAGGCCGATCTGCAGTATCGCGGCCTGGGCCTGCGGCTGGCTGGCAAGGCTTGGTATGACTACGCCCTGTCACAGCAAGGGGTGGCTCATGGCAATGTCCCCAATCATTACCAGGCCGGCGCGCCGCTGAGCGATGAGGGCTTTGTCCCACTGGGACGCTTTGGCAATGTGGTGCTGGATGATGCCTACCTGTATGGCACAACCAGCCTGGCAGGGCTGCCGTTGTTGTTGCGCGCAGGGCGCCAGACCCTTCCCTGGGGCAGCCCCACCTCTGGTGGCGTGCTGTCGCAAGTCAACGCTACCGATTACGCCGCGCTCAGCCGCGCCAGTTCGGTGTCTGCCGAGGCGGGCATTCCGGATTGGGCGCTGTATGGCAAGCTGGAGCTCAACCAGCGGCTCAGCCTGGACGGTTTTTACCAGTTTGCCTTTGCCCCCAATGTCTATCCGGGGTGCGGCACTTTTTACTCTACGGGCGATTATGTGCAGCCGGGTTGCAATGCGCTGACGCTGAACGGCAGCTTGTTGTCGGCCCTTTACCACCGCAGCATCAGCACCACCGATGCGCAGTCGCTGGGCAATGCGCTGGACTCGGTCAGCCGTGCGGCAGACCGGCTGCCTAGCGGCGGGCAATACGGTCTTGGCATGCATTACCTGCTGGCTGGCGTGGGCCAGTTCGGCTTTTACGCGGCCAATATCGACAGCAAGGTGGGCTATACCGGGGTGCAGCATAATAGCGCCGGCGTGCTCACGCCCTTGCTGGCCAATACCGGGCAAGCGCAGCCGACTGGACTGAGCAGCCAGTATTACCGCAGCTTTCCGGCGGATCTGCACTTGTTTGCCGTCAATTTCCAGACCGGCCAGGCTGGGCGTGGTGCAGCCTATGCCGAGCTGGCCTACATTCCGGATCAGCCACTGGCCTGGAATGGTGCCGACTTTCTCAATGGCCTGTTGCTGGGGCGCGGACCGCTGGCGCGGCTGCTCCAGCTGCCGGCAGGGGCCTCGGCAGATGGCTATGATCGGTTTCGGGTGCTGAATCTCAGCCTGGGCGTCAGCCATGAACTGGGTCAGGTATGGGGTGGGGCAGCCAAGCTGTCGGCCGAACTGGGGTCGAAATATGTGATTGCTCTGCCAGACCCCTCGGTGATGCGTTATGGCCGTGGTGGCTGGGGCATGGCACCCAGTCAGAACAATCCGGTCTGCACGAGTGATGCAGCCAGCTGCCGGCTGGATGGGTTTGTCACCAGCCATGCCTGGGGCCTGCGTGCCCGGCTGGAAAGCCGCTATAGCGGCCTCTGGCCGGAACTCACGCTCACCCCGGCGTTGACGCTGGGGCAGGATGTGCGGGGTTATTCCTATGATGGCCTGTACTCGCAGGGGCGCTTCACTGCCATGCTGGGCCTCAGTCTGGAAATGCGCCGCCGCTACCAGCTGGACATCAATTACCTGAAAACCGGTGGCGGCGATTACAACCTGCTGCGTGACCGTAGCCTGTTTTCCCTCAGCCTGGGCATGCGGCTTTAGCCAGGGTGGCCGCCAGCGGCGATTTGCCGGCTGCTGGCGGCCTCGTTACACTTGCAGGCTGTCTGTCTGGCAGCAAGCGCCGCCTGCCGGCACTGTCTTCCATTTCGATTGCCGCTCCATGAACGAACAACTCGCGCTCAACAAGATCAACCAGGCCATGCAGCAGCTGCAGCAGGGCAAGCCGGCCGCGGCCAGAGACGGCTTGCTGCGGGTGTCGAAAGCCTACCCGGACAGCGCGGAAGTCAACTTCCTGCTGGGGCTGGCGCTGGTGCAGCTGAGCCAGGGCAAGGCGGCACTGGCGTACTTCAACCGCGCCATTGCCCTGCAACCCGATCTGGCGGAGGCCTATGTCAATCGCGGCATCCTGCTGAAAAACCAGCAGCAGTTGCCGCAGGCCCTGCGCGATTTCGAGCGTGCCATCGCCCTGCGTCCCGCCATGGCCGAAGCCTACAGCAACCGTGGCAATGTGCAGCTGCTGCTCGACCAGCGCGCCGCCGCGCATGACAGTTTTGTCACGGCATTGCGTCTTGATCCGCACAATAGTGACGCCATGGTGAATCTGTCGACGCTGCTGGCAGAGAATGGCGAGCATGTGGCGGCACAGGCGTTGCTGGACAAGGTGCTGGAGCGCTTTCCTGACGATGTGCTGGCCCGTTACGACCTGTCCTGGCTGTTGCTGCTGCAGGGGGATTACGTCCGTGGCTGGCAGTATTACGAGGCACGCAAACTGGACCCACAGCTGTGCCAGCGTTCCGGCCTGCAGCGCTTTGCCAAGCCGGAATGGCAGGGCGAGAACCTGGAGGGCAAGACCCTGCTGCTCCACCAGGAGCAGGGCTTGGGCGATACCATCCAGATGCTGCGCTATCTGCCCTTGCTGCAGCAGCGCGGGGCCCGGTTGATCCTGCTGCTGAAACCACCACTGCAGGAGCTGGCCCGGCAGATGACAAGCGCCGTGCAGGTGTTTACCCGGCGCGAACAGCTGCCGGCTTTCGACCTGCACTGTCCGATGATGTCGCTGCCACTGCGCTTTGCCACCACGCTGGACAATATCCCGGCAGCCGACGGGTATCTGACGGTGACGGCAGAGCAGCAGCAAATCTGGGCCGAGCGGCTGGGCCCGCTCCCGCGTATCGGGCTGGTGTGGTCGGGTCAGGCGCAGAATCTGAATGACCGGCAGCGCAGCCTGCCACTGGCGCAGCTGCACCGCCTGTTGCAGCTGGATGCCGAGTTCCATTCGCTGCAGCGCGAGTATCGCGAAGACCCGGCCCTGGTGGGGGCGGCCGGCATCATCGACCATGCGGCCACGCTGAATACCTTGCAGGACACGGCAGGGCTGATCACCCAGATGGATCTGGTGATCAGCGTGGATACCTCGGTGGCGCACCTGGCCGGGGCGCTGGGCAAGGCTTGCTGGCTATTGCTGCCGTTCAATCCGGATTTCCGCTGGGGCCTGGGGCGCAGCGACAGCCCGTGGTATGCCAGCATGCAGTTGTTCCGCCAGTCGGCAGCTCGCGACTGGCAGCCGCTGCTGGACGAAGTGGCCAGGCAGGCTGCCCGGCAGCTGGCGGTGGCCGATGGCGCGGCGGACTCAGTCGTCGCGGGTCAGCACTTCTAGCACTTCGATTTCAAACAGCAGATTGGAATGGGGCGGGATGCGCGTGCCGATCTGCCGCTCACCATAGGCCAGTGCCGCCGGAACCCACAGCCGGCGCTTGCCGCCCACGCGCATGCCCATCAGTCCGATATCCCAGCCCTTGATGACGCGGCCGGTGCCGATGACGCACTGGAAGGGGCGGCCCTTGTCGTGCGAGGAGTCAAACTGGCTGCCATCTTCCAGCCAGCCGGTATAGTGGGTGGTAATCAGCGCACCACGTACCACTTCCTTGCCCTCGCCCAATTGCAGGTCTTCCATTTTCAGTTGTTGATCCATCGTCATCTTCGCTATGCAGGTAGGGAAAACAGCCGCTGCGGCGGCCATCGCTGGCGCATTCTAGCCTGAGTCGGCGTGTGCTCCCAGCGGGCGGCCGGGGCTTCAGGCCGCAATGACACAGTTGCGGCCGGATGACTTGGCCTGATACAGCGCATTGTCCACACGCATGATCAGGCTTTCCACGCTTTCCTCGTCCAGGTGCTGTGCGACACCCATGCTGATGGTGATGGCCGGCAGCGGTGTGGTCTGGCCGCTGGCCACGGTTTCGCGCAGGCATTCGGCCAGATGCAGCGCATTGTGCTGACTGGTTTGCGGCAGCAGGATGATGAACTCCTCGCCACCCCAGCGGCATACGCTGTCGGCGGCCCGCACCCGGGATTGCAAGGTGTGGGCCAGCCAGACCAGCACTTCGTCACCAGTGAAGTGACCAAACTGATCGTTGATGCGCTTGAAGTTGTCGGCGTCCAGCAGGATCAGACTGAAGCTGTGGCCGTAATGCTGTTTTTCCAGAATGGCGCGTTCCAGCTGTTGCAGCAGGTAACGGCGGTTCCACAATCCGGTGAGCGGGTCGCGCAGCGCCGCCTGTTCCAGTTCGGATTTCAGTCTTTGCTGCTCGGTGATGTCGTGAATCACGCACAGCATCAGTCGCTTGCCATGCATCACCACCGGGCCGGCGTAGGTCTGCACATCGCGCAGGCTGCCATTCGCCAGCCGGTGGACAAAGCTCAAGGGCTTGTGGCCGCCTGGCAGCTGGGCTATCTGCTGCATCACCGGCAGGATGGCGCGGCCCTGGGCGTTGATCTCCCAGGTGTGCTTGGCGGCGAACTCGGCACGGGAATAACCGTAAAAGCGCATTGCGGCTTCATTCACATTGACGATACGGCCTTCGTCTGCCGGGTCGATCAACAACATGGGTGCGCTATTGGTTTGCATCAGCATGCGGTGAAAATCGTCTTCCGGCCGCGTGTCGGTAATGGTAGCCGCGCTGGTGGACGGCATGCTGCCGGCGGGTGAACTGGCCTCGACCAGAATGGCGTCGGCTGTTCCGGCCATGTCCAGCCAGCACAGGTGGCAGCACAGTGGCTGCGGCTGGTCTTGCTGCCGTATGGTCCAGATTTCCACTACCTGTTCGCGGGCCAGAATGGCCGGGGTGTAGTCGGACAAAGCCGGGTGTGGGCAGGCGGACAGGCTGCCGTGGCGCATATCGGCAGGGCTCAGTCCGGCTGCAAGTGCCAGTGCCGCCGGATTGGCGTGCAGCACTTCTTCGGTCGAAGGACGAATAATCCATACCGGCGTCTTGAGCTTGTCAAGCAATGCAAATGGGTTCATGGCAGCAAGCTATGCTAAAGGCCGGGTAGTCAGTCTATGTCTGACATACTAGATGGCCTTTCCTGGTACTTCAATATGACGTCATTCTTCCATGGCGGCAGCGGAGCGCCGCGTTGATGAATTTCAGCGCAAGCCGCAAGGTGTGGTCGGACCGCTTCTGCGCGATAATGCCGGGTCGTCGGTCATTCTGGCCGCAAGGCTGGAGGCTTTATGCAACAGGTGGTGGCGCAGCACGGTTTTACCCTGTCCTTGCCGGCGGACTATCACGCCGCCACGGCGCTGGCCTATCACGGTCGCGATCCGGCCGGGCCGGCCGAACGCTGGCAGGGCAATCGCCTGGATAAAGGCTTGTTGCTGCATGGTGCGCCGCTATTGCTGCAACTGGAGTTTGACGCCGGGCAGGTGCATGCCGTGTTTAGCGGGGCGGCCCTGCTGGACTGGCCGGCGCTGCTGCCGGCAGCAGAACCGGCGGTGCGCCGCATGCTGGGGCTGGATGGCCAGCGTGAAAACTGGCAGGCGCTGGTGGAGAGCCGGCCCGCCGTGGCGCGGCTGCTGG
>Ga0187845_1000516_pt1 | contig 23080 bp, 14 predicted proteins | sample SpaLakP09_SKY_68_FD_134515 | JGI IMG/M metagenome (GOLD analysis project Ga0187845, IMG submission 134515) | Oligotrophic lake water microbial communities from Sparkling Lake, Wisconsin, USA - SP09_SKY_68 | ecosystem: Environmental > Aquatic > Freshwater > Lake | place: USA: Sparkling Lake... | reverse complement strand
CCAGCGGCCCGATATCCGTGCCAGCGAAGAGCAACTGCATGCTGCCAGTGCCGCCATCGGCGTGGCGACTGCGGCCCAGTATCCGCAGCTGACGCTGAGCGGCAGCTACGGTTCCTCGGCACAAAGTTTCGGCAAGCTGTTCGATGCCGAAACCACGGCATGGAGCCTGGCCAGCGGCCTGACGGCGCCCATCTTCAACGGCGGCGCGCTGAGCGCGAAAAAACGTGCAGCGGAAGCAGCCTATGATGGCGCTGCGGCGCAGTACCGCGCTACCGTGCTGAGCGCATTCCAGGATGTGGCCGACAGCTTGCGTGCGCTGGAAAGCGATGCGGCAGCGCTGAAGGCGCAAGCGGAAGCCGATGCGCTGGCGGGCGAAGCGCTGGCGCTGGCCACCCAGCAGTACAAGCTGGGCGGCATCAGCTATCTGGCGCTGCTCGACGCCCAGCGCAGCTATCAGCAGGCCCACGTGGCGCTGGTGCAGGCGCAGGCAGCGCGCTACGCCGATACGGCGGCGCTGTTCCAGGCGCTCGGTGGCGGCTGGTGGAACCGCAATGGCGGCGCCGCGGCAGCCAGCACGGTTTCCGCCGCGCCCGTGTATGGCGCCGGCGGCACCCGTTAAGCATTATCCCTTGCAGGCGAGGGCGGCTGCGTCCTCGGCTTATTCTATTGATTGATCCTAAGGCAGGAGACTGATTCATGACCAAGCGCATGTTCATCATGATAGGTGGCGTTGTAGTGCTGATCGCCGTTCTGGCGTTCGGCAAATATATGCAGATCCAGAAGCTGATCGCTTCCTCACCCAAGCCCGGCGCCCAGACGGTTACGGCGATTAAGGCCGAGCTGTCGGCATGGCAGCCGCAGATTGCTTCGGTGGGCACGCTGGTGCCGGTGCGCGGCGTGGATGTGAGTACCGAACTGGCAGGCATGGTGCGCCAGGTGCACTTCCATTCGGGCGAGGAAGTGCGCGCCGGTCAGGTGCTGTTCACGCTGAATGCGGAAGCTGATACGGCCCAGCTGCAGGCGCTGCAGGCTGCCGCCGAACTGTCGGCCACGGTGCTCAAGCGCGACAAGCTGCAGTTTGCCGCGCAAGCCATCAGCCAGGCCCAGCTCGATGCCGACGAAGCCGATCTGAAGAGCCGCAAGGCGCAGGTGGCGCAGCAGCAGGCCCTGGTCGAGAAGAAAACCATCCGTGCGCCGTTCGCCGGCAAGCTCGGTATCACGGCCGTCAATCCGGGCCAGTTCCTGAATGCCGGCGACAAGCTGGTGACGCTGCAGACCATCGATACCGTGTATGTGGACTTTTTCGTGCCGCAGCGTCAGCTGGCTGGCCTGTCGCTGGGCCAGAAGCTGAACCTGACGGCCGATGCCTATCCCGGTGTAGCGTTTGCCGGCAAGGTCACCTCGATCAGCCCGAAAGTCGACGCGGCCACGCGCAATGTGCAGGTGGAAGCCACCGTGCCGAACGCCAAACGCCAGCTGCTGCCCGGCATGTTCGCCAATGTCAGCCTGGATCAGGGCGAGAAGAAGGAATACCTGACGCTGCCGCAGACGGCGATTACCTACAATCCGTATGGCGCCACCGTCTTCGTGCTGGCGCCGTCGACCGCCAAGGACGCGCCCAAGGATGACAAGGGCAATGCCCAGCTGGTGGCGCAGCAGGTCTTCGTGACCACCGGCCCGACGCGCGGCGATCAGGTGGCCGTGCTGACGGGTCTGAAAGCGGGGCAGGTGGTCGTGACCAGCGGCCAGCTCAAGCTGAAAAATGGCACGCCGGCAGTGATCGACAACAAGGTTCAACCGGCCAACAATCCTAGCCCGACGCCGCAGGAACATTAAGGAAAGCCGCGCCATGAATTTTACCGACATCTTCATTAAGCGGCCCGTACTGGCCAGCGTGGTGAGCCTGCTGATTGTCGTGCTGGGCCTGCGTTCGCTATTCAGCCTGCCGATCAACCAGTATCCGAAAACCCAGAACGCGGTGGTGACCATCTCCACCACCTACTACGGGGCCGATGCGGCCACGGTGGCGGGCTTCATCACCCAGCCGCTGGAATCGGCCATCGCGCAGGCGCAGGGCATCGATTACCTGTCTTCGTCCAGCAATAGCGGCGTTTCCGTGATTACCGCCACGCTGCGGCTGAACTACGATTCCAACCGCGCGCTGACGGAAATCACCACGCAGGTGAACTCCGTGCGCAACCAGCTGCCGCAACAGGCCCAGCAACCGGTGCTGACGGTGCAGACGGGCCAGACCACGGACGCTATGTACATGGGCTTCTACAGCGATACGCTGCCGACCAATAATGTGACGGACTTCCTGGCCCGCGTGGTCAAGCCCAAGCTCGATTCGATACAGGGCGTGCAGACGGCCGAGCTGCTGGGCGCGCGCCAGTTCGCGCTGCGCGCATGGCTCGATGCCAATAAGATGGCGGCACATGGCGTCACTGCGGCCGATGTCAGCGTCGCGCTGTCGCAGAATAACTATCTGACAGGGCTGGGCGCCACCAAGGGCCAGATGGTGACCGTGCCGCTGACGGCCGGCACCGACCTGCATACGGTGGAGGAATTCAAGGCGCTGGCCATCAAGCAGGCCGGCGGCGCCATCGTCCATCTGGAAGATATCGCCACCGTGACGCTGGGTTCGGAAAACTATGATTTCAACGTGGCCTTTAGTGGGGTGCGTTCCGTCTTCATCGGTATCAAGGTGGCGCCGGAAGCGAATATTCTGGACGTGGCCAAGCGCGTGCGCCAGGCTTTCCCCGCCATCAAGGAGCAGCTGCCGAATGGCCTGACGGGCGAAATCGTCTACGTCTCCACCGAGTTTATCAACACTTCCATCGACGAAGTGGTGAAGACGCTGGTGGAAGCGCTGGTGATCGTGACGATCGTGATCTACCTGTTCCTCGGCAGCCTGCGCGCCGTGATCGTGCCGGTGATCGCCATGCCGCTGTCGCTGATCGGTTCCTTCTTCGTGATGCTGCTGCTGGGCTATTCGATCAACCTGCTGACCCTGCTGGCCATCGTGCTGGCGATCGGTCTGGTGGTCGATGACGCCATCATCGTGGTGGAGAATGTGGACCGGCATATGAAGCAGGGCATGAAGCCGTTCGATGCCGCCATCATCGCTGCGCGCGAACTGGGCAGCCCGATTCTGGCCATGACGGTGGTGCTGGTGGCGGTGTACGTGCCGATCGGCTTCCAGGGCGGCCTGACGGGTGCACTGTTCACCGAATTTGCCTTCACGCTGGCCGGTGCGGTGGCGGTGTCGGGCATCGTGGCGCTGACCCTGTCGCCCATGATGTGCGGCCACTTCTTCGACCCCAAGCAGGACGAGGGCAAGTTCGTCAAGGCCATCGACCGCGTGTTCGACAAGGTGCACCATGGCTATCTGCGTCTGCTGCATAGCCTGCTCAATACCTGGCCCGTGCTGATCGTGCTGGGCGTTATCCTGAGCCTGCTGCTGGCGCTGATGTTCAAGATGTCGCAGTCGGAACTGGCACCGGAAGAAGATCAGGGCATCGTGCTGTCGCAGGTGGTGGGTGCGCCCACGGCCACCTCGGACCAGATGCAGGCTTATGCCAAGCAGATTTTCGAGATCGCCCGCGATCTGCCGGAGTATGAGCAGATGTTCCAGATTACCGGCGTGCCGACTACCAATTCCGGCATCGGCGGCGTGCTGTTCAAGTCGTGGGACAAGCGCAGTCGCTCGGCCCATGAAATCCAGCAGGAACTCCAGCATAAATGGAATGGCGTGGCCGGTGGCCGCGTGGCGGCCTTCCAGTTCCCGCCGCTGCCCGGCAGCTCGGGCCTGCCTGTGCAGTTCGTGATTACCACCACCGAACCGTTCGAGAACCTGAACTCGGTGGCGCAGGCCGTGCTGGCCAAAGCGCAGAAGGACAACAAGTTCTACTTTGCCGACGTCGATCTGAAAATCGATGCGCCGCAGGCCAGGGTGGAAGTGGACCGCGAAAAACTGGCCACGCTGGGCCTGACCCAGCAGGACTTCGGCAATGCCATGGGGGCGGCGCTGGGTGGCGGCTATGTCAACTACTTCTCGATTTCGGGCCGCTCCTACAAGGTGATCCCGCAAGTCCAGCAGGTGGACCGGCTCAATCCTGACGATGTGCTGAACTTCTACATCAAGGCACCGAACGGCAGCATGATACCTGCGTCCACCGTCGCCACCATCAAGTACTCGGTGCAGCCGGAATCCGTCACGCGCTTCCAGCAGCTCAACTCGGCGACGATATCCGGCGTGTCCGGCGCGTCGCAGGGCGAGATCCTGGAATACCTGCGCAATACCGTGAAAGAGGTCGCGCCATCGGGCTACACGGTGGACTACTCGGGCTCCTCGCGCCAGTTCATGAGCGAGTCGGGCGGCTTCATGATGACCATGGCGTTTGCCGTGATTATCGTGTTCCTGGCGTTGGCGGCCCAGTTCGAGAGCTTCCGCGATCCTATCGTGATTCTGTTCTCGGTGCCGATGGCGCTGTTCGGGGCAATGACCTTTATCTTCCTCGGCTTCGCGTCCATCAACATCTATACGCAGGTGGGGCTGGTGACCCTGATGGGACTGATATCCAAGCATGGTATTCTGATCGTGGAAGTGGCTAATCACCTGCGCACAGCCGGCAAGAGCAAGCGCGAAGCCATCGAAGAAGCTGCGGCAACCCGTCTGCGGCCGATTCTGATGACCACTGCGGCCATGGTGTTCGGCGTGGTGCCGCTAGTGATCGCCTCGGGCGCGGGGGCTGCCGGCCGCCACGCCATGGGTCTGGTGATCTTCACCGGTCTGTCGATCGGCACGCTGTTTACCCTGTTCGTGGTGCCCGCCATGTATCTGTTCCTGTCCGGTCAGCACAAGGCCGATTCGCAGGCGCAGGGTGCGGGCCACGCTGTAGGGCATGGCCGTGCAGCGGAGCCGGCAGCGTAACAGAAAGAGACGATGGTAGAACAAGTAAAGCCGGCAGCCAGTTCCTTGCGCTGGCTGCACGGGAGACAGAAACGCAGTCTGGAAGAGGTGATACTGATTTTGCTGTGCATGGTCAGTATTGCCAGTGTGTTGCCGTTTGCCCTGTTCCGGCTGTGGGAGGGCAGCTGGCTGTCGGCCACAGTGGATTTGTCGCTGGTGGTAGCTTTCATCGCCGTGATCGTGCATGTGCTGCGCACCGGACGGCACCGCGTGGCAGGGCTGCTGGTGACGCTGTTCTATTCGGCCGGCATGCTGGCCACGGTATATCTGCGCGGCGTCGCCATGGTGTACTGGGTGTATCCGACTACCATCGCCGCGTATTTCATCCTGCGCCCGCGCATGGCGCTGGCGATCAATGCGGTGGCGCTGGCAGCGCTGGTGCTGATATTGAGCCGCCAGCTGGCCACGCTGAATCTGCTCACCATCGTGGTGACGATAGGTCTGGTGAATCTGTTTGCCTATATTTTTGCCGACCGCACCGGTCTGCAGACGCGCGCCCTGCATACGGAAGTGGAGCGCGATTTTCTTACCGGTGTGCTGAACCGGCGCGCGCTCGACCGCAAGCTGTGCGATTATGCCGACGAGCGCCGGCCGCACCTCGATTCCTGTCTGCTGCTGCTCGATATCGATCATTTCAAGTCGATTAATGACGAGTACGGCCATGCCGTGGGCGATAGCGTGCTGGTGCGGCTGTGCACCGTGCTGCGCCAGCACACGCGCGCATCCGACCGCATCTTCCGTTATGGCGGCGAAGAGTTTGCCATCATTGCCAGCGGCGCCGAGCCGGAAGCAGCGCAGCGGCTGGCGGAAAACCTGCGGGTGGCGGTATCGCTGGCGCAACTGCTGGAGCAGCGGCCTGTCACCGTTTCGATAGGGGTGGCGCTGATGGACAAGCACACCTCGCCCAGAGAGTGGCTGGTACAGGCCGACCAGATGCTGTACCGGGCCAAGGAAGAAGGGCGCAATACCGTGCGGGTTGCGCCGCGAAAGGGGATGCCATGAGTTTCAAAGCAGGGAAATGCGGCCTGGGGCGGCAACTGGCCTGGCTGCTGGCGGCCGCCGTTGCTACCGGCCCGGTGCAGGCGCAGAATGGCGCACGCCAGCACGCAGCGCAGGCGGTTGTGCCTGCGAGCGCTGGCGCGCAGCAGCAGGCACCGGAACTGGCAGTGGCGGCAGGAGCGCCTGATCTGAACGCCGTGCCAGTGCTGTCTGATGAACTGATACGCAAGGCGGTGCGTGACACGGTGGCGGAAGATCCGCATCCGCAGGCGCTGGCTGCGCGCAATGCGGCAGCCTATGGGGCTGCAACGGTGACGGTACAGGACAAAATGACGGCGGCCTTCAATCAGGCCAAAGTGCCTGACTGTCTGCATGACGACGCGCTCAAATTGCAGCCGGCCTATATTGGTCCGTTTGGCGTGGTGGGCCCGTTTTCGCTACCGTGGGTAGTCGCAGCGGCCTTGCGGGGCAAGTGCCGCTAGCACGGGTTGGAAGGGAATAATCTGGATGCTGGCAATCAGAAGGGCTTAACGCCGATCAGTGCCTGATGAATCCAGTGGCCGAAGGCCAGTGCGAGGAAGCCGCCCAGCAATACAGTAACGACCGTGGCGCCCGTGGTGCCGGCTGGATAGCTGACGCCTGCTACTGCATCGCGCTGGAGTGCCGAACGCAGCAGCATGACCGACCACACCAGGAAACTGCCGAACAGGATGATTTCATGCAGCTGGCCGTTGGTCAGCAGGTGGGCGATTGACCAGACCATTACCCCCAGCGTCATCGGATGATGGAGCTTGGCCTTGATGCTGTTGTGGGGGATATAGGCAGCGGTCAGCAGGATGAAGGACAGCATCATCAGCACGGCAGCGACATGGTGCATATACGACGGCGGCACCCACAGAACTTCGGGATCACGGCCCGCTTCGAAGAAGCCGCGCAGGAAGGTGGCAAAGCCGGCGATGGAGCCCAGGGCGTAGATGCATTTCCAGCGTGGTTCGCCGATATTGGCGCGCAGCGAAGAGCGCCAGCCGTCGGCAAAGATGCGGGTCGAATGGAGGCCAAGAAACATCATCAGGCCTAGAATGAGGAATTCCATGAGCGTCCCCTGTTATGCGTTATCGTTGATAAAAGATACACCGGCTTTACCGACGTTGCAACATTAATGCATGTCAGATTCAACTTATTCTGCAGGCCTGATTCTGTGCGGCGCAGCATGGGAAAACTGCGATTCCGTGCGGCCCGGGCAGGGCAGCAGCGCTACCGTGACAAATCAGCATGGCGCTGCATCTGGCCGCCTTCTGGTTCAGGGCTAAATGCGCGCAAGATGGCACTGGAATGACGCTGGCTGGTACTGCTTGGCACAGGAGGATGGCTTGTGGCGCCGCAGCAAAGCAGTGTTGCGGCGGCGCAATTTCGGGCGTTGAAACTGGCCATATCAGGGCCGGGTGCGTGCCTTTTCATTGCGTGTGACCACCGGCAAAGCCTTGATAATGGCGGCCACCAGCGCCTGCGGCTGGTAGTTGCGGGCGGCCGGTGTCAGGCCCAGCCGCACCACCACCAGTTCCTGCGAGGGAATAATCGTGATGCTCTGGCCATCGTGGCCTTCCAGCCAGTAGGTATCGGCGGGAAGCTGGAAGGGTGCGTCGGGATTGCCGCCTGCCGAGCTGGCGCCGGATGGCCCCCAGCGCCACAGCTGGCCTTGCCCGTACTGGCCGCCGGAAGCGGGGGCTACCTGCCGCATCTGGCTGACATAACCTTCGGGCAGCAGGCGCTGGCCATTCCATACGCCGTCCTGCAGCAGGAACTGGCCGAAACGGGCCCAGTCCTGCGCGCTGGCATACATATAGCTGGAACCGACCAGATTGCCGCGCGCATCCGCTTCCAGCACGGCGCTGCGCATGCCCAGCGGCGTAAACAAGCGCTCATGGGCGATCGCCAGGATGCTGGCATCGGTGGCGCTGCCCGTGCCGGCAGCGGCGCGCTGCAGTATGCGCGATAGCACTACCGTGGTGCCGCTCGAATAGTTCCAGTGGCTGCCCGGTGCATGCACCAGCGGCTTGCTGGCCGTGTAGCTGGCCATGTCCGGTTCCAGATACAGCATGCGGGTCACGTCGGACACATCGCCATAGCCTTCATTGTATTCGAGGCCGCTGCTCATGGCCATCAGCTGGGCCAGCGTAATGGCCTGGCGCGGGTCCTGCGGCTCGCTCCAGAAGCCGCTTTGCGTCAGTGCCAGCTTGCCGTCGTTGACCAGCATGCCGATCAGTGCTGCCGTGACGGTTTTGGTCATCGACCAGCCCAGCAGCGGCGTCTCACGGTTGTAGCCTTCGGCATAGGCCGAGCCTACCAGCTGGCCTCGGTGGATCACGACCACGGCACGCATGCCGGGGCCAGTCAGCGCGGGCTGTGCCAGTGGTGCCAGCGCTGTCAGCGACAGATCGCTTTCGTAGCCTTCGGGCCACACCGCGTCGGCAGCGCCGGGACGGATCGCGGCAGGCTGGAACTGGTAGCGCCGGGCCTGTTCCAAGTCGCCATCCGGTACCACGGCGCAGCCGGTGCCGGGGCGGTACACCGCCATGCCGCCGCCGAACAGACCGAATAATCCGGCACGGACAGTCTGCTTTTCCTTATCCACCTGCACGCGCAGGAATCTGAGCAGCGGGTGGCCGGGCGCCTGCACGTCGTCGGCCAGCACGCTCTGGGCATCGCGTCCTGCGATGAAGACGTTGGAGCAGACGATTTTGGCGCTGTAATTGGCGCCCACCCGGATCAGATCAGGTGGCTGCAGTGCCAGTGCGGCAGTTGCGCCGCCCACCAGCAGGAGGGCGGCAATGGCGGTACGCTTGAGGATTTTTTTAGACATTTAGAGGCTGGCGCGGAATTCCACCGCGATGCTGCGCGGCGGGGTGAGATAAGCGTAGGGAGCGCCGTACTGTTCGGTCTGGCCACCCAGGCTCTGGATATAGCGCTGGTCGAATACATTGTTGACCAGTAGCGCGACGCCATAGCGCGAGCTGGGGCTATCCCAGGCCATGCGCAGATCGAACTTGCTGGTGGCGGTGCCGGTTTTCAGCTGCGCCGTGGTCAGGCAGTTGAGCCGCGCCGTATCGCTGTTGCAGCGCTGGGCGCTGGCATGGGTGCCCTGGAAGTTGATGCTGCTGCGGCCTTCGTAGGCTTCCCAGTTGATGTTGATGCCGCCCATGGCTGTCAGGCGCGGCGTGCCCACCGGCTGGCCGCCCAGATCGAGCGTGACCTTGCCGCTGGCGTCGAGGCGCTGGTAGCGGGTGTAGGTCTGGTCGATGTATTCCATGCCGCCGAACAGGGTGACGCGCGGCGACAGGCGGATGCGCGCATCGAGATCCAGGCCCTGGGCCTTCTGGTCGCTGGCCACCACGTTATAGGTCGGCAGCGTGCCCACACTATACAGCTGGACATCCTGCAGGTTCTTGAACTTGTAGGCAAACAGCGAGGCGTTGATGGTGGCGCGGTACTGCGGCAGGCCCATTTTCAGGCCCGCCTCGAAGTTGGTCATTTTCTCCGGTTCGAAGCTGGGGTCCTTGCCTGTGCTGGTGGTGGAAGCGGGATTGGGCGGGGTGAAGATGTTGAAGCCGCCGGCCTGATAGCCGCGTGCCAGCGAGGTAAACAGCAGGGTGTCCTTGTCGAGCTTATGGTCGAGTACCAGACGGGGGCTGAAGTCGGTCCAGTCCTTGCTGCGGCTGACCGGCGTGGCAGCCAGCTGGGCGGCCGTCGCGAAGATCACATTGTCAGGGAAGGAGGCTGCATTCAGCCCGGCCAGCGGACCGTAGGCATTCAGGAAGCTATCAAGCTGGGGCGAGACGCGGCGCGGCACGAACCAGGTCATCTGCTTGCTGTCGCGGGTGTAGCGCAGACCGGCGGTGGCATTGGTCTGCGGCGTCAGGTGCCAGATGGTGTCGGCATACACTGACGAGGAGCGGGTATGCACATCGCTGTAATGGGTTTCGTCCCAGCTGAACATGGTGCTGCTGTTAATGCCTGGCAGGCCTGCCGCGCCCAGAGCGCCGAACAGCATGGCGAAGTTGGGCTGGCCGCCAGCGAACTGGCTGAGCGTATCGAGCGTGCCGGTGGAGACGTAGGCGCCGGCATCCTGATGTTCGTTATTGTTATAGAAGCTCAGACCGGCGATCCAGTCCAGCTGCTCGGTTTTGCCGGACAGCTTGAACTCCTGCTGGAAGCTGCGTGCGCGCTTGGCATCCTGGGTGGTCAGCTGCAGCGTGGGGCGGGCCGTGCCGTCGTTATCGGTCAGGTTGTGGGTGCTGAAGCGGCGGTAGGCGCTGGTCGAATTAAAGGTCATGCCGCCCAGTGGCGCCTCAATGCGCAGGGTGGCGCCATCGAACAGGCGGCCTTCCGTGCCCTGCTGGTCGTTTTCCAGCTTGGCGGTGAATGGATCGACGAAATTGGCGGTGTAGGCGGCGTCGTACACACCGCGGTAGCCGTTCAGCGGCAGGCGCGGGTCTTTGAGCACGCCAAAGGCAGGACGGCCATATTGCTCCATGTTTTCATGCTCCCAGCCGAATATCAGCTTGGCCGCATCGAAGTCCTTGCGCAACAACAGGCGGGTGGCCCAGTCCTTGTCGCCGCCCGACTTCTGGCCGGTGGTGGTGTTGTCGGCCCAGCCTTCGCTGCCCGAGCGTACTGCCACGATGCGCGCGGCCAGCGTGTCGCTGATCGGCAGGTTCATCATCACATCGGCATTGGCGCGGCCGAATTTGCCCAGCTTGAGGTGGCCGGCAGCATCGAGTTCCTTGCCCGGCTCATTGGCGGTAATGGCAATGGCGCCGGCGGCGCTGTTACGGCCAAACAGTGTGCCCTGCGGGCCTTTGACCACTTCGATGCGCTGTACATCGATGAAGTTCATCAGGGCGCCGCCGGTTTTGCCGGTATAGACGCCGTCGACATAGATGCCGACCGGCGAATCGGTGGCGATGCCGAAGTCGGCTGCCTGCACGCCGCGGATGCCGAACGAGGGCTGGGTCGGTTCGGTGCCATCCACCGACAGGCCGGGTATATAGCCATTCAGGTCGGACAGGTCTTTCGCGCCGACCGCGTCGATGTCCTTGTTGGTCAGCACCGCCATGGTCATGGGCACGTCCTGCACCAGCTGTTTGCGCGATTGCGCAGTCACTACCACCGACTGGATTTCGTCGGCGGCCCAAGCCGGCGGGACGAAAAAGGCGGCGGCCAGACTGGCGGAAAGGATGGTGCGATTCGGCTTGCTCATGTGGGTCTCCATTGTGTCGTTTTTATGATTTTTTCAAGGCAGCTTACGGCAATTACCATGGCGATCAGTGTCGCCAGTTTTATTATCAGAGGAGCGGAATAGCCAAACCAGTCGGGCAGCAGCGCAAAGGCCAGGGCAGCGCCCAGTGCGCGCAGCTGCTCGATGCGGCGTATCCATGGGCGGCCTTCCAGCAGCAGGCCGAGCGACAGCGTGCTGGCGATGATGAAGGCCGCGTAGGCCAGCAGCGGCAGCGTTGCCAGCGCGGGCGCCAGAGCGAGGAAGTGGGAAACGCAGGGCACCAGCAAAGCGAACTGGAACACCGCGTACAGCTGCGCACCGGCAGGCGTGTCAGGGCGATAGTACTGGAAGCTGGCTGGATCGAAATGGCCCAGCGGCTGGCCGGTCCATGCGCCCGGCGCTCCCAGCCAGACCTGCAGCTTGCTGCGCCAGCCGCTCACCTGTCCCGTCGCCTGCCACAGCGCGGCGTAGTAGTGCAGATTGGCCCAGGCGGGATTGAGGCTGCGCAGCGGCGTCCGCACGCCGTAGCGGATAGGCTGGTCGTCGCGCTCGTCGGCGAAGGTGCCGAACATGCGGTCGAACAGAATGAAGATGCCGCCATAGTTGCGGTCTATGCAGTAGTCGTTCTGGCCGTGGTGCACGCGGTGGTTGGATGGCGTGACGAACACCCGGTCCAGCCAGCCCAGCCGGCCCACCAGTTCCGTGTGCACCCAGTACTGGTAGAGCAGGTCTATCATGGCAACCACCGCCATCACCATCGGCGAGACGCCCGCCAGCGCCATCGGCAGGTAGAACACCCAGCCCAGCAGCCAGCCGCTGGAAGTCTGGCGCAGCGCGGTGGACAGATTGTAGTACTCGGAAGAGTGATGGACTTCGTGCGCGGCCCACAGCACGCCGACTTCGTGGCCCAGGCGGTGCGCCCAGTAGTAGCAGAAATCGTAGGCCACCAGTGCGCCCAGCCAGACCCACAGGCTGTCGTCGGGCAGGGTGGTGAAGCGCCACTGCTGGTATACGGCGGTGTAGATGCCGAACATGACCAGTCTGACCAGCACGCCGATGACTTGGCTGACCACGCCCAGATGCAGGCTGGTAAGCGCGTCGGCAGTATCGTACACGGCCAGCCCGCGGCGGTGCGCTATCCATGCTTCGAGCAGGATGGTGAGCATAAAAACCGGTATGGCCAGTACGATAGGATTCATAGGGCGTGACGATGGTTTAGGTCGAAACGATTATGCCTATATTCGTGCAAATTGCACAAGAATTCGCAGCAATACTGACGTTAATGACACACAAATGGCGTCAGATAAAGTCAGTCTGTCATGGCAAATGAATCCAGTTTTAGTGCGCCAGAGGCTTAGCCCCAGGGCTGGTAGGCGATGCCGTTCTGTACCACGCCGACCAGTGCCGCCAGGTTTTCCGGGCTCTCGCTGAATTCGCGCAGCACCTGTGCCACGCTGAGCGTGTGCTCGTCCAGCAGCTTGGTCCAGAATGCTGCGCCGCCCACGTCGGGCGCGCGGTGCAGCACGTTGGCATACAGGTGGGTGACGATGTCGGCGTTGCTGGGCGACTGCCCGTACATGCTCTGGAATTCCTGCGACTGGACGAAATTCTGCGCCACATCGGTCAGGGCATAGCCGCGGTCCATCTGGTAGATCCAGAAGCCCAGCCCTGCTGCATCGGGCGCGCGGTTGAATGCAGCCTGATAGATGCGGAAGGCCTGGCCGGCAACGCCGCCCGTATCGAAGGCCAGCGTCTGGTCAGTGAACTGCAGCCGTTCGATATCGCTCAGGGTGTCGCTGCCGTCGCTGCCGGTTTTGTCCGCTACGGTGCAGCCGGTAGCGCTGGCGGTGACGGTGTAGTTGCTGCGGGCGCCGTGGTAGACCGCGGTATCGGTGCCGGCGCCGCCATCGAGCACGTCGTTGCCCGCGCCGCCGTCGAGCCGGTCGTTGCCGCTGCCGCCAACTAGGGTGTCGTTGCCCCACATGCCGCGCAGCGTGCTGCCGTTCGGGTTGGCGATCAGTACGTCGTTGCCATCGCCGCCGACGGCATTGCTGATGCTGGTGCCGGCGGCGATGGTGAGCTTGCCGCCGTTGATGATGCTGGCAGTGGCGCCGCTCAGGTCGATGCGGTCATCGCTGCCCAGCGCCGCCGCGTTGATGGTGCTGTTCTGGCCAGCCGGATCGCTGAGGATGCCGCGCTGGGCATCGGCCGCCACCAGCAGCGGGTATTCGTTGGTGTAGTAAAAGGTGTGCGCACTGCTGCCGTTGTGGCCTATCAGATCCAGACTCCAGTCAGTCAGCGTGCCGGTATTGCCGCCGCTCAGATCGCGCACCACCAGGCGCCACACGCCGGCCGCGCTTTCGCCCCAGTCCAGCACCGTGTCGAAGGTGAAGTGCACATCGCTCTGGCTGGAGCCCAGCGCACTCAGGCTGCCGGCAGCGGGGCGGTACAACAGGTTGCTGACGGTGCCGCTGGGTGAGATCAGGTTGATATCGAGATCGCCGATAAATGGATGGCTGATGTTGACGCGGACATCGACCCGCTCGACCACCATCTGGCTGGCGATGCTGATGCTGCTGGTGATGCCGCTGCTGTCCTGGTCCGGTATGGCCAGTCCCACGGTTTTGCTGGCAATGACATCGACCGTGTTGGCGACCGTCTGCGGCGTGCCTTCCCAGCCTGCGGCCAGCCGCACGGCGGCCAGTGCATCCACCTGGCCGAAGCCGGTGGACTGGGCGCCGAGGTTGTAATGCAGGCCGCCGTTGTTCCAGTTGCCGGCGCCGTTGCTGGCCCAGCTGCCCACGCCGATATCAGTCTGGTGCGCGGTATAGGCAAGGATCTGCTGCACGTCGCGGTAGCCCAGGCTGGGATTTGCCTCCAGCATCAGCGCGACGATGCCCGAGACGATGGGGGCCGAGAACGAGGTACCGTCGGTGAAATTGTAGTTGCTGCTGTTGTAGCCGGCACTGCCGCTGCGGTCGGTGGTCAGGATGCTGGCGTAGTCGCCGTTGCCCGCGCCGCCAGGGGCCGAAACCAGGATAGAGGCGCCGGTGGTGCTGAAATACGAAGAGCCGCCCTGATAGTCGGTCGCGCCCACGGTGATGATGTAGCGGCTGTTCTGGAAGTTGTGCAGATTGGTGTCGTCGCCATAGGCATAGCCGTTGCCCGCCGACTGGACCACGATGGTGCCCAGACCCTGGCGGCCCGTGCTGGCCAGATCCTTGAGCGCGGCAAAGGCCGGCGCATACTGGGGATCTTGGGCATTGTCGAGAAAAGCCCAGTTGGTGCCGCTCATCAGCTTGTTGCCGAAGCCCCAGGAGTCGTTGAGCACATCGACGTTTTTGGCATAGCGGAAGCCATTGGCCAGTTCCGTCAGATAGCTGCTGTTGAGCGTCATCGGGGTGTAGATGGAAACCAGCTGGGCGTCGTAGGCTACGCCTACCGTGCCGGTGCCATCGCGGGCTGCGGCGATCACGCCCGCCACGTTGGTGCCGTGGTTGTCATTGATGGTGACGGGGGCACCGCCGGGCTGCAGCGTGTAGGCGACACGGCCCAGTGCCAGATTGTCGTTGGCGGCCAGCTCGGGGTTGCTGCCGTCTATGCCCTGGTCCATCACCGCCACTTTGATGCCCTTGCCGCTGGCATGGGTCCAGGCCAGTACCGTGCGGGTGGTGTACAGATACCACTGGAAGCGCAGGTAGTTGTCGCTGGGCTGGGGATAGCCCGGCAGGCTGTCGTCATCGAGGATCACGCCCCAGGCATCGGGCATGGCATAGCTTTCCGTATTGCCGGTGGGGCTGGTGTAGTTGGGCTTGATCTGCAGGTTGCTGGCCTGACTGAGTTTGACTTCGAAGGCGCGCGCCGGTTCGAAGCGGGTGTTGCCATAGATGGGCACGGAAACGGTGGCGCTGGTGCTACCTGCGGCGAAGGTGACAGTCTGGTGCACGGCGCCATAGTCCTGTCCGGCGACGGCGGTTTCGTCTGCGGTGTCGAACTGCAGGCTGGACGCCAGCGGTGTGGCCTCCGACAGGGTGAGCGTAAACACCATCATCTTGCTGCCGCTATCGCCTTCGGCGATGGATTGCGACTTGATGCTGACGGTAGGCGTGACGCCGCTGCTGGTGCGCAGGCTGCCGTCGGCATTGACGGTCAGGAAGGTGTTGAAGCTGACCGCGTTATCGATGGAGAAACCGTTGTCTAGGCCCGGCGTGGTGCCGGTGTATTCGGCCACCGCCATGGTGACGAAGTAGGTGCCGGCCGGCGGGGCTGCATAGCTGACCGTCTGGCTTAGATTGGAAAAATACTGGTTGGGTCCCAGCGTGCCGTTGCTGTTGCCGCTGATACGGTAGGTGGCGACCTCGTAGCCGGTATTGCTGCCGCTGCTATTCCACGGCGCGGCGGTGAGCCAGAGTTCCAGCCGCAGCGTGCCGGTAGTGCTGGTGAGCGAGCGGTTGTCGAGTTCTGCTGCGCTCAGCAGCACGGTGCCCAATTGCGGGTTGATTGAGTACGAAACATTCCCCACAAAGACCACATTGCTGCTCATTCTGTTTCCTCAGACTAATGAGCAGCCATTGTAGTCGATTCGGTATCCGCTTAGGCCAGTGTTTAGAAACTCAAGGAAAGCCCTCCGTACAGGCTGCGGCGCGCGCCATACTGCGGTGCGCCTACACCCACGCCGGAACCGTCACGCAGCAGATAGACCTTGTCGAAAGCGTTGATCAGGGCCAGCCGCGCTTCCAGCTTGCGCGCGGGCGTCAGCTTCCATTCGTGGCTGAGCGAGAAGTTCACCGTGGTGTAGTGCGGCAGCGTGCCCGAGTTCGGTGCGCCGCCTTCGGGCGTCATGCGCAGTCCGCTGCCGTAGAGGAAGTCGCCGCCCACGCGGGTATCGCCCCAATGGTAGTGGGCGCCGCCGGAGACAGTATAGGTCTGGTCATGGTCGACGTAGATGGCGTGGCTGGTGATGTAAGCCAGTTCGTCGGGCGCGAACAGCGACTGGCCGCTGACCAGATTGCGCCCCTTGGCCTGCTGCGCCGTCAGATTGAGGAAGCCGCCCCAATGGCTGCGGTCGTAGATGGCCGAGAGCTCCACCCCTTTGGCATAGCCGTACTGGTAGTTGAACGGGGTGAGGATCAGCGCCTGGCCAAACTGGCCTTCATCGAGCATATTGTCGATTTTTTTGTAGTAGGCATCGGCCGTCAGGGTCAGAGAAGGGCTGGCCTGATGGCGCAGGCCCACGTCGTAGTAGCGGGTGCGCTCGGCCTTGACGGGGTCGGAATGGGCGATGGCGGGTGCATTGCTGGTGCCGGCGTACAGGTCGATGCTGGCCTGGGTAGCCAGTTCCTGCGGCGGCGGAGTGAAGTAGCGCGAATAGCCGGCATGCAGGGCGGTGTCCTGGTCAAGTTGATAGGCCAGATTCAGGCGCGGGCTCCATTGCTGCTCGCGGATGTAGGCCGCCACGTGATCGTAGCGCAGGCCGTAGTTGAACGTGAGCGGGGCGGTGATATGCCATTCGTCCTGCAGGTACAGGCTGGCGGTACGGCCTATCATGCTGCTGTCGTCGCGGATCAGGCGCGGTGTGCTGCTGCTCTGGGCGCCGCTCTGGTCGGTGTCGAACACGCTGACGCCATTCTCGCTGCGGCTATGCTGGCGGGTGTAGGCCAGGCCTGCGCGCACGGTGTGCTGCTCGCTCAGCTGGTAGCTGGCGTCGAACTGCAGGCCGTTGCTGCGGTTGCCGCGCAGGGTGTCGGAGGCTACGCCGTTGTACACCAGATCACCTACAGGATCGGGCAGGTAGTGCAGTTCCGAGCTTTGCTGGAAGGCCGAGAGCTGATAGTTGAGGGCGCCTAGACTTTTCTGCAGCGACAGCACGACAAAGCGGTTCTGCTCGCGCTGGCGTTCGTCCAGCTGGGCCGATGCCAGCGTGCTGCTGGCGCTGGCCGCGTCGCTCGCGCCAGCCAGGCTGAAGGCAGGCGTCTGGCCCGGGTTATTGGGAATCTGGAAGTGGCCATGATAGGTGCCGAACATCAGGCCGAGGCGGGTCTGCTCGTCGAGGAACCACGACAGCGTGCCGAAGGATTTCGACTGGCGTGTCTGGTCGTGCAGGGCGCTGCGCGAGGGCAGCGGATTTTCTATGCCTTGTGCATTCGACAGATAGCTGCCGGACAGGTAGTAGTTGACGGCGCCTTGCGTGCCGAACAGCTCGGCCGAAGGCTCCACGTAATCATGGCTGCCCACCAGTACACCGACGCGGCCGCCGCCTTTGAGATTGCCTTCGCGCGTCTGGATGTCGACGATGCCGGCCGTGCGCAGGCCGTACTGCGCGGGCAGGGCGCCCGTGATGAAATCGGTCTGCTGTATCAGGCGGGTATCGATCGACTGGCCGAAGCCGGTAATGCTCTCCGGTAGCTGCACGCCGTTGATGCGGTACTGCACGTTGGCGTGGTCGTCACGTACGTGCAGTGCGCCCGAGCCTTTGGAATCCTGGCTTACGCCGGGCAGGCGCAGCAGCACTTCGTTAAAGGGCGTGTTATCGCCCTGCGCCAGCTGTTCTATCATGTGGCGGTCGATCGAATAAACGGTGGTGCCGACGTTGGGCGACAGATCGACGCGGGCGTTTTTCAGCGCGGTGGCAGTGACTTCCACTTGCTGCAGCGGCGCTTCGTCGGCGTGGGCGGCGTGCAGTTGAAAGGCGGCTGCCAGCAGCAGCGGCAGAGTACGGAGTTGTGGCTGATGTTGCATATTCATTCCCGAATTGTGGTGGCGCGCGCAGGCACGGCGCGCAGCCGTATAAGTGCATATGAGTTAGCAGGCCAGACCTATGCCGCTGCGGCGCGCGGTCGCTACGTGTTGCATGCGCTATGAACACGTGCGCACAGCGCATCAGCAAAGTGCGTGAACATGGCGCATGAACACGGTGCATGAACATGGCGCGGGAACAAGGTTTGCTGGCGCGGCGTCGCGGCAGATACTGGCTTGGTAAGGGCTTAGGAAAGAACAGCAGCGCCGGGCGGCGCGTGGGCGGGCGGGGTAAAGAAGGCGGTGCGCAGAGCGCGCACGAAGCGCTGCGGTGCGGGCAGGGATAGGCTGATCAGCAGCGACACGGGCAACGGTGCCAGTACCGGCGGCGGAACATCCGACGGCAGATGGCCGATCACGCAGGCTGCGCAATCGTTGTGTTGCTCGGTGTAGGCGTGCTGGTGCGAGCCAGCCCCTATCAGCTGCAGCGACAGGAACACCAGCACGAACAGCATCAGCACGCGCTGCATGCGCGTCTTCTGCCGGATGCCTGTAGGGAGTGTCAATGTCTGCATGGGCAGGATTTTAACATCGCCCGGCACAGTCTGCCGCCCTTTTCAAGATGAGATTAATCCCAGTCACCGCCGCCACTGTCGCCGCCGCCACTGCTGCCGCCATCGTCCCAGCCGCCGCTGACGCCGAAGTCGTTGCCGCCCATATCGTCACGGCGCAGCAGTTCGTCGCGCGATGGATCGTCGTAGACGATGTCGCTGCGTGGCTGGCCGCTCTGGCCGGAATCGTGGCTGCCGCCAGTGAACTGGCGCGCCAGTGCCTCACCGGCAACGATGCCTGCACCCACCGCCGCACCGGTGGCCAGACCACCCATGATGCGCGAGCCCATGCCAGGGCCCTGCTGTGGCTGGCCGTAGCTAGGCTGTGGATAGCCTTGCTGCGGATAGGCTGCGCCCGGCGCATAGCCCGGTGCTGCTGCGCCGGGGCTATATTGCGTATTCGGCTGGTAGGCCTGCGTTTCTTCATTGCGCTTGTTCATGAAGCGGGTGGCCAGCCAGATAAAGCCCAGCAGACCTGCGCCCAGTATCAGCACGGTACCCCAGGGGATGCCGCTGCTTTTGGGGGCGCCGTAATTGCTGTTGCTATAGCCGCCGTTGTTACGCGGGGCCTGCTGGTTATAGCTGGCTGCCGGTTTCTGGCCGTCGGCCAGCAGGGTGCGCAGCTTGCTCAGAGCCTTGGGGTCGACTTTGGGCAAGCCAGGGGCAATGCGCTCGGCCGTGGCCAGTTCGGCTTGCGCCTGAGCGAATTTGCCCTGTTTGGCCAGCAGTTCAGCTTCCACGAAATGCGCCGTGGCGCTGTTCGGGTGGGCCTTGAGCACCTGATCCATCATGGCCTGTGCTTCGGTGTATTTGCCGGCTTCGGCGGCCAGATAGACCTCGTGTATGGTCGGTTCAGCCGCAAACGCCGGCACAGCCAGCGCCAAAGCGCCAGCCAGCAGAGTCATACGTGCGAAAGATTTTGCCGTCATGTCAGATCTCCAGTTAGGGACAGGCCGAAAGTGGGGCTAGTTTATGCCAATTTCAAGTCTTGTGTAGCGGCAATTGTAACGTTTGGTGAACCGAGCGCCGCGGCCACTGTTGCGGCAATCATGTCGGCGGTGGCAGCGGACAGAGTCCAGCCCAGATGGCCGTGGCCAGTGTTGTAGAACACGCTGGGCAGTTTGCCCCGTCCCACCCGTGGCATCAGGTCCGGCATCATGGGGCGCAAGCCGGCCCAGGGCGTGATGCTGCGCGTGCTGACGGATGGGAAGCACTGCTGCACCCAGGCTACCAGCGGGGCGATGCGGTCGGCGCGGATATCGCGGTTGTAGCCATTGAATTCGGCCGTGCCGGCCACGCGGAAGCGGTCGGCGCCCAAGCGGCTGGCCACCAGTTTGGTGGCGTCGTCGAGCAGGCTGACGTTGGGCGCGCCGGCGCGGCTGGCTTCGTCGTTCAGATGCACGGTGATGGAATAGCCTTTGACAGGGTAGACGTTGACGCGGTCGCCGAACATGGCGGCCAGCGCGCGGCTGGCCACGCCGGCGCACACCACTACGGCGTCATAGCGCTCGGTGATGCTGGCGTCATCCTGTGCCAGCGTAATGTCGGCGCCCGTCGCGTCGGCGTGCACTGCGCTGATCTGCTGCTCGTAGCGCAACTGTACGCCGAGCTTTTCCGCTGCCTGCGCCAACCCGGTGGTGAACTTGTGGATGTCGCCGCTGCTATCGCTCTCGGTGTAGTAGCCGCCGTAGTACTGGCCGGCCAGCGTGGGTTCGATGGCGCGCATTTCGTCCGGTGTGACGGCGCGGCGCGGCAGGCCGCCCTGTGCCAGCAGGCGGCTGACGGCGCCGGCATGGTCGAAGCCGGCCTGGTCGCGGTAGATGTGCAGGATGCCCTGACGTTTCAGGTCGAAATCTATGCCTTCCTCATCGGCCCAGCTGAACAGGTGCTGGCGCGCCGCCACCGCAAGGCGGGCGGTGGCGATGGTGTTGGCTTGGTAGCGGGGGATGGCGGCGATGAATTCGCCGAACCACGACAGCTTGTGCCAGCTGGGTTTGGGGTTGACCAGCAGGGGGGCGTCGTTTTTCAGCATCCATTTCAGGCCTTTGAGGATGGTGCTGGTGTGGTTCCAGACTTCTGCATTGGATGCCGAGAGCTGGCCGCCGTTGGCGTACGAGGTTTCCATGGCGGCATAGCGGTGGCGTTCCAGCACGGTGACGCGGAAACCGCGTTTGGCCAGGGCGTAGGCAGTGGTGACGCCGGTGATGCCGGCGCCGATGATGGCGATGTGTTTCATGCGGGACTCCAGACACGTCAAAGGGTGTGGTCGACGCGCGACATGCGGATCGACACCCCCTCTGTTCGGGACCTGAGAGATTCACGACGGCCACGGGTAGCGACGTCGCTTGCTCCTTCGGTGCAGCGGGCGACGGCTAGCCCGGTTGCTCTTCAGAGTTTGAAATGCGGTATCGGTCCTTTTGCCTGAGAGTTTCCGGGGCGGTTGCTCCTTCGGCGCTGTAGGATACGGGTTCGCTACAGGCTCTCCCGATACGGCGTTGGCTTTTGGCCAGCTTGCAAAACCGGCAGCTTACAGCAATTTCTGCGGCTGTACCAGCGCTGTCTGCGCCGGCCTAGGCGCGCACGCCGAGATCGTTGTGGCTCAGCACCAGCGGCATGGCGCGTGCCCAGCGGTTGGCCGAGAGCGAGAAGTCGAGCGCATGCACCTGATGGTACCAGCCGGCGGGGATGTAGAGCAGCTGGCCCGCTTCGACGATGCATTCGATCAGACTGGCCTGGCGCGCCAGCGGGTAGCGCTGGTAGTCGGGCGCGTCGGCATCGACCGGGGAACCGATCAGGATTTCATTGGCTGGCTTGACGTACAAATAGGGCTCGTGATGGGGCGGCGCCAGCATGATGCGCTTGCTGCCCCAGATCTGGGCGAAGATGTTGTCGTCGTAGTCGGCGTGCAGCGGGGTGATGGTGCCGGCCGGGCCTATCCAGAAACGTGGCGGGCCCATTTTGTCAAAATATGTGGGCCAGTGGCATAGCCGGTTCAGCTCGCGCAGTTCCAGATTGCCCAGATAGGGCGGCAGGGTATAGTCACCGCCTGCGATCAGGTCCAGATAGGCGGCCATGGTCATGTCCTGCATGGCGCGGTCGGGTGCAAAGGCAGTGTTGATATAGTCGCCTACGCGTGCGCGCACCGGCATCTGGCTGTATTGCTGGCGCAGCACGGCGCTATCCGTCTGGCTGAGCGGCCAGCGGCCTACCAGCTCCGTCAACATGAAAGGCTGGCCTTGCGCGGCCAGCGCGCGGAACTGCGCCGCATCCATGCTGCGGTAGCGCGGCACGCTGGTAATTAGCGGCAGGCTGCTGGTGGCCTGCTGGATGGCGCTGCGCATGGCGGCCACCGACGTGACGCCGCGCACGGCAGCGTCACGCTGGGCGCGCGCCTGCTGGCGCACGGCCGCCAGTTCCGGCGCATGGGCTTCCGCTTCCAGCACGCGTGGCGGCAGGCGAGCCAGATCGCCCGCCTGCTGTTCGTGGGCTTGCTCCTGCTCCGCCATTGGCTGCTGCATTGGCTTTTGCCGGTGCTCTGCTGCGCCTTGAGCCATCAGGCGCGGGCGATGTAGCGGTCCACTACGGTCGGCAGTACAGTGAGTGGTACGCCGCAGCTGCTTACCAGCGCGTCGTTGAAGGCGGCCAGATCGAACTTGCTGCCCAGTGCCGCCTTGGCGCGTTCGCGCTGGCGCAGGATTTCGTTGTGGCCCATCTTGTAGCCGCAAGCCTGGCCGGGCGAGACGGCGTAGCGGTCCATTTCGCTGGTCATGGCCTGTAAGCCGCGGCCGGTGTTTTCAACGGCAAAGCGGATGGCCTGCTGGCGCGTCCATTGCAAGGCGTGCATGCCGGTATCGACCACCAGCCGCACGGCGCGGAACAGCTGGCCCTGCAGGTAGCCGATCTGGCCGAACGGGTCGTTCTGGTACAGGCCGAATTCGTCCACCAGCTGTTCCGAATACAGGGCCCAGCCTTCGACGAAGGCATTGAAGCCGATCAGCGAAGTAATCAGCGGCAGTTCGTTCTGACGTTCGGCCATGTAGCCTAGCTGGAAGGCGTGGCCGGGCAGGCCTTCGTGCGCTGTCAGCGAAGACAGTTCATGTTTGGCCCACAGCTTGGTGGTTTTCAGATTGATGTAGTAGATGGCCGGACGCGAACCATCGAGCGCGGCAGGGTTCATATAGCCGAGCGCGGCGCCAGCCTCGATGTCGGCGGGCACGCGCTTGATCTGCAGCGGCACTTTCAGGCCCAGATGGGAAATTTTCGGCATCAAGGCACGGAAGGCTTCGACCCGCTCGTTGCAGTAGGCGATCAGTTCGGCGCGGCCACTGTCGTTGTCGGCATAGAAGCGGGCCGGATCTTTGGCCAGCGCCTGCAGGCGCGCACCGACGCTGCCCTGGGTTATGCCCTGCGATTTCAGGATGCCGTCGATACGGGCCTGAATTTCGCGGATCTGCTGCAGGCCGATGGCGTGAATCTCGCGCGCGCTCT
>Ga0187845_1000511_pt1 | contig 23175 bp, 26 predicted proteins | sample SpaLakP09_SKY_68_FD_134515 | JGI IMG/M metagenome (GOLD analysis project Ga0187845, IMG submission 134515) | Oligotrophic lake water microbial communities from Sparkling Lake, Wisconsin, USA - SP09_SKY_68 | ecosystem: Environmental > Aquatic > Freshwater > Lake | place: USA: Sparkling Lake... | reverse complement strand
TTTTTCCAAACAAAATATAATGTGTTGTATAATTTATTATTAAGTTGGCGTATATCATAAAATATATTATAAAATACTATTCTAATTTTTACATTAGAGAGAAAATTAAAAATAAAATTGATTTTAAAATACTTTTACACTTATTAATTATAATTTAAGAGACTGTAAAGCGTAATGAATTTATTTATTATATCATTATGTCAAAAAGAAATAGCACAATGGATGTTTGATAAACATATTGTCAAAATAATTTTAGAAGCTGTTCAACTGTTATGTACAGCCAAAAGATTAATTGATCCGGATGACCCTATTAATGAAGAATTATATAAAATAGCTCATAAAAACCATCCGGTAAATATATGGGTTAGACAATCCTATCAAAATTTTATTTGGACATTAAAATTAGTTAATGAAATGCACAAAGAATGGAGATATCGCTTTGAACATAATAAAAAAAAATGTCACAAATCATTTTTAGTAGCAATAAAAATATTGAAAAATATGCCATCTCCTAATAAATTTGAGCATAAAGGCTTAACACCATTCGCTTTGGCTATGCCAAATAAATATAAAATAATTAACAACCCGGTAGAATCATACAGAAATTATTATATGTCTGATGAAAAAAAACATTTACTTAAATGGAGTAAACGTGAACAACCAGAATGGTTCATTCAATAAATTAATTATACAGAAAAATATATCAAAACTAAAAAATAAAAATCAATAAAATAATTTATTGATTTTTTATCCAACCAACATAATAAAAGTAGAATACATTATAAAAATACTATTGTAAATGACAATTAGAGAGAAATAAAAACAATAGGTACCCATTAAAAACACACTTTTTATATAGTATAAATGATATAAAAATAAATTATTGTGTTGACTTAATGAATATCGAAGAACTAATTGAAGAAAATAATAACTTAAAGAATAAAATAAAATTATTGAAAGATGAATTAATTAAAGACTTGGAATATAAAATTGAATATTTGGAATATAAAATTGAATATTTGGAATATAAAAATGAATATTTGGAAAAGACGTCTAGAAAATCATAACTATATAATAAAATAGATTGAAATATATAAATTAGAGTGTATCAAGATTTAAATACTACTTATTAAATTTAATAATGGATATTAATGTATTTCTTTTATGCTTTAATGAATCCGCTTTATTACCACATACTATAAAACATTATAAAAAATATTTACCATCATGTAAAATTACTATTTATGATAACCAATCCACAGATAATTCTGTAGAAATTGCTAAATTATTAGGATATTCAGTAATATCGTGGAATAGTAATAATATTCATAATGAATTTATACAGATAGATCTAAGAAATGAAGTTTGGAGAAATATAAAATCTGGTTGGGTAATAATGGCTGATATGGACGAATTTTTATGTGTATCAGAAGATGAATTGTTGAAAGAATTAAATTTAGGTAGAACTATATTACAAGTAGAGGGTCTAGATATGATTGGAGAATGTGAAACAACTGAATTATTAGATATTGATTTGCAAGAAATTAAAAAATATAATTATAATCCAAATGAAAGTAAAAATTTGTGCTTTTTAAGAGAAGCAATTATAGATATGAATTATGAAGCAGGCTCTCATTATTGTCGCCCTACAGGATTCATTATGTATAGTTCAAATATATATATAAATAAACATATGAATTATTTAGGACTAAATTTTTTAATAAATAAACTAACAACGAGATATGAGAGAAATCAAGAAATGATTCAAATTGGTTGTAATGGTCATTATACAAATGACCTTACCGAAATTGAAAAAAGATATACAACTCAAATTAATAATTGTAAAACACTTTATTAATTTTTTATATATTTTATTTAGTACAGAAAAATAAACATATTGTTTTTATGTGAGAACAACGCTTAATTGGACCTTTATACATTAAATAATTGTGTTTATAAAATATATTAAATATATGGATTAATAAATATTGTTATGAAAATAAAAATATTTTCTGATTTTCTAGACCCTGAAAAATTTAAAGATTTAGTAGAAAAAATATGTGAAACCGAAATAATGCCGAACTATGGTAAATATAAAGATTATTATATAACAAGCGATGATGATTATACACACGCGATTATAATTAATAAAGAAATGCCAGAATTAAATATTCCTAAAAAAAACGTAATAGGGTTAGCATTTGAACCTGTAGAATTTTTATATTTAACTCAAGATTTTATAAATTATGCTCAACATAATATAGGAAAATATTTTATAGGCGATAAATTAAATTTACCAGAACCCTTTATAGAACATTACGCATATATGACATATATTAAACCACCATTAAATTACATACCAATAAAAATAAAAAAAATGTCTTTTATTTTTAGTAAAAAAATGTCTGCGCCTGGTCACGGTTATAGACATATGTTGGTTAATTCTATATTAAATAGTAATTTACCTATAGATATTTATGGTAGGGGATGTGAATTTTATTCACAATATAAAGATCCTCGTATAAAAGGGGAATTCACAGAAGAAAATATTAAAATATGTTACGAAAATTATAAATATCATATATGTATAGAAAACTTTCAATCAAACCATTATATAAGTGAAAAACTAATTAACCCGCTTATATACGGAACTATTCCAATTTATTTGGGATGCAAACAATATGATTATTATTTTCCAAATATGATTATTCCTTTAAATAACAATGTTAAACTAGATATGCAATTATTAACACATATTTTTAATGAAGGAATAGAAAAAAAAATAGATATAGAATTTGTGAAAAATAAAGTTAATTTTGTAAAAAATATTATATCATTATTCAATAACTAATTTGTTTGTGAAATAATATAAACCCATTATTTTATATTATTTAACGATGAATAGAGTTGAACAAATGAAAAAAATACAAAGCGAAGGTTTAGAATTGTTTACAAAAAAAAATATTGACTATGGTGATGCGTTTGCTAAATATGGAGTTATCGGTGTTTTAATGCGCATTGAAGACAAAATACAACGCTCACTTTCTATAACTAAAAATGGTGTTAATTTGGTAAATGATGAGGGAATTAAAGACACCTTATTAGATTTACATAACTACGCAGCTATGGCATTAATACTTTTAGATGAATAACTACAAGTAGAATAAATTAAACATTAGAGAGAAAAATACATAATCAACCAAATTTGAGATAAAAATATATCTTTATTTAAAATATTAATTAGATGAATAATTTTATATTTACGAAAAAAATATTTTTAACTAATTTCGGAAAATGTAGTTTATCATCATTAGTATTATTAGGGTTATATCATTTTAATAATTATGAAATTAAACAACAATTTAAAATTATTAATTTGGCAAATGGAGAGAAAATGGAGCGCTAACGCATTTTTTATTTATAAAATTTGAACCTATAAATCATGCGCCTCCTGTAACAAATAAAACAGTATTTAATAAATCTGGATAATCGTTCTTTTGAAATGTTGGAGATATTGATATTAATTTATTCATTTTATAATATATATAAAAAAAATATATATTATAAACTCATTTATATTTTTGTAAAATTACTCAGAGAAAAAATTAAAAAACTTTCTAGCTATTTTTGAAATATATAAAATAAAAGGCTCTATTAATTTTTCTGAAATATAATAATTATCAACTTCTTCATTGTTATAATCATATTCAAAATTATCATCATCATTGCCAATATCTATATCAGCAACATATGGTGTATAATTACCAAATGTATAAAACAAAAATATATCATTTAAATTTCCAACATGTAATTCCATTCAATATATTAATAAAAGTAAATAAACTATTTAAGTTGTTATTATAAAATAATTAAGATTATATAGAGAACGTTAGATGCCACACTCCTTATCTATTATTGTAGCGTTTGTGATTTTTTTTATTATTTTATCTTCCTTTTCAAGATCATTGTCTCCAGAACCACCCATTGATTCTAAAATTATATTATCATATTGATCTGAAAAGGGTGAATAATATTCACCACAATCTGGGTGTGCTTCTTTAAATTTTGGAATCAACCTTTGGTTCTTTGACGCAACCCTTTTTATTGCTTTTCTTATTTTCTTTTTATCATCATCATCCTTTTCCCATTTATTTTCATCTTTAACATATAATACTTCCCTTTTTTTATCTGCACAATGAACGGGTCTTTGAGACACATTGAGAGCCTTTAGATTTTTAGTAATTATATTAGAAATTCCTTCTACATAACCGAACTTTCCAACATTTTCTAGGTCGCTTAATTGCAGTTGGATTGAATCAACAAAATCCGTAATATTCATCGCATCTTTACAAGTTTCATTTAAAAATAATTGTAAATTAAATGTTTTATTGTTGGAATTTGTATTTGTAATATTTGGAGTATGTTTTCCGTTTTTTATTATTTCTATTAATTCCTTATTTTCATCTCTCAATTCTTTACATTGTTCTATTAACATTGTAATTAATTTATCGTCTGTTATTTTTACTTTTTCAGGCTCTACAACTGAAATCGTTATATTTTCTTTTTTAAAATCACATTTCTTTTTATGTCTCCATAATGTAGTGCGGCTACGAAAAATTAAACCACATAAACAACCAAAATGTTCAGAACTTTTTTGAACAATTTGTGTTTCATTTGTTTCATTTGACAATTTTAAATGTTTAGCAGTTGATAAATGTCTTGAATATTGACCCTTGCGAATTGTTTTATAAACACAAAATATACACTCAAATTTAGAAGAACTTTCAGGAACTATACTTGTTTCATTTTGTTTCATATATTGAAACAACAAAAGTTCTCTAAACCTTTTTACGCAAAAATAATTTTTTTTTATCATCACAAATTGAAAAATATTTTTTTAGTGATGAGACCATAAAAATTCATTATGCAGTCAAAACACGTTTTTGGCATAAAGTATTTTCCCTTTTCATTTTTGGACATTTATTTTTGTCCAAATTTTAAAACATAAAAAAAGTCTTGAGTAAAAAAATTAAAAATTTAACTTTTTGACTTTCCATTTCACCGAAATTTATTTTTCAAGAAATCTTTATAAATTATTTTTATTTAATTAAATTTATAAAGTATTATTAATTCCTAATTTACATACAATGCGTTCCATCCTTCAGCAACACTAACATGCTTAATTTTTATGTCGCCGTGTTGGTTAAATATCCGAGCATCTTCATTTCCATTAAGATCATATCTAACAACTATTGATTTTTCTAGTTCTATAAATTGGTCGTATGTTATTAATTCATTATAAAACGCAATTGATTTTAACTGTGGATCGCGACAATTCATGTTAAAATCATCTTTGTTAAAATTATGTATATTATCAATTGTGAAATGCCTCACATTAATAGAGACAAGATAACTAAATAATTGAGAAACCTTGTTATTATAATTGACATTATTTGGAGATGCTCTAATATATACGTTAACAACGTTTGGGAATAATTTAAAGAACGCACTACGAGTATTACCAAAATAAGGGGACGATAGATATATTGATTCGACAGTTGGAAATACGTCAGTATCTGATATTATTTTTAATGTATCAACCTCTTTTATATAAAATTTATCTGTAAAATAAATTCCGCGTGGGTGAAAAGTCTTGATGTATTTTAAATTATCAATTGTTTCTATCTTGATGAAGTCAGTTTGTGTAAATAAACTAATACATTGTTCAAATTTATTAATTTTTTCCATATCATTATAAGCATTTATAAAATCTTTTTTAATTTTGTTTTCAAAATTAGATATCTTGTATAATAAATTATCATTATTTTTAAACATATTGTTTTCCAATTCGGTTTTTATTTCTGTAATAGTAATACTAATATTTGTTATGTCTGTAAACAGACTTGTCTCACATTGAATTACACTTTTTTTAATTATTTCTATTTCGTTTTTAAGTTCTGAAACCGCATCACTTATATCGCCACTACATCCCTCTAATCGCTCATCACAATTAAATACATTTGTTTTAATTAATTCGATTTCGGTTTTTAGTTCTGTAATTGTTTTACTTATATAAATAATATAAGTAAGTAAAACAACTATAGCAATAAATGGTATCAAATACTCTTTATAAAGAATATCTAGTATAAGCATACATATTCTGTATTTTGCTGTATGTTGGATAGTTTGAACTGTTAAAATAGTCATTTTTATTATTATATATCTATTAACATATTGAGTTAAATTATTTCAATTTTAAAAATAATATTATATTAAAGATTAATGAATAGTTTATTATTTTGTATTTATCAATTACCACAAGAAATACAAGATATTATTAGTATGTATAATGTAGAACACAGAAAAAATATGAAATTAGTTTGCCAAGAGTTGGAAAAAGAAAAATGTGATGCTTGTGGTGGTTGTGTAAGTAAAATGTATCCCATAAATTTAAATGTGTTTTTTCATGATTACGTTTATTGTAGTGAAATGTGCGCTCACTATCACGAATCAGAACTAAGAATAGTATATAGAAGATATGGACATATGCAATATTTATATACACATACAGACGAGTACTTAAGTGAATAAAAAAGTTAAACGCTCTAGGGTTTTATGTTATTCTTATAGACACAGATTTAACCAGTAAATTTCAACAACTAAAAGAAAAATTTAAAAATAATGAAATTTTATTAATTGTAAATCATATTGAGTTTCAACAATACATCATTGATAATTATTGATATAAAATTTATATAAATAATGAATTAGAATTCCAGAATGATATTACCTACAATTTTGTAGGCTAATTCAAATGGAATTCTTTTTCTTGCATATTCTTTTGTTTCTCGAAATTGAGGCAAAAACAAACTCCAATATTCTTCTCTCTTTTTTTCTATAAAAGCGTTGAATTTTATACATATTTCTTTTTGTTCTTCTTCTGATAATTCTAAACCAGATATTCTTAAAGTAGCAAATGTTCTGCTGCACTCTTTAGCAGGATATATATAATTTTTTTTATATTCTAATGATATTCTACCAGTTTGTTTACCACTATCTAAAGCATTTAATGTCATAAAAGTTTGTTGTTCATTTTTTTTTAATTGGTTGCCTTCAACGTGTCTAAATATTTTAATTTTTTTTGGTATTGGCAAATTATATATATCCCCACCAATAATCCAATCGTTTTTAACATTCATATTAAATATTTTTTCTTCTCCAGAAGGCATTAAAATCCATTTTATATTTTGTTCAGTTAATACAATATCTGATTTTTCAAATAATATAACAACTACGGTTGTTGTTGTATCGTCAAATACGGTTTCTTCAAAATACTTTATAGTTAAAATTTTATAATTGGACATAAAATTATTTCGGCATTTTGCATCTAAATTACGTGGTGAAAAGAAGAATCCTGCTGGTATTATAATTATACCACCGCTACATTTCTCATTTTTAGTTAAACTTTCCATAAAACATTTATATAAATCATTTGTTTCATACAAATCAAATATATTTTTATCATTACATTTATTCCTAGCTAAATAAGGAGGGTTTGTTATTACCCATGAATTTTTATAGTTTGGAGGATTTATTAAAGTATCTCTTTTAATTATTCCTTCCCCTTTTGGTTCAATATCATACGCTATTATTTCTTTTTTACCGTAGGTTAACGCCCAATTTATTAAATCACCCTTTCCTGCAAAAGGTTCTACAATAGTTGTTATGTGTTCGGGAATAGTTAAACCATCCAAGATATAATTATTATTTGTTGTATAAAATTGTCCTTTATTCTTTTTATTTTGTTTATTTTTATTTAATTCATCCTGGTTGTTAAAAATTAAATTCATTTTATTATATGTTATATTATATTATACATAATCAATTCGTTATTTTGTATGTATAAATTAGTACACTTTATATAAATTTTTAGTTATGATTAAATTCATATTATTATTTTAAAATTGAAATATTTGTATTTTTCAATTAATTATAACATAATTAAAAAGTGTAAAATGTTTAAACAAGATTTTCAAAAGACATATTTAATGATAAATCCAAGCGATAGATTTATCATAAGTAGCAGAATAAATAATAAAGAATTAGTATCAGAATGTATTACAGGTAAAAAACAACAATGGTGGTTTAAAAAACACAACCCAGATAATGAAATTCCTAAAAATATTTATTTATTAGGACATGGAACAATTAAAGAATTATATGACAAATATATAATTCAATTTGGTTTTATAGAATGGGATGATTTTATAGATTATACACGCGAATTAATTAAACAAAATATTATGTTATAATGTAATTAAATAAAATAAAAAGTGAGAACCGCTTGGTTCAATACCTTTTTTCTTAAACTTTAATATAATTTATATAAATTTTTAGTTATCAAATAAAACAATAATATAATTAAAAATTGAAATAGAAAGATAGTGATTAATTGTTTTAAGATAATGAGCGTTAAAAAAAGAATTTTAATTATTGAAAGTGATGACGAAGAGGAGGAACTCCCTATTATTAGGAAAATTTCTAAGGAACCTAAAAAAAAATTGGAGCAAATAATTAATGAAACAACACAATTTGTAGCCCCTAAAAAGACTATGATAGTGAATGGTGAATGGGTATGCAATTCTGTACCTTGTACGGTTATAAGTAGAAATGACAGTGAAATTATTATTAAGCCCTTTAATAAGGCACGTAATTACAATATAAATATTGATGTATTTAATAAATATTTTGAATCTCTAAATAGAGATGAAAGTTTTGTTTATGTCAAAGGCTATCCTGATGGTAAAATAAACATAAAAGAATTTGGAATAAGTCCAATTAGCATAAATGAACTATGTAAGCATTTTGATAAAAACCCATCATTTGTTCAGCTTTTGGAAAAGGCATACCAAGATTCATATGTGGGTAAAGGAAATACCTTTTGTATTAATATGCAAAAATACAAAGATTTTATTTGTAATAATAATAGCAGTAAACTAGAGAGAATAGGAGATGCTATATTTAATAGAACTTCTAGACATACCATTCCTATTCCGAGTACATTCACACGTGATGAATTTGAAAATTGCGAAAGTTTTCCAGCACCTATAGGTATTCGTGCGGAAGATTTTGCTTTTCCGAGTGAACAAAACGATATACTGAAAGAATTACTTACACAAATATTTAATTGCGTCAATGCTCCTGAATGCCCTGAGAGTTTTAAGGATAAATTAGGAATTAGTATTATACTGAATAGCCATATGTGCGAATGGTGCGGAAGCTTGATGGATATATTAGAATTGAATCAAACTTATTGCTCAAAGGAACATTCTGTTAACTTTTGTCATCGTGACCCTGTGATTGGAACTAAAAAAGGTAATGTTTATATAGGTCATTGCTCTTGTAATAGAGAACAAGGAGGTTACTCTGAAGAACAACGAATACAGCAACTTATACGTCTTGCTAAATACAACCCAAAATATCGTAATTTAATTTTAGATGCTTTAGCATAGTAATTTAATAATAATTTAATTAAATAATAATAAAAAAATTTGTAAAAGATATAATAATATTCAATAACTATTTATAAACTTAAATTTTGAAATGTTTCAAGCGTTTCTAATATTTTTTTTGTAGTTTCAATATCTATATTTTTATCATTTATTAGAAATTCTTTTATATCTGTATCAGATAATGATGCCATAATGCTTCCTGTTAGGTATGCTGTATGTTGTAATACGAAATCTTTGCTCATAATATTTGATATCAATATATAAAGTGCATCTAAATTATTTGGCCTTATAACTGTGACGCCATTTGTTGCGATATAATTTGTGTCATGATTTAATATCACACAATATGACATTGTTCCTTCTAATTTACTTACAAGAATATCATTTTTTTTCAATGTATATTTGGCTCTAGAGGGCAATTCCCATCCATATAAGTCCTTATAACTATATAGTGGGGAATTAATTTCACTTATATCAATATACTTATATTTTTTTGTTTTTTCTATAGCCGTTGTTGAATTTATTATTTTACCCAAATTATGTACTTTTGTAGCACCCAATTCATTTAATTTATCTACAACATTTAAATATGTTTGTAAATATCTCTTAATATCAATAATATTTGAAGTTAATTTTGACGATAAAATATGTTCATAATCGGTTTCCAATTTTACGGTTTTTAAATGATCTATATTATTATCTAAACAAAAACAACACATTTTATCATAAATATCATCAAAATCATTATCTAACACAGGATTATTATTATTATCAAAAATAGTATCACCGGTTTCTTTTATAATTTTATATTTTTTAGGAGTATCTTTTTTTGTTAAATTATAACCTATATTATTTACCTTTGAAATAAATATATTATATGGTTCTATTATTTCAAGTGATATTTTTTGTATAATCAATAAATATGTATTAACACCTGTTCCGCTTCTTTTAAATGTATTTTCTGGAAGTGAAATTGAAGCTAACAATTTATTTTTAAATATTAAATCCCGTAATTCAGTACATATTTTATTCCCATTACCTACATAACCAGCTGGAACTATGATAAAAAGTATTCCATTGGGTTTTAATAATTTCAAACCAAGTTCTAGAAATAGAATTCCTATTTCTTGCTTTTTTTTACCTTTACCTAATTCAAATTTATTTAATATTTTTGGGTCTGTTATTACTGTATTTGAACCAAAAGGAGGGTTCATTACAGAGTAGAAATATGATGATATATTTTCTTCAAAATTTTCCAATGAATTTTTGCAAACCAAAGTATAATTATTTTGTTTATTTAACTCATAATTAAATTTTGCTAATTTTAACGCACTTTCATCTATATCCCAAATTGTTTTATTACCATTATAATATAATAATAAATCACCTGTTCCACCTGCTGGGTCAATGGCATTATATTCATTACCTGATAACATTAGACTATTTATAAATTTTGATATTGTTAATGGTGTATAAAACTGATCTAAATTAAATTTAACATATTTACTTCCGATAGACATAAATATTTCTTGAATTAAATCATCATTAGTATAGTCAAATGAATTTATGAATTGAGTTATCTCTTTGAAATTTTCATTAACATTGCCGTTTTTATTATTTTCTAATAACTCAATTAATAAATCAAATCGTTCTTCTTGCTTTATGCCTTTATTATGAAACAATTGGTTAATATGACTAATAATTTTGATGTTATCCATTTTACTTTTATTCATTATAGTTTAAATATGTTGGGAATATATATTTAACTCAATTTTTTTGATAATATTTTATATTTTACAAATTACAATTTGTAGTTTTTATATTTTATTTATTAAAATTTGTTTGGTCAACTGGTTTTTCGTCAAAATTTGTTTGGTTAAAACGGTCTTCATTATAATATTTTTGCATTCGTAATTTTTGGTTCTGCTTTCCACGTATTTTTTTATTATGTTTTCTGAGTTGCGTTTCTGTCTCTTTTTCATTAACATCGGCTGGTGTTTTTTCTTCCATATCTTTTACTATATTAAAATATATTTTAATATATTTAAGTTGATTTAATAAAAAAAGGTATTGAACCAAGTGGTTCTCACTTTTTTATTTTATTTTATTTAATTACATATTTTATTAAAATTTAAGTTTATCTGAAGTAGTATTTACTGTGATAACATTAGTTCGGCATAAAGGACAAGGCATATCTGGTAGTGAAATTCGTGATTTATGATAACCTTGAATACAAACAGTACAAAACATATGATTACAATTTGTTTTACAAATATCATTAAATGATGTGTTTTCAAAACAAATTGAACACTCGGGAGTGTTATCTGTTAAATCAATTGTATTTGATTTTATTATGTTTACATATGGTTTCATTATGCTTACATATGAACCATCTTGGGTGTTTTGTTGTTCATTGTATACTCTGGAAAGTGTTCTGTGAATACGTTGTCCTGGATAATGACTATAAAATACGAGTTCATCAGACAGATAATTAGTCATTTCATAATTTAAATTATTGATAATTGATATTATGTCATCTTCTAAATTTTCTAAACAATCGGTCGTTAGTTGTGTAAGATCAGTATCCCTTGGATTAACAATAATATCAAATTTACTCTCAAGATAATGTAATTGACTAAAAACTCGATTTACTTCCCTGATTTCATTTTCAAAATCATAAAACTCCTCATCATAACTTGACAATTCAATTGAATTGCGTATATGAATCATTAAATCATTTCTTTGCTTTAGAGTATCAATTATAATACCTATTTTTCTTTTCTCATCACGATCTCTTAAATTATATTGATGGTTCTGCCTTTTTATCCTTAAAATGTCACGAGCATATTCATTCGTAAATTGTTGAAATAAAGAACAGCTACTACTATTCCGTGTGTGTCCTGCTTCATTACATCTTGAACATCTTCTCTTCAAACCTGGACAGCAATAATTATTACAAGTCGAATATAGTGGACAACTTCTCATTTCTCTGCTATGTCCATATGTATTACATCTGGTACATAACTCGTTTTCGGGTTCCACAATATATTCGACTAGTTGTCTAGTGCGTCCAGCTTTAAAATAAGATGTTGAAAGGAAACGATTTGTCATTTTATTTAATAAGCTTTAATAAGCGTTTAATTATTATAATATCATTATATAATTTATAAATTAGTATTTCAATTTTTTTTATTTTATGATATAAATTGACATAACTAAAAATATATAAAAATTACTTATTTAGGCTTATCTAAATTTAAATACAAATAATATATAATATAATATGGACTATGAGACTAAAACTAAATTAGATCTTATTTTGGATTGGGCTGATGATACCGTTTGGTTTGATGCGTCAATATTTATAGGTATTAAATATCATTATGAAGAGTATAATGAATTTACACATGAACAAAAAGAAGAAATAAATATTGTTTATTCTAAATGGAAAATAGAAATATGGAATACAAAATTATTAAAAAAAAAATACATATAATTTTTATTTTTATTTTATTTATTTTTTTATCTCAACATAAGAATTTTCATCAAGTTCTAATTGAAATTCGTGTGGATAAATTCTTTCTATTGTAGATTTATCTTCTTCACAATATAAGATAAAACGATTTTTATTATGTAATCCATTTGTTGTCAGTGTAGGTGCAAACCATATAGCAGTTATTTTATATATTTTATTTTTTACAATACACATATCACCTCTTCTTAATTCAGATGCTTTAATTGTTTCTTTTTTCAAAACAACATTTTGATTTACCTTTTCCGTATATGGTTTATGTGTTAAAATTGAATTACCATTATCACAAGTATCATCCGGTGTAATAATAACATAATCGTCATCTTCATCAAATACTTCTTCTGTGTATTCATTTATAGATAAACACTCATAATATACACTAATAGGATATCTTATTTTCATTTGAAATGGTTCTGTTTTTTTATGAACGTACTTGAATATATAAAATGTTTCGGTTTCTATTTTCAACATTTTTTTTGCTTCTGCTAATGTTGTAAAACCTCCAACCCAACCATAATGATTTGATTCACTTAATAAGATATATTTTATTGGCATATTTTATTATTATTATATTTTATAATCGGCGTTTGAAATGTAAAAAGGTGTAAACATTATATATTATCATTATCATCTTCATATAATGATAAATTTTGATTATATAATGTTAAGTCTTCTATTTTATTTACATCATAATTATCAAAATGTATAGGTTTTCTCTCTAAATAATTATCAGCATCACCTTTAATACATTTATTATTATTCCAAAAATCTCTTGATTGACAACAATAATGATTAATAACAAAATAATTTTGGTTAACAATTATGAATTTAGTTAAATCATTTAGGAATTCATTATTTGAAAAAGACGCATGGTGAATGTTTAATGAGTCAAAATCGTAAGATGAATTTACAAAATATTTTATTTTTGTTATAGTTTTATAATCATACGTGTTTCGTTTAGTAAATGATTTAACTAAATATTTTGGCTGAGAAATATGTCCATTTGAACCGAATAAGTGTTCTCGTATTTGAATTTGAGCAAAATTGTCGTGAAACTTTAAAACATTTGATAAATTGACATCTAGACTGGACCAAACAAATTCATCTAAGTCAACCATAAGTAGCCATTTTGTTTCTTTTATATTTGGCAAAATATATTTATTGTATAATTGTCGTTGTCTTCCTAAGTAATACGGTTCTTCAGAATTAAATAAAGTAATAATATTATTATCTATATATTTTTTAATAATATGAATAAAATCGTCGTTGCTATTATCATTAATTAAATAAAAATGTTCGACACCGTGAAGTAAATAATGTTCAATCCATTCTTTTATACTATGAGATTCATTTTTAAACATTGCACCTACAGATAAATAATATTTATTTGACATACAATATAGTATATTTTTTGAAATAAATTTAAACTAAACGTAATGTTAATATTGATATAGACATTCACATACAAGTGTAAAGCACCAGTCATTCCCATTTAAATTTAAAATATTACCTTTATCATCAAGTAATTTAACAGCCATTCTGTCTATATTAACCGGCCCAAAATAAACTCTAGAACTATCTTGTAAAGAACCACTAAATTCAACAATTAAAGAACCAGTTGGAACACCAGTTGATGTTTTTACTGGCAAAATAGCAATAATATCAGAGGAAGTAGGGGCTTTTGCCAAATAATTTGTTAAATTATTGTGATTTTTATTTATTTCATTAATACTATAAATTTGTGCTTGTGTTAAAGTGCGTGGAATACTAGGTAAAATAATCTGTGTAGACGTGTAATCACTTTCATATTTTCCTGCAATTAAAAGTCCGTTTTGAGCATTTGCTGTCTGTTGTTCAAGTTCCGATTGTAAAATAACTCCATTCACAAGCAGTGATAAATTATTATCTTGTTGAGCAGGTGTTAAGCAAGTATAAGGTAAATCATTTGAATAATAAGATGGCATTTTTAAATTATTTGAATATTGTGTAATAGATACAAGAGTATTATTTACGTGATTTTGATTATAATCATCTATTACAAGTATCAAATACTTTGTTCCATTTAAATCCAGAATAGATGATGCTGTATTTCCACTAGGGTCTACACTTAGATATGGTAATTTATAACCCATTAGCCATCCCAAAGTATTATTAAAATAATGATTAATATTACTTACACAAGATATATTACACTGCAAAATTCCTGTAAAATCATAAAATACAATTGATGTTTCTTTTGTAATAGTAAATGTATTACTATTATTGTTTGGTTCTACATATGTTCCATCATATAAAAATAATGTAATAATACCACTATTACTGTTATAAGTTACAGGGTCTGATAAAAATGTAAAACCGGCAGACAAAAAAGATGAATTTAATTGAACTACAAATTGACTTTGACTGTAATTACCAGATGGAACAGAAATAGGTACTATATTATTTGAATTTACATCAACTATCCAAAAACAAGTATTACCATAAGCCTTATCAATAGCATACCAGCTAAACGGGATTTGATATGAATATAAGCTTAAACTCAAAGAATTTTTTAGGGTATCTGATAAATCCAATGTATAATTAGTTGAAGTTGAATCTGCGCCACTTGTGTATTGTCTAAATTGGCTGTCAATATTAACAAAACGTTTAATTGTATTTTTTAAATTAGGATTTAATGAATCTTGTTTTACAGATAAATTAAATGTATCAGTTGTAGAAATTTGCTGACGGTTCATTGGGGTGTGCTGATTTCCAAAAATTTCAATTTTATTGGCTCGTTGTGTAATTTTATTAACCTGATTTTCGTCATTTTGTGTAAGATATTCATTTTTGTACCAATCTGAAATTTGTTTATCACCTGCAGGAAATACTGCTTCGTTAGACATATTTCCAAAACTTTCTACAACAATTTTCCCTTCTGTATCATCTACTGGAACTTCTAAACTTTGCCAGTATTGCAATAATTGGCTTTGAACCTCCTTAAAAAAAACGGATAATTGTGGATTATTATTTTTAAATTTATTAATAAGTTTATTTGTTTTTTTCATTATTTCATCTTCTGAAAAACTTTCATTTTCAATTTCAACTATGGTTAATAGTTCAGATAGAGTATAATTATCAACATTGGTATCAATATCTGTCATAAGATTAATATATATATTTCTTTATATATATATTATTTATAATCTTGTGTGTTTTTTTTCATATTATATAATAAAATTATATAATATGAATTGTTGTATTTGTGGACCTGTAAAAAATTGTGCCCCTTATTTAAATAAGGTTTTTGAACATATTGAAAAAATTGGTTCTCTCTTTGATGATTATAAAATAATTATTTATTATGATAAATCAAATGATAATACATTAAATATATTAAATGAATATCAAAAGAAAAATAATAGATTATTATTTTATGTTAAAAAAACCCCTGTATCAAAATTCAGAACACATAACATAGCAATTGCTCGTAATTATTGTTTAAATTATGTTAGACAAAATCATAAGGATTATCCTTTTTTTATAATGATGGATATGGATGATGTGAACTGTAAAGAAACAATAAATATAGAACCTCTCAGGAGATTATTAAAGAGAGAAGATTGGGATGGATTATCTTTTAATACAATGCCTCATTATTATGATATTTGGGGATTGTCTATTTGGCCATTTTGTTTTAGTTATAATCATTTTCAAAATAATTTTCAATATCACAAAATAATTAGAAATTATGTTATGAATAAATTAGGAAAACTTAAACCTGATGAGTTATTGCAATGCATTTCTTCATTTAATGGCCTTTCTATTTATAGAACAAATAAGTTTTTAAATACATATTACGATGGTAGAGTACGTTCGGATTTATTTCCTAAAAGTTTAATTCAAACACATTCTAAAGTACAAAAATCAAGAGGATTGGTTTATAAGGATTATGGACATATTAAAGGACGTTATGAAGATTGTGAACATAGACCATTCCATCAACAAGCTAGAATAAATTCTGGAGCTAAAATAATGATTAGTCCAAATGTTTTATTTTATTGATTTAATATAATGAATAATAATAATAATTAGTTTATAATATTTTGTTAAGTTATTAGAAATAACACAACTTCTGACAAACTTATTACTAATACCACAATACTAGAATATTAAATAATCTAAAATTGTATTAATTATATATATTTTTCTCATTCCATAATTTGTGATAATGTTTTACTTTTTCAAATTTTCTTTGTTCTTTTCTATAATCATCATAATATGTTAAAATAATCTTATCATTTTTAACTATATAATATTTTTCTAATTTATTTTCAATAAAACTATTACCAAAATACAGTTCAAAACTATTTATTTTATCATTACTAAAATATTTTCCCAAAAGTCCAGGTCCTGTAGGATATAAAGGGTTAGGACCATAATATTTATTTTTAACATTTTCAACTATGTTATAAATACATTTTTCAATAATTTCATTTTGTGGTAGTGAAATAATTAAAGCATTATAAACACTCCCTTTAGGTCTATCTCTTACAAAATATTCATTTTCTGTAAGATCTACAAATTTAAAACCATTAACACATCTATATTTAATATCCAGATAAATACCTCCTTTTATAAAGAGAACACAATATCTCCATAAATCCGCCTTATAAGCTCCTGGAATTAAAGAATCAAATGCTCTTAATACATCTTCTTCAAAATGCTCTTTAATAAATTCTCTACAATCTGTATCATCAAATAAATGAAATCTTATTTCCGGGTTTGACTCAACTAAAAAGTTATAATTTTTTTTCATTAATGGCGGTAAATCCTTAGTGTGCCAACAAGTATATAAATCTAAAGGTATATTAATATTATATTTTTTTTTTAAAACAAAAGGTTTGTTTAATTTACGAAATTTACTAATTATATTATTTTCTTTTTCTTTTTTTAGTAGTTCTTTTTTTATCAGCTCTTTTTTTATCAGCTCTTTTTTTATGAGCTCTTTTTTTATGAGCTTTTTTTTATTTACTAACATATTTTTATATAATAATATAATATAAAATATGATATTAACAATTAATCAAATAAAAATAAATAAAGAAAAAGAAAAAATAATAAAAAATAATAAAACAATACTGAAATTAAAAATACCATATCCTATAAAAAAATATTATAAGACAATAATACCATTAAATATTTTTCAAACTTGGCATTCAAAAACTATACCAAAATTAACACAAAATATGGCTAAAGTTATTAATTTAATAAAAATGAATAATCCTGCTTTTAATTATTATTTATTTGATGATACAGATTGTAGAGAATTTATTAAAGAGCATTTTGAAGAAGATGTATTAAGAGCATTTGATTCTTTAATTCCAGGAGCTTATAAGGCTGATTTATGGAGATATTGTGTTCTCTTTATAAAAGGAGGAATTTACCTAGATATTAAATATAAACCATTAAATAAATTTAAATTTATTAATTTAACTGAAAAAGAACATTGGTGTTTAGATATAGGCGGATATAAAATATATAATGCTATTATGTGTTGTTTACCAGGAAACAGTATTTTATTTAAATCTATAAGACAAATTGTAGAAAATGTGAAAAATAAATTTTATGGTTCATCCTGTTTAGATCCCACTGGACCGGGATTACTTGCTAAATTTTTTTCACAAGAAAATAAAAGAAGTATTGATATGAATCATACTTTTTATGAAAATTTGAACAATCGTTTAATACATTTTAACGGGTATACAATATTTAAAAGTTATAATAATTATATAATAGACAATAATAAATCATCAATTACGAAACATTACTCATGTTTATGGGCTCAAAAAAAAATTTATAAAAACTAACAAATGTAAAGAATGTGTATTATTTTACATTTGTTAGTTTTTTTATATCATTGGTCCAACCATCCGAATCTTGTCCAGAAAATAAATGTTTTACAATATTATCATGAAAATAATAATAATTGAAAACTCTTAAAGTGTTAGTAGGATATTTGAAATATTTTTTTTTATCATTAAATATAGGTTTGTTATTTTCTTCTAAATATTTTTCAATGCCAGATGTAAAACAACCGGGACCTGTTAAATGATGAATTATATGTTGACCTTTAATATCAGGAATATTTATTATTCTATCAACAGATAAATCAATTATATATTTTAATATAGGCGACCCTTGTGGGGCTGAAAATACCCATTGACATAAATGGGTGCTATTCTCCGGAACAATTGTTAATAAAGCATCTGTTAAAAATATATTTGGATTAATTTTACATACAGTATCAATATCGGCATATATACCACCATACCTATAAATAATACAATAACGCCATAAATCCGCTTTCATTACCCCTAACGGAAGTTTTTTATAAGCATCGTAAATTTTACCGCTAAAATTTTGCATCATAAATTGATCACATAATTTGTTATCATAAAAATAATAATTAAATTCATTTGAAAACCTTGTCCAGCTCTTTATTGCGTTTGCAAGTTTTGGTTTTTTTTGAATATATTTTAAAGATTTGTGAGTTTGAAATATATTTTTAGCTATAATTATTGACATATATTTTATCTTGTATTATATAATGATAAAAATATTTATAATTCACTATGATAAATTAGTTACAAGAAAAAATAATGCTTTAAAACAACTCAACGATAGAAATTTAAAAGCCGAGTTTATATCAAATTATGGTAAGGATAAATTAACTTTAAATGATAAAACCAAATTTATAAATTTATCAGATAATAAGATATCATGTTTTTTACATCATATCGAGTGCTATAAAAAAATAGTAGAGTATGATTGTGACTACGCATTAATTTTAGAGGATGATTTTATGTTTTTAGATAAGTTTTATATTAAACTTAAAAAATATATACATAATTTACCTAATGATTGGACCTTTCTCTATATCGGCGATGGAGAATTAATTTTTCCGAAAAATATATTTAATAAATTTAAAGGTTTGGTTAATATATTTAGAAAACACGATAACAGTTTAAAATATACTAATTGTTATTTAATAAAAAATACTGCTTGTAAAAAAATCATTAAACAATTTAATAATGAAAAGGAACAAATAAATATTCAAATAGAACGCTATTTAAATATATTCATAAATAAAAATAAATTGAAGGCGTTTTTTGGTGAACCAAAATTAGCTTCCTCTAAATTAAATTTATTTAATGATTTTAATATTCTCAATGAAACATTTAATAGTATAATAAATAATTATATTAATAATTATGAATTATTTGAGGAAACAATTGTATATGATTTTAATATAGGTAGTGGTGGAATAGGCGATTGTATTAAATTTTTTATGTTTATTTTTGAATTGTGTATGAAAAATAACATAAAACTGTATTACAAAAAAAACAATATAGAAATAGAAAAATATATTAAATTAAAATATGATAAACTCTACATTGATGCGGATAAAATTGAACAATTAAATAATGTTAAAATTGTATCACCGATTATGTATTATCATAATTATAATTATGATTATATTATAAATATTAAAGACGTGTTTTACTTTACAGATGAAGTAAAATTAAATAGTAAATACTTATTTCCGTTAAATATAACCAATTATATATCTATGCATTTAAGATTAGGAGATAAATATTTAGAAACTGATGACAAATTTGTTTGTTGTACAGGTGACTCACGAATCTTTTCAGAAGAAAATATGTATAAATTCATTGAAGAAAATTATAATAAAAATATATTTTTTTGTTGCGATAATAATAATTATAAACTAAAAATTAAAAAAAAATATAATAATATTATTATAACTAATTGTGAAATAGGACATAGTAGTTTATCTAACACAACAAAAAAACAAGTATTGGATGGAATAACTGAATTTTATATATTGTCTAATTCAGAAATAATATATGCTTGCTCATCATCTGGTTATTCCATAATCGCATCTAAATTTAATAATATTCCATTAATAAATTTATAGTTATTTATTATAATATAGAATCTTTTAAGAATTAAAAGGTCTTTTTAATTTTATTTACTTAATATGAATAGCGTAATGAAAACGCGAATAATTGTTATAATCACGAGTTGACATATCATACAGCAAATAATATAATAAATGTAATACTATAAGAGTTATAAACATAATATTATAAATAAATTTTTTTAATATTCCATAATGTCGTATAATGTTTTTTCTTTGAAGTTTTATTTTTCTCTGTAATACGACCAGTATAACTTTTTAATATAGGTATATTATTATAATTAATTATTTTATAATTTGCATCACCATTTATTTCTTCATCATAAATTGATCACATAATTTGTTATTATAAAAATAATAATTAAATTAACTTAAAAACCTTGTCCAGCTATTTATTGCGTTTGAAAGTTTTGGTTTTGTTTGAATATATTTTAAGCTATAATTGATGTCATATATATATTGGATAATAAAATAAATATAATAATCAGATATATATATATGATTAAAATATTCGTTTATAATAATAATATAATCGGTGAAAAGAAAAATATTATCATGAATGGTTTAAATACAAATTCGAATATTATACTTTCTAAAAATATAGATGATTGCGATTATATTTTTTTATCTTTTAGAGATTTCAACATTAATATTGATAACAAATATCTTGAGAAACTTATAGTAATTGACTATACAGATTCTACACAGTTGGAATGGAAAAGACCATGTTATAGATACTTTAAAAGAAGCGTTGTAAATAAAAAAAACTTAAGTTTTTGTAAATACCCAAGACATATATTACCAATATCATATTCAATTAAAAATGAATGTTTAGAATTTACTGATTTAGATAAAATTATCAGAGATATTGATATTTCAGTATTTTTTACCCCATCTAATGATAATACAAAGGATTCTAATTATAGAGGTAATGTAGCAAAATTTATAAAAAAAACATTCAACCATTTAAATATACACGTAGGAATTGTTGGTAAAAATGGCAAGATCGGTAGATGCTCAATACAGAAACCATATTATGATATGATGTTTCATTCCAAAATAGTTATAAATTGTAATCCTGATAATTGGGAAGGAGACTATAGATTATTTGAAGCCCTTTCTTCACGAGCATTAGTATTCACAGACCGTATGATTACTCCTGTGATTAATCCCTTTATTGATAAAAAGCATCTTGTTTATTATGATAGAAATAACTTTCAACAATTAAAAGAACTTGTTAATTTTTATTTACATCATGATGAAGAGCGTAATGAAATCACAACGAATGGTTATAATCATGCGATTAAATATCATAAAGCGAATGACAGAATAAATGAAATATTATCAGCGTTATAAAGAAACTCATATTATAAATAAATTTTTTTCATATTCCATAATGTTGTATAATGTTTTTTCTTTGAAGTTTTATTTTTCTCTGTAATATGACCAGTATAACTTTTTAATATAGGTATATTATTATAATTAATTATTTTATAATTTGCATCACCATTTATTTCTTCATGTTTTAAATCAACTATTTTTTCTTTTGTAGAAATTAATTTTCTCAATAATGCTGGTCCGGTGGGTTCTAAGGAATTTGAACCATAAAATTTATTTTTAACATTTTCTACAATTTGTCTTATAGCTTTAAATAAAATTTCGTTTTTTGGTAAACAAACCATAAGTGCGTTATATATGTCTACGTTATTTATATCAGAAACTAAATGCTCACTTTCAAGTAAATTAATAAACTTAAAATTATTTAATGGACAATATTTTATGTCTAAATAAATTCCTCCTTTTATAAAGAGAACGCAATATCTCCATAAATCAGCCTTATAAGCTCCTGGAATTAAAGAATCAAATGCTATTAATACGTCTGGTTTAAAATGTTTCTTAATAAATTCTCTACAATCTGAATCATCAAATAAATAATACTTAAAACTTGGATTTAAAACTTTAATTCTTAAGACTGTTTTTGCCATTAAAGGAGGTAATTTTTTTGAATGCCACGTTTGAAATATATTATTAGGTATAATAATATTATATTTTTTCTTTATTGGATATGGAATTGATATTTTTTTATTTAATTTTTTTTCTGTTTCATTATTTTGTTTGTATATAATATTATTCATTATATATACAAT
>Ga0187845_1000508_pt1 | contig 23196 bp, 20 predicted proteins | sample SpaLakP09_SKY_68_FD_134515 | JGI IMG/M metagenome (GOLD analysis project Ga0187845, IMG submission 134515) | Oligotrophic lake water microbial communities from Sparkling Lake, Wisconsin, USA - SP09_SKY_68 | ecosystem: Environmental > Aquatic > Freshwater > Lake | place: USA: Sparkling Lake... | reverse complement strand
ACGACCGCAAGAACAGCGACAAGGTCCGCCGGGCCATCGCCGCCGACCCGGAGGACTGGCTGGCCGTCGAGGCGCATCTGGCGGCGCGCGGCCTGCGCCTCGCCCCCGGCATGGCCGTCAAACACATGCCCAAGGGGTTCGACGACCACGCGGGCACGGCGCTGGAGCCGTCGCTGAAACGCCTGCAGTGGTACGCCCGCCGCCCCCTGACCGGCGCCGAGGTCTCAAGCCCGCAATTGCCCGAGGTGCTCGCCGGCTTCGTCGACGACATGAAGCCGCTGCTCGAGTTCGGCTGGAAGGCTCTGTACGGCGGCTAGAGCCGCTCGACGCACATGGCCACGCCCATGCCCCCGCCGATGCAGAGCGTGGCCAGGCCCCGCTTGGCGCCCCGCCGCTTCATCTCATGCAGCAGGGTCGTCAGGATGCGGGCGCCCGAGGCGCCGATCGGATGGCCGATGGCAATGGCCCCGCCGTTGACATTGACCTTGTCCGGGTCGAGGCCGAGCTCGCGCAGCACGCACAGGCTCTGGGCCGCGAAGGCCTCGTTGGACTCGACCAGATCGAGGTCGGCCACGGTCCAGCCCGCCTTCTCCAGCGCCTTCCGCGACGCCGGGATCGGGCCGGTGCCCATGACCGCCGGATCGACCCCCGCCGTCGCCGAGGACACGATCCGCGCCAGCGGCTCCAGCCCCCGGGCCTTGGCGTCCGCCGCGCTCATCAGCACCAGCGCCGCCGCCCCGTCATTGAGGCCAGAAGCGTTGGCGGCCGTGACCGAGCCCTCTTTCGTAAAGGCCGGCTTGAGCCCCTGCATGGCCTCCAGCGTGGCCCCGTGGCGGATGAACTCGTCCTTGTCGACGACGACATCCCCCTTGCGGCCCTTGATGGTGACCGGCGCGATCTCGCCGTCGAACCGCCCCGCCTTCTGCGCCGCCTCAGCCTTGTTCTGGCTGGCCACGGCGAAGGCGTCCTGATCGGCCCGGCTGATGTGGAAGGTGTCAGCCACGTTCTCGGCCGTCTGGCCCATGTGATAGCCGTTGAAGGCGTCCCACAGGCCGTCGCTGATCATGGTGTCGACCAGTTTGATGTCGCCCATCTTCTGGCCGGTGCGCAGGGCCTGGGCATGCGGCGCCTGGCTCATGCTCTCCTGACCGCCGGCCACGACGATGCGGGCGTCGCCCAGCGCGATCTGCTGGGCCCCGATGGCCACCGCGCGCAGGCCCGAGCCGCAGATCTGGTTCAGGCTCCAGGCCGCGGCCTCCTTGGGAATGCCGGCCCCCATGGCCGCCTGCCGCGCCGGCCCCTGCCCCGCCGCCGCCTGCAGGACGTGGCCGAGGATGACCTCATCGACCTCTTCCGCCTTGACCCCGGCCTGCTCCAGCGCCGCCCGGATGGCGACCTCGCCGAGCTTCGACGCCGGCAGGCTCGACAGACCGCCGAGGAAGGACCCGACCGGCGTGCGCGCGGCGGAGACGATGACGACTTCAATGGACATGCGGTGACCCCTGAAACCGGCCGGGACGAGGGAGCGTCCGGGCCATGGAAAACGAAACCTCTACGCCCTTCCCGGGCATTAGGCCGCGCGAAACTAATCGTGCCGTTTCTGCCGCATCCCGCCGCCTTCGTCACCCATGACCGCGCCGTTCAGTGAATGGTCACCTGCCGCCTGCATGATGCCGGGAACAAACAAGAGCGAGAAAGGCTTGATGGGGCCATGCTCAAGAGATTGAAGAACGTCTTCGTGCAGGTCTGTGTCCCCGATGAGCTGGACATGGCCGAGCACTACCGGACGCCGGCGGAAAAGACCGCCGACCTGATCGTGCATGTGGTCGGCCTGACCCTGGCTGCCGTCGGCGGGATCGTCCTGGCCGTGCTGGCCGCGATCTATTCCGGAATCGGAGCCGTGGTGGCCACGGCCGCCTACGCCCTGTGCCTGATCATCATGCTGACGGTCTCGGCCATCTACAACCAGGCCCATCCGGGTGCCGCGCGGCCGCTGCTACGGCGGATGGACGAGGCGGCCATCTTCCTGATGATCGCCGGCAGCTACACCCCCTTCACCACCCAGAGGTTCGAAGGGGCCTGGTCGATCGGCTTCACCGTCCTGGTCTGGGCGGTCGCGCTGGGCGGCGTGGTGGTCAAGCTGGTCGCGCCGCGCATCTCTGACACCTTCTGGAGCCTGGTCTATCTCGGTTTCAGCTGGCTGGCCCTCGTCGCCGCCAAGCCCCTGATGGACACGGTTCACCCGATCGCCCTCGGCCTGCTGGTGCTGGGCGGGCTGATCTATACCGCCGGCGTCTTCGTCTTCATCAGCCCGACGGTGAAGTTCCGCCGCGCCATCTGGCACGGCTTCGTGGTCACCGGTGCCACCGTCCACTGGGCTGCGGTGCTTGTGGGCGTGGTTCTCGCCCCCGCCGCCATGGGCTGATTTGCATGCGGCTTCGCACTGCGGGATAGTGCGGCGTTGCAACCGTTCAGGGGTTTGGCGTGGCGGACAAGAAGGCCGGAGCGGGCGACACTGTCGTCATCAAGAAATACGCCAACCGGCGACTCTACAACACGGCCACCAGCGCCTATGTGACGCTCGAGGACCTGGCCAGGATGGTCCGCGAGGGCACCGAATTCGTGGTCTTCGACGCCAAGACCAATGACGACCTGACCCGCCAGATCCTGACCCAGATCATCTTCGAGGAAGAGAGCCGCGGCGAGGCGCTGCTTCCGGTCCAGTTCCTGCGCCAGCTGATCGGCTTCTACGGCGGCCAGATGCAGGGGGTCCTGCCCAGCTATCTGGAGATGTCGCTCGACAGCTTCAGCCGGCAGCAGGAGCAGATGCGCGGCCAGTTCTCCAAGGCCTTCGGTGCCGCGCCCGGTGCCGGCATCCTCGACGAGGCCGTCAAGCGCAACATGGCCCTGTTCACCGACGCCATGAAGATGTGGCCCGGCTTCAACGCCCTTACGCCCGGCGGTCAGGCCCCGGGCGCGGCACCCGAAGCGCGACCCGCGCCCGCCGCCGATCCCCTGGCCGAGATGCGCCGTCAGATGGACGAGATGCGCAGCCAGCTCGACAAGCTGTCGAAGGGCGGCTGACATGGCCGACGAGGTTCGCCCCGTCGGTCCCGTCCAACGCCGCGCGGACCGCCGCTCGGATGAACGGCGCGCCGCCGAGCGCCGGGCCGCCTCCGCCTCGCGCGCCCTCGTGCCCGTGGACTTCCCGGTCGAGGCTGCCGAGCCCCCGGCAAGACCTGCCCCGACCCCGTCTGCGGACGGTGGCGCGGCCGTCTTTGCCGCCCAGATGATCGGACAGACCGGCCAGCGCCGCGGTCTGAAGGGCGGCCCGCCCATGCTGGACGCCGCCCGCTCGGCCTACCTCGGCGCGGAACATTCAGGGGCCGCCGAGCGCCGCCCCCTGCCGGGCAAGGCGAAAGACACCGACATCTGAGACCGCGGCACGGTCCTTGCTGAACGAGAGGTTATCAAGCCTCGTTCGGGACCGCCGCCATGCTGACAATCCTCGCCCGCACCATCGACGTCACCGTCGTGGCCCTGATTTTCGTGGCCTTTTCCTAAGCCGATCAGGCGCCGCTGGCGAAGTCCAGGTCCTTGCGGGCCGAGATGATGGTGACGATGAAGCCGGCCAGAACGTCCAGCATGACCATGGTCAGGATCAGGAAGAAGGTCGAGGTCGCGAACCCCTTGAACAGGAGGAAGGCGACCAGGCAGAAGACGAACAGGATCATCGACAGGGCGTGATTGATGATCGCCACCTTCTGGCTGGAGGTGGACTTGAGCAGTTCGAAGAACAGCAGGATCAGCGACAGGAACAGGATCAGGTCGCCCGTGCCGACGTTCCAGGCACTGCCGGACACCATCGGGATCGAGAACAGGGGGTCACTCAACGCCTGCTGGGCCGCCGAGAGTCCGCCGGACCCGAGGACCCCGAACCCGATCACGATGGCGTAGATCACCACGGGGATGAACAGCAGCGGGATGGCGATCAGCATGGCGGGCTCCATCGACGTACGGCCGCGAAACAGCCGCGCTTGTTAACGATGCTTACCCCGGTTCGATCCAAACGGCTACGCCCGCTCGCGCGTCAGGGGAAAGTCAGAATTCGCTGATCGCGCCGGGCCTGCGGGACCGCGTTTTCAGCCACATCACGCCGAGCAGGTCCGACAGCGAAGCTATCAGCCGTCCCCAGTTGGTGTATTTCGACTGGCCGGTCTCGCGGTGGCGATGGTCCACATCGAGATAGAGGTTCTGGTAGCCCTCGCGGATCATCAGGGCCGGCAGATAGCGGTGGATGTGATCGAAATAGGGGAGGCGCAGGAAGATCTCCCGCCGGAACGCCTTCAAGCCGCAGCCCGTGTCGTCCGCGTCGTCGCCCAGCAGTTTGCGGCGGATACGGTTGGCCCACAGCGAGGCCTGCCGCTTGGCCCCGGAATCCTGACGTTTGGCTCGCACGCCGCCGACCAGGGCCACGGAGGACGGCGAGGACGCCAGCAGATCGGCCAGTTTCGGCGCGTCGGCCGGGGGGTTCTGGCCGTCGCCGTCGAGGGTGACCACGATCGCCCCGCGCGCCGCCAGCACGCCGGTGCGGACCGCCCGGCTCTGACCGGCGTTCGAGCCATGGCTGAGCACGCGCAGCGCCGGCAGTTCGGTCATCAGGCCCAGAAGTTCAGCCAGGGTGTCATCGCGCGACGCGTCGTCGACGAACACCATCTCATAGGAGCGGCCTTCGAACGCCGCGGCGATCTCACGGGCCAGGGGGCCGGCCGCGCCCTGTTCGTTATGGACCGGGACGACGACGGAAATATCGGGGTTCGTTTCGTTCATCCCGGGTGTCTAGCCGGTTTCCGCGCCGGGCGGGAGATGGGCGGCTGCCGCGCCGCGAAAGGGCGTGTTAGGAAGATGAACATGACGCTTTCCGATCTCGACCGATTCATCGCGGGCTGGCGCGGACCCGTGCTCGCCGCCCTTGTGGCGCTGCTGGCGGGTCTGCCGGCCCTGATGCTCCTGCCGCCGCTGGATCGGGACGAGAGCCGGTACGCCCAGGCGACCTCGCAGATGCTGGAGACGGGCGACTTCGTCGACATCCGTTTCCAGGACGATCCCCGCTGGAAGAAGCCGGTCGGCATCTACTGGATGCAGGCGGCCGCCGTCGCGGTCACCTCGAGCGTCGAGAACCGCGACATCGCCCCCTATCGTATCCCGTCGATCCTCGGGGCCATGCTGGCCGCCGCCGCCTGTGCATGGGCCGGGGCAGCCATGTTCGGCCAGAGGGCGGGCTTCCTGGCGGGTGCCATACTGGGGGCCAGCTTCCTGCTGTCGACCGAGGCGGGGATCGCCAAGACCGACGCCATGTTGTGTGGTGCCGTGACCCTGGCCATGGCGGGGCTGGCGCGAATCTATCTGGCGACACGGGCTGGCGAGGTCCCGATCCGGCCGCATAAGCTGATGTTCTGGCTGGGGCTGGGGCTGTCGATCCTGATCAAGGGGCCCATCGGCCTGATCGTCGTGGGCCCCGCCATGATCGCCCTGTCGGTCTGGGACCGGGACGTCAGCTGGCTCAAGCGGCTGGGCTGGGGCTGGGGCCTGCCGCTGGTGGCCCTGATCGTCGGGCCCTGGGCCATCGCCATCACCATCGCCACGGACGGTGGTTTCTGGACCGAGGCCATCGGGGGCGACCTGGCACCCAAGCTCGCGGGCGGCGACGAGGGCCACGGCGTTCCGCCCGGCCTGTATCTGCTGCTTGCGCCGCTGCTGTTCTTCCCGGCCACCTTGCTGCTGCCGGCCGCCCTTTCCACGGGGTGGAGCCGCCGCACCGAGCCGGCGATCCGGTTCCTGGTCTGCTGGCTGGTCCCGGCCTGGCTGATCTTCGAGCTGACGCCGACCAAACTGCCCCACTACACCCTGCCGACCTTCGGCGCCCTCGCCCTGCTGGCCGCTGCCGCCCTGACCCGTCCGGTCGGCAAGATATCCCGCTACGCCGGGGCCGGTCTGACGATCGCGGTCGGCGCCCTGCTGGCCGTCGCCTCCGTCTGGCTGCTGACCGAGTACGGCCGCTCCACAGCCCAGACCTGGGCCACCATCACCATCGTCTTCGCCATTCTCGCCAGCCTGATCGGAGCCTTTCTGATGCTCCACCGGGCAGCCATGACCGCCGTGATCGCCTCGATCGCCCTGGGCGTCGTCGCCCATGGTGCGCTTGCGGGTACGCTGCGGCAGTTGCGGCCCCTGTCCGTCGCGCCCCAGCTGGAGAAGGTCCTGATGGCGGCCAACCTGCATCCGCGTCAGGGACGTGCCGGGCCGATCGCCGTGACCGGCTTCCATGAGCCCAGCCTCGTCTTCCTGACCGGGCGCGACACCGAACTGACCGACGCCGCCGGCGCCGCCCGCGCCCTGGCGGAAGGTCGGCCCGTCATCGTCGAGGCCCGCGACGCCGACGCCTTCCGGGCCGCCGCCGCGGAACTGGGCGTCACCGGCCGGGTCGTGGGCGAGGTCGATGGCCACAACTATTCCAAGGGCGATGACGTCAGCCTGACCGTCTATGCCCCGCCCGGCGGACCGGCGGCGGAGCCGTCGCGGTGAGCCGACCCGTCACCATCGTCGAGGTTGGTCCCCGCGATGGGCTGCAGAACGAGAAGACTGTCCTTGAACCAGCGGTCCGCGCCGAACTGGTGCAACGGCTGGAGACCGCGGGGGCGCGCCGGATCGAGGCCGTCAGCTTCGTCCATCCGAAATATGTGCCCCAGATGGCGGGAGCCGAAGAGGTCATGGCCGCCCTGCCCCACACGGCGGGTCGCAGCCGCATCGGTCTGGTTCTGAACGGCAAGGGCTATGATCGCGCGCTCGGGACGGCGGTGGACGAGGTCAATGTGGCCATGTCCGCCACGGACGGCTTCGGGCTGAAGAACCAGGGCCTGTCCGTCGACCAGCAGGTGCAGATGCTGGCTGACATCATCGCGGGCCGCGCCAATGCCGCGGGTCAACCGGGCGCGACGCCGTCCCTGTCCGCCACCCTGTCCTGCGTCTGGGGCTGTCCGTTCGACGGCGAGGTCGCGGCCGAACAGGTCGCCGATCTGGTCGGGCGGATCGCCGAACTGGGCGTGGAAGAAATCGCCCTGGCCGACACCATCGGCGCGGGCGATCCCTGGGCCGTGACGCGCAAGGTGGAGGCGGCCCGCAAAGCCGCGCCCGACGCCGTCCTGCGGCTGCATTTCCACGACACCCGCAACACCGGCCTGGCCAATGCCCATGCCGGGATCGAGGCGGGGGTGAGCGTTCTGGATGCCTCGGTCGGGGGGATCGGCGGCTGTCCCTTCGCCCCGGGCGCCACGGGGAACATCGCCACCGAGGACCTGGTCTATATGCTGGAACGCGCCGGCTATTCGACCGGCTATGACCTCGACGCCCTGATCAATACGGCCCGCTGGATCGGGGAGAAGATCGGCCGCCCGGCCCCGAGCGCGCTGAGCCGGGCGGGCGGGTGGCCGCCGCGCCGCAACTGATTTACTCAAAGGCAGGTCGGCGGGCCTCGCGATGTGGCAGGGTCCGGTTTCGCCGATGGAAACCGTCATGCCGCACACCCTGTTTGCCCAGCGCCTGATGTCCGCGGCCGAGGCCGCCGCCCTGATCCCCTCGGGTGCCCGGGTGGCGATGGGCCTCGGTTTCTCGCAACCGCCCGCCATCCTCGCCGCCCTGGCGGACCGGGCCCGGTCCGGGCAGGTCGATGATGTCCGCCTCTACTATCTGCTCTCCACCGGCATCGCCGGCGGGACGGTGTTCCAGGACCCGCTGATGGGCCGGATCCGGCCGATGAGCCTGTTCCACAGCGCCATCGAGCGTGGGCTGGAGGCACGGGCGCGGGCGGCGGGGCGGCCCAATCCGGTGACCTTCATTCCCACCGGCTTCCAGCAGGTTCCGCGCCTGATGCGGGAGGCCGGGGTCGATATCCTGATCTGTACCGTCTCACCGATGGACGAGGACGGCTTCTTCAGCTTCGGGATCAACACCGACTACAACAGACCCGTCAGCGAACATGCCGGGCGGATCATCCTCGCGGTCAATCCGGCGATGCCGCGGGTGTTCGGCGACTGCAGCATCCATGTTTCGCGGGTGACGGCGGTGGTCGAGAACGCCACGCCCCTGCTCGAACTGCCCGTGGCCGAGGCAGCGCCCAACGACATCGCCATCGGTGCGCTGATCGCCGACATGATCGAGGACGGCTCAACGCTTCAGATGGGCATCGGCGCCCTGCCGAACGCGGTCTGCGCCGCCCTGCACGGCCGCAGCGACCTCGGGCTGCACACCGAGATGCTCACGCCCGGGCTGGTCGAGCTGATGCAGCAGGGCGTGATCACCAATGCGCGCAAGACCCTGCATCCGGGCAAGGGGGTGTTCTCCTTCTGCATGGGGACGCGGGCCACCTACGACTTCCTCGACGGCAATCGCGACATGGAGGCCCGGCCGGTCGACTATGTGAACGATCCGGCCGTCATCGCCCGCAACGACCGGATGATCTCGGTCAATGCCACCCTGCAGGTCGACCTGACCGGCGCCTGCTGTTCGGAGCATCTGAACGGGCGACAGTTCACGGCCTCGGGTGGCCAGTTGGACTTCGTGCGCGGGGCCTATGCCTCGGCCGGGGGGCGGTCGATCATCGCCTGCCATTCGACGGCGGCGAAGGGGACGGTGTCGCGCATCGTGGCCCGGCTCGACGGACCGGTGACGGTCCCGCGCAACGACGTCCACATCATCGTCACCGAACATGGCCGGGCCGAACTCAAGGGCAAGAGCGACGCCGAACGCGCCCGCGCCCTGATCGCCATCGCGGACCCGAAATTCCGCGATGACCTGGAGCGTTCGGCGCGGGAGACGGGGTTGCTGGACTGACGCACCGGCGCCACCCCGGAGCTTGCCGGGTGAATTGGGGGTGGTCTTTCCGGCAGCCTTCGCCTATCAGCGCCCTCCCGAAAACGAGATGACCATGTTCGCCTATCGCCTCAACGCAAGCCTGCCCATGTCGCTCGACCGCCAGCCGGTCGAGGGCAAGGACGCGCGTGCGGAGGGTGCATAGGAGAACAGCCGGTCATTCTGACTTCGGTTTTCCAGCAACCCCTCCCGCCACCGGCCGGAGGGGTTTCTTGTATCCGCAAGACGCCTGACGGTCGGTCCGGGAGGATCAGACAGAGAAGGAGACGTCGGCCATGCGTGGCTATGACGTGATCGAAAACCCGGACCATGTGCCGATCAAGGCGTGGACCCGGGGAGTGCCCATCGAGGATGCGGCGCTGAAGCAGCTGAAGAACGTGGCCTCGCTGCCGTTCATCCACAAACACGTCGCGGTCATGCCCGACGTGCACTGGGGCATGGGCGCGACCGTGGGGTCAGTGATCCCGACCGTGGGGGCCATCATCCCGGCCGCCGTGGGCGTGGACATCGGCTGCGGCATGATGGCGGTGCGGACCTCGATCCGCGCCGAACACCTGCCGGACGACCTGTCGGGCATCCGCTCCGCCATCGAGGCGGCCGTTCCGCACGGCCGGACCGACAACGGCGGACGCAACGACAAGGGCACCTGGGCCGGCGAGCCGCCGGCCTCGGCCGTGACCCGCTGGGGCGAGCTCAAGGCCGGCTATGACGCCGTGGTCGAGGCTCATCCCAAGGCGGCGCACCCGCGTGGCTTCGGCCATCTGGGGACGCTGGGCACGGGCAACCACTTCATCGAGCTTTGCCTCGATGAGGCGGGGGACGTATGGGTGATGCTGCACTCCGGCTCGCGGGGCGTGGGCAACCGGTTCGGGACCTATTTCATCGAACGGGCCAAGCACGAGATGCGGCGCTGGCACATCAACCTGCCGGATCAGGACCTGGCCTATTTCCCGGAAGGGACGGACGGCTTCATCCACTATGTCCGGGCGGTGTCGTGGGCGCAGAAATACGCGCGCGCCAACCGCGAGGTGATGATGGACAGCGTCCTGAACGTGCTGCGCGCGTTCTGGCCGGATCTGGAGACGACGCAGGAAGCGGTGAACTGCCACCACAACTACGTCTCGAAGGAGCGCCATTTCGGCAAGGACGTGTTCCTGACCCGGAAGGGCGCGGTGTCGGCCAAGCTGGATGAGCTGGGCATCATCCCCGGCTCGATGGGGGCGAAATCCTTCATCGTGCGCGGCAAGGGCAATGCGGACTCGTTCTGCACCTGCTCGCACGGCGCCGGTCGGGCGATGAGCCGGACCGAGGCCAAGCGGCGCTTCACGGTGGAGGATCACATCCGCGCCACCGAGGGCGTCGAATGCCGCAAGGACGCCGAGGTGATCGACGAAACGCCGATGGCCTACAAGGACATCGACGCGGTCATCGCGGCCCAGACCGACCTGATCGAGGTCGTGCACACCCTGCGTCAGGTGGTGTGCGTCAAGGGATGACGGGAGCCGGTTTCACGCGAGTGGAGCCGGCTTTCGTCGTTCGGGCGGCGCTTTTCAGCGCACGCTCACATTTCGCTCATGCCGCTCAGGCGCGCGGCGCGCACGGTCCGCGCGTCGATGAGGACGGGAGAGGCGAGACATGTCGGTGACCAACGAGGACCTGAACCAGCTCTGGAGGGCCCTGCGAACTGCGGGCTGGAGCGCGGTCGCCCTGATCCTGCTGGCCCCGGCCGTCTCCATGCGGTTCACCGACGAGGTCAACTGGACCGCGAGCGACTTCGTCTTCGCCGGCGCCCTGCTGATCGGCGGCGGAGCCGTCATCGAGGTCGTCGCCTGGAAGGTGCGCAACCCCGTGGTCCGCATCGGCTTCGCCCTGTTCGTCATCACCATCGTCGCCCTCGTCTGGATCGAGGGCGCGGTGGGGATCTTCCACTAGACCTCAGAGGTTCAGCAGCGCCGGGTCGCCGCCCTGGGCGGAGATGTTGTTGCTGATGGCCTTTTCGGCGGCGTAGCGGATCAGGCTGTAGGGGCCGCCGGCCTTGGGGCCGGTGCCGGAGAGGCCCTCGCCGCCGAAGGGCTGGACGCCGACCACCGCGCCGATGATCGAGCGGTTGATATAGACATTGCCGGCCGGGACCAGACGCGCGACCTCCTCGGCGAAGGCCTCGATGCGGCTGTGGACGCCGAGGGTCAGGCCGTAGCCGCGGGCGGCCAGTTTCGACGCCGTCTCCTTCAGCTTCGACGGCTCATAGCGGCAGACGTGCAGGATCGGGCCGAACACCTCGCGCTCCAGATAGTCGGCGGTCGGGATCTCTGCGATGGTCGGGGCGAACAGGTGGCCCTTGTCGGCGCCGGCGGGCAGTTCGGCGCGGGCGATGATCTTCGCATCGCCTTCGAGCCGCTTCAGGTGGGCCTCGAGCATGGCCCTGGCGTCGGCGTCGATGACGGGGCCGATGTCGGTGGCGGGGTCGGTCGGATCGCCCACGACCTGGGCGGCGAGCGCGCCCTTCAGCCCCTCAATCAGGGCGTCGGCCGCGTCATGCGGGACATAGAGCAGGCGCAGGGCCGAGCAGCGCTGACCCGACGAGCCGAAGGCCGACAGGATGACGTCGTCGATGATCTGTTCCTTCAGCGCCGTGGTGTCGACGAACATGCCGTTGAGGCCGCCGGTCTCGGCGATGAAGGGGATGATGGCACCCGGGCGTGCGGCCAGCGACCGGTTGATCAGGTTGGCGGTGTCGGTGCCGCCGGTGAAGGCGACGCCGTCGATGCCGGGGTGGCTGACCAGTTTCGCGCCGACCGTCTCACCGCGTCCGGGGACGAGGGCCAGCAGATCCGGGTCCAGACCGGCCTTGTAATAGAGGCGCACGGCCTCAGCGGCGATCAGGGGCGTCTGTTCGGCGGGCTTGGCCAGGACGGCGTTGCCGGCAGCGAGGGCGGCGGCGATCTGGCCGGTGAAGATGGCCAGCGGGAAATTCCACGGGCTGATGCAGGCGAAGACGCCGCGACCGTGCAGGACCAGTTGGTTGATCTCACCGACGGGGCCCTTGAGCTCGGTCGGGCCGCCGAAGTCGCGTTCGGCCAGCATGGCGTAGTAGCGGCAGAAGTCGGCAGCCTCGCGGATTTCGGCCACGCCGTCGTTCAGGGTCTTGCCCGCCTCGCGCGAGAGCAGGGCGACCAGCCGGTCCATATTGGCTTCCAGCGCATCGGCCATGGCGCGCAGCACAGCGCCCCGGCCCGCGCCGCCCTTGCGGTCCCAGGCGATCTGGGCACGGGCGGCGGCGTCGACGGCGGCGTCGATGTCGGCCTCGGTCGCTTCCGAGACATGGCCCAGGACGCGGGTCGTATCGAAGGGATTGGTGACCGGCTGGGCATTGGTCCCGGCCTTGAGCTTGCCGCCGATGATCGGGCCGGCGGTCAGGGTCTCGCTGTCGACCTTCTGCAGCGCGACGGCGTGGCGCTCACGGTCGGCGGCTTGCGAATAGTCGCGGCCCAGCGAGTTCTGGCGGTCCATGTACATGTCCTTCGGGGTCGGGATCTTGGCGTGGCGGTCGGGGTGGGCCTCGACGGCGGAGATGGGGTCGGCGGCGACGGCCGAGGCGGGCACCCGCTCGTCCAGCAGGGCGTGCACGAAAGAGGAGTTGGCCCCGTTCTCGAGCAGGCGGCGCACCAGATAGGGCAGCAGGTCCTCATGCCCGCCGACAGGCGCATAGGCGCGGACCGTCACGGGCCCGAAGGCGTCATGGGCGGCGTCGTACAGCGCCTCGCCCATGCCGTGCAGGCGCTGGAATTCGATCTTCACCGAGCGCTCGGACGCCATCCTGTAGACGGCGGCCAGGGAGTGGGCGTTGTGGGTCGCGAACTGGCTGTAGATGTGCGGCGCGGCCTCGATCATCGCCTTTGCGCAGACGAGGTAGTTGAGGTCGGTCGCGGCCTTGGTGGTGAAGACCGGATAGTCGGTGCGACCGAAGACCTGCGCCCGCTTGATCTCCGTGTCCCAGTAGGCGCCCTTGACCAGCCGGACCATCAGACGGCGCCCCGAGGACTTCGCCAGTTCCGAGACGCGACGGATCACCTCGGGGCAGCGCTTCTGATAGGCTTGGACGGCGAGGCCGAGGCCGGTCCAGCCGCCCAGCTCAGGCTCGCGCGCCAGCCGGTCGAGCAGCTTCAGCGAAAGGGCCAGCCGGTCCGCCTCTTCAGCGTCCATGGTGAAGTTGAGTCATACTGAGCCGCGATCCGGGCCAGCCGCAGGATCCGGGGATAGAGCTCGTCCCAGACGCGGGCCTCATGCGTGGCCTCATAGCGGGGCGACAGGGCCGACAGCTTGACCGAGACGCCGTGGCCGGCCTCAGGCCCCTGCCCTTTCGCCGTCTTGCCGACGGCGGTGATGGCGTCGGCGTAGATCTTCTCATAGCGCTCGGCATCATGAGCGGTGCGGGCACCCTCGCCCAGCATGTCGAAACTGCACAGCCAGCCCTCGCGGTTGGACCGCTTCAGCGCCGCCTCGATGGTGCGACCGACCACGAACTGCTCGCCCATGATGCGGACGGCCGCGGCGACGGCTTCGCGGATGACCGGCTCGCCCAGCCGACCGACGATTCGTTTCAGGAAGCCGGGCAGGTCGGTGCGGGCCTCCTCGTCCACATCGACCAGCTTGCCGGTCAGCATCAGGCCCCAGGTCGAGGCATTGACGAACAGGCTGTCGGACTGGCCGAGGTGGGACGACCAGTCGGCCGAGCCGATCTTTTCGGCGATCAGGCGATCGCGGGTTTCCTCGTCCGGGGTGCGCAGCAGGGCTTCGGCGAGGCACATCAGGGCCAGACCCTCGCGGGTGCCGAGCGAGAATTCCTGCAGGAAGCTCTCGACCACGCCCTGCTTCTTGACGCTGGCGCGGGCCCGTTCGACCAGGCCGATGGCCTCGCCAAGCACGGCGGCGCGCTCGGTCCCGTCCAGCGGCATGTTGGCCAGCAGGCCCCGGACCGTGGCGGTCTCATCCGCGAACTTGCCCTGGTCCAGCGCATCCCAATCCTGGGACAGCGCGACGGGCGGGGAGACGTGTGCGTTCATGGCGGCGTCCTAGACCATTCCGCAACGGAACGGGAGAGGCTGCGGCGTCTCGCCAACGGGCGCGCGAGGCGCTAGAGGTTGCGACTGATCAACGGCGGAGCCATCCGGCCCACATGCGCATCGTTCTGGCCACTGACGCCTGGGAGCCCCAGGTCAACGGCGTCGTCCGCACCCTGACCCGGACCATCGCGGAATGCCGCGCCATGGGCCATGAGGTCGAGATCATCGAACCCAGTCAGTTCAAGACCATCGCCGCCCCGACCTATCCGGAAATCCGGCTGGCACTCGGGGCCGAGGAAGAGATTCGCGAACGTCTGAGGGCGTTGGAGCCGGAGGCGGTGCACATCGCCACCGAGGGCCCGATCGGCATCGCCACGCGGCGCATCTGCGTGGAATGGAAGCTGCCCTTCACGACCAGCTATCACACCAAATTCCCGGAATACATCTCGGCCCGGTTCCCGGTCCCGGTGCAGGTCGGCTACGCCTATATGAAGTGGTTCCACAAGCCGTCGGGCCGCCTGATGGTGGCCACGCCGACGCTGCGGGATGAACTGCTGGAGCGTGGTTTCCGCAACGTCTCGCCCTGGTCGCGCGGCGTGGACACCGAACAGTTCAACCCCGACCTGCCGCGCATCTATGACGAGCTGGGCGGCAAGGACTGGCCGCGGCCCTTCTTCCTCAATGTCGGCCGGGTGGCGGTCGAGAAGAATATCGAGGCCTTCCTCGAAACCGACCTGCCGGGCACCAAGATCGTGGTCGGCGACGGTCCGGCCCGCGCCGAACTGGAACTCAAATACCCCGAGGCCAAATTCCTCGGTGCCCGTTTCGGCGAGGAACTGGCGCGGTGTTTCCGTGACGCCGACGTCTTCGTCTTCCCCAGCTGGACCGACACCTTCGGCCTGGTGATTCTCGAGGCCATGGCGGCGGGGACGCCGGTTGCGGCCTATCCGGCCCATGGGCCGATCGACATCATCCCGGGCTCGAACGCCGGCGCGATCCACGAAGACCTGCGCACAGCCTGCCTTGAAGCGCTGAAGTGCGACCGCAAGGCGGTGCGGGCCTATGCCGAGAAATTCAGCTGGCGCGCTTCGGCCGAGGAGTTCGTGCAGAATCTGCAGCCCTATCCCGAGCCCGAACGCGGCCGCTTCTGGCGCAGGCTGCGGCGGGTCGCGCGGCTGCGGCGGAAGACGGCGGCTTAACCAGGCATTGCTTTCGTCGTCCCGGCGAATGGCGGGATGACGAAGGAAAAAAGGCCCCGGATCGCTCCGGGGCCTTTCTCGTATCGGAAAGCGGAAGCCCTACTTCGCCGGGGCCGTCATCACGGTCAGGGCCTGGGCGATGGCGCGTTGGGCGGCCAGCTGGTCGGCGGGCAGCGGCACCAGGCCGCGGTCCTGCAGATAGCCGCCGCGACCGGCCGAGGCTTCCGACATGAATTCCATGACGAACGCTTCCAGCCCCGGCGTCACGCCGACGTGCTGCTTCTTCACATAGATGTAGAGGCTGCGGGCCAGCGGATAGGTGCCGTCGGCGATGGTCGCGGCCGAGGGGGCGACGCCGTCGATGGTCTCGGCCTTCACCGTGTCGAGGTTCTGCTCGAGGAAGGAGAAGCCGAACACGCCCAGCGAGCCCGGGGTGCGGTTCAGGGTCTGCACGATGGCATTGTCGTTCTCGCCCGAGTCGATCCAGGCATTGTCCTCACGCAGGGTGTGGGCGAGCGTCTCGAAGCGATCCTTGTCCGCGTCCTTGATCGCCGCGAGGGCGGGCAGCAGGGCGGCACCGGGGGCCATGCCCAGTTCGAGGAAGGCGTCGCGCGTGCCCGAGGTGGGCGGCGGGCCATAGACCTGGATACGCTGGGCCGGCAGGCCGGGATTGATCTGGTTCCACATCGTCGCCGGGTTGGCAGCGAAGGCACCGTTGGCACCGGGCGTTTCCTTGGCGAGCGCCAGGTACAGGTCCTGCAGACGCAGGTTGAAGGCCGCGCCGTTGCGGGCGGTGGCCACGACGATGCCGTCATAGCCGATCTTGATCTCGACGATGTCGGTGACGCCATTGGTGCGGCACAGCTCGAACTCCGAGGCCTTCATCGGGCGCGAGGCGTTGGCGATGTCGGGGGTGTTGGGGCCGACACCCTGGCAGAAGGCCTGGATGCCGCCGCCGGTGCCCAGCGATTCGACGCGCGGAGCCGCGCCGCCCGAGGTGCGGGCGAAATTCTCGGCCACGCGGGTGGCGAAGGGGAAGACGGTCGAGGAGCCTGCGGCCCAGATGCCCGCACGGGCGGTCTGGTTGCCGGCGGACTGGTCATTGTTGCAGGCCCCGAGGGCGAGCAGGGCGATCGCCGAGGCGGCGGCGAGCAAGGCGCGGTTCATCGTCAGTCTCCGGAACAAGAGCGGTTTGCGCCGCTTGGACCACAGGTTTGTGACGGAGGGGCAGACGCTAGTGTGACGGTTCGACGACGGGCGCGGCACGGGTCGGGGACGCGAGGCCACCGGTGTCGTCTTGCACGACCTGCCAGTCATCAATGACATAGCCTTCCTCGGCCAGGCAGGCGCTCATGGCGGTCTGGATCTCGCGCTCCTTGTTCGCGCGCTGGACCCGGGAAACACCATAGATCGCCAGCGGCGCAAACACGGCCATTCCGATGGTCAGGCCGGCCGCCGCGGCGGCGCTGGCCATGAGCCCGGTGCCGGCCATGGCCGTCCCGGCCGTGGCGACGGCCGCAACCCCGCCGACGGCCAGCCCGCCTGCCGCGGAGCCGCCCCGGCCGGACCGGAAACTCTCCCGCCGTCCCGCCGCGACCTCGGCGGAGCAGACGTGGAACGCGACCTCAAACGCCGCCTGGTCGGCGGGCGCATGGGTCATGACCGGCGAGAAGCCGCGCGGATGCGATGCGCATCCGGTCAGGGTCGCGAGGATGACGGCGGCGGCGGCGGCTTTGCGGAACGTCATGGCTGGGTCCTCCAGGGGAGGAAGCAAGCTACACCGTTCGTGCGGCGCGGATTTGCGGTTCGGCGCGCCACAGCGGCGGTTGGTCGATCTCCGCGCCCCTTGAGGGACGCAGATACCGCCTTCGCCGCAACCCCCTAGATGTGGATGGCGTGTCCCAGGGCCCGGAGCGACGCCTCATGGAAGGCCTCGCCGAGGGTCGGGTGGACGTGGATGACGCCGGCAACGTCCTCCAGGACCGCGCCCATCTCCAGCATCTGGGCGAAGCTGTTCGACATTTCGGCGACGTGCTGGCCGACGGCCTGGACGCCGAGCAGGCGGTGATCGGACTTCGACGCCAGAACACGGACGAAGCCCCCGTCCTCGCCGGCCTCGATGGCCAGGGCCCGGCCGATGGCGGCCAGCGGGAAGACGGCGGTGATCACGTCGTCGCGGCCCTCGACATCCAGCGGGCCGAGGCCGGCGGAGACGATCTCGGGCTCGGTGAAGCAGACGGCGGCGATGGTGACCGGGTTGAAGACCTTGTTGTGGCCGGCGATGACCTCGGCGACGACCTCGCCCTGGGCGGAGCCCTTGTGGGCCAGCATGGGTTCGCCGGTCAGGTCGCCGACGGCCCAGACGTTGCGCATTGAGGTGGCGCAGCGATCGTCGATCTTCACAAACGGCCCGGCCATGGCCACGCCCATATTCTCCAGACCCCAGCCCTGGGTGCGCGGCTTGCGGCCGACGGTGACGAGAACCTTGTCGGCCTTGAGCTTGAGGGCGGTGCCGTCCCTGGTCGTGATGTTCAGCTGGCCCTTCTCGAACGACCCGGCCTTCGCGCCGAGATGCAGTTCGACGCCGTGCTTCTCCAGCCATTTCTGGACGGGATCGGTCAGGGCCTTGTCGTAGAGCGGCAGCAGGCGATCGGCCATTTCGACGATGGCGACCTCGGCCCCCAGCTTGCGGAAGGCAATGCCGAGCTCCAGCCCGATATAGCCGCCGCCGACCACGACCAGCTTGCCGGGGACCTTGTCCAGCGACAGGGCCTCGGTCGAGGAGATGACGTCGCCGCCGAACTTCAGGAACGGGAGTTCGACCGGCTCGGAGCCGGTGGCGAGGATGACGTGTTCGGCGCTGATGACGATGTCGCCGTCGGCGGTTTTCACCGTGCAGGTCTTGGCGTCGGTGAAGTGCGCCCAGCCCTTGATGACCTTGACCTTGGACTTCTTCAGCAGGGCTGCGACGCCGGCGTTCAGCTTGCGGACGATGCCGTCTTTCCACGCCGTGGTCTGGGCCAGGTCGATGGCGGGTTTGGACGCTGTGATGCCCAGCGTCCCGCCGGCGGCGGCTTTCGAGACCGTCTCGAATTTCGAGGCCGCGTGGATAATGGCCTTGGACGGAATGCAGCCGACGTTCAGGCAGGTGCCGCCGAGGCCGTCGCCGCCGTCGACCAGCACGGTGTCGAGGCCCAGCTGGCCGCAGCGGATCCCCGCGACATAGCCGCCGGTGCCGGCGCCGATGATCAGGACCTTGGTTTTGAGGGTTTCTGCCATGGTTCTCAGCTCATCCAGAGGGTCGCGGGATGCTCCAGCAGGCCCTTGATGCGTTGCACGAAGACCGCTGCGTCGTGGCCGTCGACGATGCGGTGATCGAAGCTGGAGGACAGGTTCATCATCTTGCGCACGACCATCTGGCCGTCCTTCACCACCACGCGTTCGGCGATCTTGTTGGGACCGACGATGGCAACCTCGGGGTGGTTGATGATGGGGGTGTGGACGACGCCGCCCAGTGTGCCCAGCGAGGTGATGGTGATGGTCGAGCCCGACAGTTCGTCGCGCTTGGCCGAGCCGTCCTTGGCGGCACCCGAGACGCGGGCGATCTCCAGCGCCGTGTCCCAGGGGTCGAGGGATTCGGCGTGGCGGACCACCGGGACCATCAGGCCATTCGGGGTCTGGGCGGCGATGCCCAGATGGACGGCGTGGTGCGTCGTCAGGACGCCGGCCTCGTCATCGTAGTGGCTGTTGATCGTCGGCTGGTCGCGCAGGGCGACGACGATGGCGCGGGCGATGAAGGGCAGGACGTTCAGCTTGGGCTGGTCCTTCTTCTTCGTCGCGTTCAGGTGGGCGCGCAGCTCCTCCAGCGCCGTGACGTCGCTCTCTTCAACGTACGTAATGTGCGGGATGCGGCGGACGCTCTCGGCCATCTTCTCCGCGATCTTGCGGCGCAGGCCGATGATGCGGGTTTCGGTGGTGCCTTCGGCCTGGGCATAGGTGGAACCTGCCGATGCTCCGGATGCGGACGGTGTGTGGCCGCCGGACGCGACGTATGCGTCGAGGTCGCCGTGTTCGATGCGGCCGGCGGGGCCGGAGCCGGGGACGAACTGGAGCTCGATCCCGAGATCGCGGGCGCGGTTGCGCACGGCGGGCGAGGCCAGCGGGCGCTCACCCGCGGCACGGGTGGTGAAAGCCTCGGCCAGCGGCTTGGCGGCAGCCTTGCTCGGCGCGGTGGTAGCAGCCTTGGCGACGGGGGCCGGGGCAGCCTCGGCCTTCACGGGAGCCGGAGCGGCCGCAGCGGCGGGAGCCGCCGCCTGATTGCCCTTGCCCTCGACGTTGAAGCTGACCAGCGGGCCGCCGACGGCGATCTGCTTGCCCGGCTCGCCATGCAGCGCCGCGACCACGCCCGCGACGGGCGATGTCAGTTCGACGGTGGCCTTGTCGGTCATGACCTCAGCCAGCAACTGGTCCTCGGACACGGCGTCGCCGACCTTGACGTGCCAGCCCACCAGCTCGGCCTCAGCCGTGCCTTCGCCGACGTCCGGCAGCTTGAAGACATAGTTGCCAGCTGCGGCGGCCGGGGCGCTGACAGGCGCGGCTTCAGCCTTGGGTGCCTCGACGGGCTTCGGCGCAGCTTCGGCCTTCACCGGTGCCGGCTCGGCGGCGGCGCTCGCATTGCCCGCCCCCTCGACCTCGAACTCGACCAGAGGCGAGCCGACGGCCGACATGACGCCCGGTTCGCCGTGCATGGCGATGACCTTGCCGGCGACGGGCGAGGTCAGTTCGACCGTGGCCTTGTCGGTCATGATGTCGGCCAGGATCTGGTCCTCGGCCACCATGTCGCCGACCTTGACGTGCCATCCGACCAGCTCGGCCTCGGCGGTGCCTTCACCGACGTCGGGCAGTTTGAAGACGTAACGACCCATCTCAGCGCCCTCCGGTCATGACGGCCTTCAGGCCCGTGGCGACCCGTTCGGGTCCCGGGAAATATTCCCACTCGAAGGCGTGCGGATAGGGGGTGTCCCAACCGGTCACCCGCGCGATCGGCGCCTCGAGATGATAGAAGCAGCGCTCCTGTACGAGGGCGCTCAGTTCGCCGCCGAAGCCCGAGGTTTTCGGGGCCTCGTGGACGATGACGCAGCGGCCGGTCTTCTTCACGCTGGCCTCGATGGTCTCGATGTCCAGCGGCACGAGGGTGCGCAGATCAATGACCTCGGCGTCGACGCCGGCATGCTCGGCACCCGCGAGGCTGACCCAGACCATGGTGCCGTAGGCGAGAATGGTGACGTCATTGCCCTCGCGCATGACGCGGGCCTTGCCGATCGGCTCGACATATTTGCCGGTCGGGACCTGGGCGAGCTCCTGGGCTTTCCAGGGGCTGACCGGCTTCTGGTGCCAGCAGTCGAAGGGGCCGTTGTAGAGGCGTTTGGGCTCGAAGAAGATGACGGGGTCGTCGTCCTCGATGGCCGCGGTCAGCAGGCCCTTGGCGTCATAGGGATTGGACGGGATGACGACCTTGAGGCCCGCGATGTGGGTGAACAGGCTTTCGGGCGACTGGCTGTGCGTCTGGCCGCCGAAGATGCCGCCGCCGTGGGGCGAACGCACCGTGATCGGGCTGGTGAACTGACCGCCCGAGCGGTAGCGCAGCTTGGCCGCTTCCGAGACGATCTGGTCGTAGGCCGGATAGATGTAGTCGGCGAACTGGATCTCGACGACGGGGCGCAGACCGTAGGCACCCATGCCGATGGCGGCGGCGACGATGCCGCATTCGCTGATCGGGGCGTCGAAGCTGCGGGTCAGGCCGTGCTTCTTCTGCAGGTGGTCGGTGACGCGGAAGACGCCGCCGAAATAGCCGGCGTCCTCGCCGAAGCTGAGGACGTTCGGATCCTCGCCCATCTTGATGTCGAGGGCCGAGTTCAGCGCCTGGATCATGTTCATGGGCTGGACGGCCGGGCCCTCGGCGATCGCGGGCGCGGGCGAGCCGACGGTGTCGCCGTCGGGCTCCAGACCATCGGTGCGGTTGGCTTCGGTGAAGGTGGTTTGCTCGCTCATGGTCAGACTCCCACCTCGCGCCGCTGTTCGGTGATGCGCCAGTCCTCGGTGGCGTAGACTTCCTCGAACATGGTCTTCACCGAGGGACGCGACTGGCCCAGGGTGCCGATGGCCTCGGACTCCTTGCCGGCGGCGCGGACCTGTTCGACGGCCTCGGCCTCGGCGGCGGTCTGCTGGTCGTCGGACCATTCGCCGAGCGCGATGAGGTGCTGTTTCAGACGCATGACCGGGTCGCCGAGCGGCCATTTCTCGGCCTCGTCGGCCGGGCGGTAGCGCAGCGGGTCGTCCGAGGTCGAGTGCGGCGCACCGCGGTAGGTGAATAGCTCGATGACCGTCGCGCCCTGGTTGGAGCGGGCGCGCTCCTCGGCCCACTGGGTCGCGGCCCAGACGGCGAGGAAGTCGTTGCCGTCGACGCGCAGCGCCGGATGGCCATAGCCGATGGCCTTGGAGGCGAAGGTGGTCTCAAGCCCGCCGGCGATGCCCTGGAAGGACGAGATGGCCCACTGGTTGTTGACGATGTTGAGGATCACCGGGGCACGGTAGACCGAGGCGAAGGTCAGGGCGTTGTGGAAGTCGCCTTCCGCCGTGGCGCCGTCGCCGATCCAGGTGATGGCGATCTTGTCGTCGCCCTTGTAGGCGCTGGCCATGGCCCAGCCGACAGCCTGCGGCACCTGGGTGCCGAGGTTGCCCGAGATGGTGAAGAAGCCGAAGTCCTTGGCCGAATACATGATCGGCAGCTGGCGGCCTTTGATCGGATCCGAGGCGTTCGAATAGATCTGGTTCATCATGGTCGCGAGCGGATAGCCGCGTGCGATCAGAAGGCCCTGCTGGCGATAGGTGGGGAAGCCCATATCCTCGCGGGACAGGATCATGCCCTGGGCGACGGCGATGGCCTCCTCGCCCGTGCATTTCATATAGAAGCTGGTCTTGCCCTGACGGTGGGCGCGATGCATCCGGTCGTCGAAGGCGCGGGTCAGGATCATGGCCTTGAGGCCGCGACGCAGGGTCTCGGGATCCAGTTTCGGATTCCACGGGCCGACGGCCTTGCCGTCGTCGTCCAGCACGCGGACCAGCCGGAAGGCGTGGTCGCGCATGTCGAAGGGCTTCGTGGAAACCTCGGGACGCTCCACCACGCCGGCGGGGTCCAGCTTCAGATGACTGAAGTCCGTCGGGTCTCCGGGCCGGCCCGAAGGCTCGGGCACACGCAGCGAAAGGGCCTGGGTATTGGGCTTTTTCATTCCGTCCTGCCGTTCGGTTGGTCCGACCGCGTTTCCTCGGCTGCGATTTAGCACGCTCTCCCAGGCAAGGCTCGCCTGAATTTGACCTTGCACTGTGCCGATCGGAGGTATTTTATTGCGTCATAACTCGATCAGGAGAAACGCCTTGGCTGACGATCTGGATCCCGTCGACGCCCGTATTCTGGACATCCTGCAGCAGGACGCCGGATTGTCGGTGGCCGAGGTGGCGGACCGGGTCGGCCTGTCGGCCTCGCCGTGCTGGCGGCGCATCAAGAGACTGGAGGATACAGGCTTCATCCGCAAGCGGGTGACGCTGCTGGACGCCACCAAGCTGGGCCTGGATTTCGAGGTCTATGCCATCGTCAAACTGAGCCTGCCCTCGACCGAGAACCTCGACGCCTTCGAGACGGCCGTCTCGGCCTGGCCCGAGGTGGTGCAGTGCGCCACCATCACCGGACGCGAGGACTATGTGCTGCGGATCATCACCTCCGACATGCACGCCTTCGACCAGTTCCTGCGCCACAAGCTGCTCAGCCTCGGCATCGTCTCGGACTGCGAGAGCCATATCGTCACCCGCGGAGTGAAGAATGTGACCGCCCTGCCCCTTGGCATTGTGACCCCTCACGTCGGATAGTCGGGTTCGGCGCGCGCGGTGCCGAGGGGATTCGACATGATCGAAATGGTGATCGACGCCCGCCGCAAGGACCTGGGCGGTTT
>Ga0187845_1000505_pt1 | contig 23230 bp, 24 predicted proteins | sample SpaLakP09_SKY_68_FD_134515 | JGI IMG/M metagenome (GOLD analysis project Ga0187845, IMG submission 134515) | Oligotrophic lake water microbial communities from Sparkling Lake, Wisconsin, USA - SP09_SKY_68 | ecosystem: Environmental > Aquatic > Freshwater > Lake | place: USA: Sparkling Lake... | reverse complement strand
CGGTGGGCATCAAGTCCATCGAGCACGCCATCATCGACCGCGCGTGGGCCGAAGGCTGGGTCACGCCCCAGTTGCCCAAGGCCAAGACTGGCAAGAAGGTCGCCATCGTCGGTGCAGGCCCCGCCGGCCTCGCTGCGGCCCAGCAACTGGCGCGCGTGGGTCACAGCGTCACGGTCTTCGAGAAGAACGACCGCGTCGGCGGCCTGCTGCGCTACGGCATCCCGGACTTCAAGATGGAGAAGTCCCACATCGACCGCCGCGTCGAGCAGATGAAGGCTGAGGGTGTGGAGTTCCGCACCGGCGTGCTGATCGGCGCGCTGCCTGAAGGCTCGAAGGTGACCAACTGGGCCAAGGAATCGATCAGCGCCGACGACCTGAAGGCGCAGTTCGACGCCGTCGTGCTGACCGGTGGCGCCGAGCAGTCGCGCGACCTGCCCGTGCCCGGCCGCGACCTGGCCGGCGTGCACTTCGCGATGGAGTTCCTGCCGCAGCAGAACAAGATCAACGCCGGCGACAAGCTCAAGGGCCAGTTGCGCGCCGACGGCAAGCACGTCATCGTCATCGGCGGCGGCGACACCGGCAGCGACTGCGTCGGCACCAGCAACCGCCACGGCGCGAAGAGCGTCACCCAGTTCGAGCTGCTGCCCCAGCCGCCCGAAGTGGAAGACCGCCCGATGACCTGGCCCTACTGGCCGATCAAGCTGCGCACTTCGTCCAGCCACGAAGAAGGCTGCGAGCGCGAGTTCGCCATTGCCACCAAGGAATTCCTCGGCGAGAAGGGCAAGCTCACCGGCGTCAAGACCGTGCGTCTGCAATGGCAGGGCGGCAAGATGACCGAGGTCGAAGGCAGCGAGCAGATCCTCAAGGCCGACCTGGCCCTGCTGGCCATGGGCTTTGTCTCGCCGGTGGCGACGGTGCTGGAAGCCTTCGGCGTCGACAAGGACGCCCGTGGCAACGGCAAGGCGTCGACCGAAGGCGTGAACGCCTACAAGACCAATGTCGACAAGGTCTTCGCCGCTGGCGACATCCGCCGCGGCCAGAGCCTGGTGGTCTGGGCGATCCGCGAAGGCCGGCAGGCGGCCAAGGCGGTGGACGAGTACCTGATGGGCGCGAGCACCCTGCCGCGCTAAGGGCGAGGTCTAAGGCGTCGGGTGGGGCGCGATCTCGCGCGGCGCCGGGAGGGCGCCAGCGAGGCAGCGCGCCGCATCCTTCGCAGCCCCGGGCAGCCAGGCCATCTTGGGCGAAGCGGCTGCGGGTTCGAAGCGCACGAGCAGGCAGTACCGCATGCCTTGGCCGGCATGGAGCCTGGCCTGGCTGAGTCCCAGTTCGGTCATCCTCTGAAAGCCTGCCGGCGAGCCGGGCGCGGCGGCCGTGGTGACGGTTTGAACCGCGCCCTGGTCGTCCAGCACGAGGAAGGCGCGGACGTCGGCCCCTCCCTCGGGCAAGGGCGCATCGGGAAAGTCGATGCCAGGCGGCCCGCCGTCGAAAGACGGCGCTGCTTCGACGCTCATGGACGCAACTTGCGTCTCGGCCGATATTGGTGCCGGCTGCTGGGAGTGCGGCGACGGCGCGACGGCGGGTTTGTCAGCCTCGGGTTCAGGGGCGCTCGTGGCAGGCCCGTCGGCCGCCTGAAGGCGTACGGTCAGCGCCGAGCCGCCCTCCGCATGCGCATGGCGCCTTGCATCCGCCGCACCCCGCACAAGGAAGGCGGCATGCCCGCCCACCGCGAGGGCGATGCATGCCGCCATGGATCTCGCTGCGTTCACGCGCTCACTGCTGCAACAGGTCACGCCACGAGACGCGGCGGGTCTTGCCGGTTTGCTCGGCGATCTCGGGTACCGTCTGCTTCACGCCGCCTCCCCCGCCAAGGAGGGTGCCAATGATGTCGCCATTGACCAGGCGTGTCACCGTCATCCGCGTGGAAGCATCGCCCATGGACACGCTCGCCAGGCTGCCGTTGACGGGTGCACCGCTGCGATAGTCGAAATAGTTGACCCAGCTGGTGCCGTCTGCGGTGCAGATGTTGCCGGCGTCGACCACGTTGGACGTGACGATCAAGGTGCCCAGCACCAGTTGCGGATCCGTGTTGACTCGCTCCCGGCTCTGGGGCAGGTCGACGAACCAGCCGCCGTTCACGTCGAGATTGACGGCCTTGGGCGCATTGTTGGTTCTGATGACCTGGCCGGGGCGGCAGGCTGTCAGGCCGGATGGGCAGGTGCCTGCGGTCAGCACTTGTTCGACGAAGTTGTTGTCGGCGCTGCGCGGGTCGCCGATGTCGGTGGCGCCCAGCTTGTCCTTGATGCCGTAGATGCTCTGCGAAGTGCTGTCGCTCAGGTCGGTCTGGCCGAGGTAGCGGCCGGTGCCGACGAAGACCATCGTGTATTCGCCCACCAGGCCCAGCTCGGGCCTGGAGGTGACGGGCTGCGCCACGCCAGTGCTGGTCTTGAGCGTGGCGATGCGCTGGGCGTCATAGCCTCCCGCGCCGAGGATGTTGTTGATGTCGAAGCGCCAGACGTTGCCCAGGTTATCGCCCGCGTAGACGCGCTGCTTGGTGTTGTCGACCTTGCTGTCGTCCACCCAGGCGGTGATGTGCGCCAAGCCTGACGGCGTGGCGGTGCTGCCCGCGCCGGTGGAGATGCTGCGGATCAGCGCGCCCGTGGCGGCGTTGACGATGAAGAGGCGGCCGACGCCATCGCCCGGCGAGACGTTGTTGTAGCCCGAGCCGAACATCACCACCCAGGTGCCGTCCTTGAGCTTGCCGATCTCGGGCTTGCCGTAGGTGAGGCCGAGGTTGTTGTCGGTGAACTCCCAGAGCGCCTTCGGCGCCGTGGGGTCGGTCACGTCGAGCGCGTAGTAGCTGCGACCACCGGCACCGAGGCCGCCGACCAGCACGGTCCTCCATGCGCCGTTGATATAGATGTCGCGGGACACCGGCGAACCGTCGACGAAGTACTGGTGCTGGGTGGCGTACTGCTTGTCGGCCAGCTTGTAGAGGTTGGGCAGCACGTAGGTCGGCACAAAGGCCCAGGCCTCGGCCCCGGTCTCGGCATTGAACGCATGCACCATGCCATCGTTGGAGGCGACATAGATCATGCCGGCGCGGGTGGCTGCAGTGCCTTTGAAGGCGCCGTAACCGTCGTCCACATAGGCCAGGCGCGGCTTGGAGACATAGGCCGCCTCGGAGCTGATGATGTCGCCCAGCACATGAGCGCGCTGGCGGAAATACTTGCTCGGGTCGGCGAGGTCGCCTTCATGGGTGCGCTCTCCGCGCAGGAACTTCACCAGCCGTTCGCCGGCGGCCGCGCTCTGGTCGGCGGCGCTCAGGCAGTAGGGGCCGAAGGTGCAGAACTGGCTCAGCGCCCGGCCGCTCGTCGTCAAGTTGGGCAGGTTGAAGTGGGCCTTCTCGGACGAAGTCATGTTGGCCCAGTCGAATGGCTTGAGCTTGCTGTCGTCGGAACCGCCGCGCATGTAGATGGTGCGCGTGGTGTTGACGTTGAGTTGCTCGCGCGCTGACCAGTTCGGCGTGTCCAGGTTGATGGCGCCGGTCTCGATGTTCATCTCCAGGCTGCGCACTTCGCCGGACCATTCCGATGAGATGAAGTTCGACACGAAGACCTTGTTGTCGCCCGTCGACACGTTGGGGTTGCTGACCGAAGCGGCTGCCGCAGCGCCGGTCTGGCCGTCCAACGCCTTGATGGCGCTGGCGAGGCCGGTGTAGAGCGACGTCGGATTGGAGGCGCTGAAGTACGTGCCACCGCCGTTCACGGCCGCATGCCAAAGGTCGTCGATGGTGGTCAGCGTGTTGCTCACCGGTGTCGGCCAGTTGCAGCTGCCGCTGGTCTGCCAGGTGCAGACGCCGGCCGCCGAATTGGGGGCCACCCCTTCCCGGACCGAATAGAAGTCACCGCTGACGTCCGTCAGATAGTTGGGAGAGAACTGCATGTAGCCCGAGGCACCCAAGCCCAGGGTGAAGGTCTTCATACTCTGCACTTCGTCAGGCTTGATCGCTGCGTTGGTGGTGTTGCCGCAGACGTCGGCGTTGGTGCCGCTGCCGCTGAGACAGGCCGCAGTGCCCGTCGTGCCGGTGCGCAGGTCGGTGGCTGCGTAGTAGGCCGCCACGTCCGCCAGCGTGTTGCTGGTCGGCGTGCCGTCGTATCGCGGCCGTTCCAGCGAGCCGTCCTGGTCGCCGATCTCTGTGCCATCCGGCCTGGTGGGCGTCGCGGACTCGTTCCAGAAGCCGTCGGTCGACAGGATCGTGAAGTTGCGTTGGCAGGAGTATTGGATCGGGTCCTTGACGGTCGACCCGTTGAGCGAGGTGTTGTTCAGCTTGCCGGCAAAGAGTTTGCCGGCGGTCGAGAGCGCGGCGCGCAGCGGCGTCGAGTTGTTCGGCTTGGCCGCTGTGAGCTTGGCGAACCAGTTGGTCTTCTGCGCGTAGCTGGTGGAGGCCACGTCCTCGAAGGTGTTGAGGTTCAGGTAGTCCTTGCTCGTGCTGTTGTTGATGCTGAGGTAGCCGACGCGCCGGTTGTTGCCGATGGCGCCGAAGGCCAGCGAGGCCGATGACTTCATCGATTGCATGAGCGAGTGGTAATACGTCCACCAGTTCGCGAAGTTCGTCATCTCCTCGTCATAGCTGCAGACGCCCGCAGTTGTCGTGCAGTCGACGCGGGTCGCGGCCTTCGGGTAACTGGTGCGTGTTGGCACGATGTCGACGCGCTGGAAGCGGCCCGTGTAGCTGCCGGGTATAGGCGCCACGGCGGGCGTGTAGCCGCTGAAGGCGGGGTTGGCGACGTCCAGCGGGAACGTGCAGTTTGTCGGGGTGCGCGTCAAGCTGACCGTGGCGGTTGTGTTGAGACCGACCGGCGCGGAGATGGTGACGGTGCGTCCGCTGTTCGTCGTGGTGGCCGAATAGCCCGTCGAGGAGGTCTTGGCGTTGATCTGGTCCTTGATCTGCGTGCCGATGGTGTTGCGGTTGTTGCTGGACGCCGTGCTGGCATTCAACAGGTTGACGCCGCTGACGGTCACTGCCGTCACCTGGATGTTGCAACTCGGGCTGTTGGTGATCGTGAAAGTCGTCTTGGCCCGTCCCTCGGCGACCCCGGCCGTGCCGGCCGAGAAGAACTTGGTCGGGAAGCGGGCGAACGAGAACGTGCCGTTGCGGGTCGCCTGGCAGGCGGCGATGGCCGGCGTCGAAGCTCGCGAATCCGCGTCGCTCTTGCACCAGCGTAGCGGCGCGGGGATGGTGTAGGCGCCGCTCGACGAGCCCTGGCAGTCACGCAGGTTGACGTTGTTGCAATACTCGGCCGCGATGATGGCGTAGTAGTGCGGCCCGAACGAGCTCGCGGCGGTTGTCGCGTTGTCCGGCGCGCCCGTGGCAACCGAGCCGGTGCCCGAGGCGACCGTGGCGAAATAGGTGGTGTAGGCCTTGCCGCCCACGGTGCCGGGCAGCACGTAGTTGTCGTTGCGCAGGCAGTCGGTGAAGGTGGCGTCCACGCACCAGGCGGTGTCGGGGTACTGCGTGGTCAGGTCGATGCTGCCGGTGTTCTGGACGTTGTAGGCATCGTTCTTGACCGACGTCCAGCCGGTGGTCACCGAGCGGGTCTGGCTGGGCCAGTTGCTGCCGTCGGCCTTGACCGGCGTCTTGTAGTGGATGGCCGGGTCGTAGGCCACGCCGTTGAACGCCGAGGCCAGGAAAGGCGGCTGGCCGCGGGCCGTGCCGAAGGGCGCGGCGCCGAGCAGGCAGGCCGCGCTTTCACTGCCGCCGATGCAGCAGGCGTTGCCGAAGTTGCCGCTGTTGGTCGGTGTGGCCCCGGTGCTGCGGCACAACGCGTCGTTGACGTGGTCGGGCAGGTAGTCGAAGTTCATCGAGCCCGAGTCGTCGAGGATGAACAGCAGGTTGGCCTTGACGGCGTCGGGCGAGGCGACGATCAGCGGCGACTGCGAGATGTCCGTGACGGCGGCCGTGCCGGGCTGGCTCAGACCAAGGGCCCACAGCCCTGCGGCCAGGGCGATGAAAGTGCGGAGCGAACTGGACTTCATGATGACCTCGTCGGTAGGGCGCGCTCAGATCGCGGCCATGACCTGAATGAAACTGGTGGCGTTGCGCGGTCCCTGGACTCGCACGGTGATGCGGTAATAGACCTGCCCCAGACCATTGAGCTGCTGCTCGGGGCCATGGCTGCAGCCTTCGCACGCAGACATCACCGGCGATGTTTCGCAGACCGAGTCCTTGGGCGCGCCCGAACGCGCGCACAGCCGATGGATGACAAAGGACACCCGGTTGCCCGTGGCATCTGCGGGCAGCTCGTTGACCTGCCCGGCGCCCACCAGCGTCTGCCAAAAACCTTCCCACGACTGGTTCACGCCGGGGTCGGCCCGCGTGGCAACGTAGTTGAAGCGCGAGCCGGCCGTCTTCAACTGGTTGGTGTAGAGCCGGTTTGCTGGGATAGGAGGGGCAGTGGCGACGCTGCCGGCCAGCTTTTCCTGGTCCATCTGCTCAAGCCATGCGATGGCGGTTTCCCCGCCGACGTCGGCGGCCTGCACGGCGGCCTGCTGGTAGGCCAGGTTGCCGGCGACGCGGTTGCTGCCGAGCACGCCGCGCATCAGGCCAACGGCCGCGAGGGACATGGCCGCCAGCACCACCAGGGCCAGCACCAGCACCAGCCCTTGCTGGCGACGAGGAGAGGATTGCATGCTCAGCATCCGGTGAAACGGTCCGGCACGTTGCGCAGCGGCACCGTGGTTTCAAAGGTCTTGTAGCGAAAGCGCTCCCAGCCGTCCTCCAGGGTGATGGGCGTGGAGGCGCTGGACGACCAGGTCGGCGCGGGGGCCGCCACGTCGGCGGTTTCGCCCTGGCGGCTGCGCGCCACCAGTACGAGCCGCACGCCGATGATGCGAGACCAGGCGCATGTCGCAGGGAGGAACAGCGACGTGGGTGGGGACTGGCCATACATGCCGACGACAAGTGTCCGCGTCGGTGAGGTGTCGATCGCATATTCGGCCCGCAGGCTGACGATGTTGTCGGCGATCTCCGTCCAGTTGTCCGGCGCGGCCTGGGTGCAGTTCTGCACGAGGAAATCGCAGGCCGTCAAACGGCCCGAACGCACGGCGTAGGCGATGAAGCGCGGCGCACGTCCCAGGTTGAACAGCATGCCGCCGGACGCGCCCGCGATGCCGAAGCCCACCGTGATGGTGTTGCCCGCAGGTGCTGCGGCCAGACCCGTCAGGTTGAGCGAACAGGGCGCAGTGCGGATCGCGGGCGTGGCGACGAGCCGGTCGCCGACCTGGTAGGCCTGGGGCGCCGCGGTGTTGTACTGGGCCGGCCCCGGCTGCGAGATGATCGAGCCGCCCTCCGGCGCGCCCCAGCCCGAGCCGTAGTTGATCAGCAGCACATCGGTGTTGTCGTCACCCGCAGGGATGCTGGCCGGGTTGATGTTCACCGGGACCAGTTGGGCCACGCTGCGGCCGTTGCCGAGGTCCAACTGGCAATCAAGCATCTGCGGCATCAAGATGCCCTGACCAGCCTGGCGCAGGTCGCGCTGAAGCAGGCTCAGCGCAATGGCGCCCGTCGTCGCGGCATCGTCACCGCCGGTGGTGTTTCGGCGTTGCCCTTCGGACACCTTGAAGACCTGCATGACGACGATCACCGCCGCCATGGCGACGACGATACCCACCATCAGCTCAACCAGGCTGAAGCCGGCGGCCCTGCGCGAGTGGATGAAAGCGAGGCGGCGCATCACTTGATCTCGTTGACCAGCATGAAGCTGTGAGGGGGGTCGCTGGCGGGTTCGCCTGGCGCCTTCCAGCGCATCGTGATCGTCACGCGAGTGCTGGGAGCGGCCGTGGAAGGCACTTCGACGCCGGCGATGAGGACGGGCAGCGGGGCAATGGCGGCCAGCGCGACCGTCGGAGGATTGGTATCTGCGCCGGGCAGTGCTGCGGCGACGCGGGCCTTCCACGCGTTGTATTGAGCACCGCCGGCACCCTCGCTGGTGAAGCCGGTCTGCAGCACAGCAAAGCCGCCGGAGCGGCCGCTGAGCCACATCTGGCCGATCAGCTCATTGGCCAGCAGCGTCGCGTCGGCCCGGTACTTGGCCTGGCCGGACTGCTTCACGGCGCTGGCCTGCAGGCCAACGAGGCCGAGCACGCCGAGCGAAAAGATCAGCAGCGCGATCAGCACTTCCAGCAGCATCACGCCGGATTGCGCGCGGCGGGGGCGGGTGAGGCTCAGCATGCTTGCTGGTCGCCGGTGGCGGCGCTGGGGTTGCACATGCGCACCTGGCCTGCGGGCGAAACGACGATGCGCAGGCAGGTCACCTTGCCGCCGTCGCTCAGGCAGCGGCCGCTCGCGGTGGTCGGTGTGACGTCGATGGTGACTGCGTTCGTCGCGCCGCCCACGGCTGTCGGGGCTTGGCGGCCCAGGCCGTTGAAGATGATCTGGTCGGCGCCGGCGTTGACGAGCGCACCGCTGCCGGTCTCCGTCGCCGCACGCAACTGCAGGATGCTGGGCGCCACGGTGTCGCTCGGCGTGGCATCGCATTGGCCCTCCACCGAGTCCGCTGCCGCATTGGCGTCGACGACATCGACGACCCAGTTGGCGCTGGTCGTGGTGCGGCGGCAGGTGGCGTTCAGTGACGTGGTGAGCTGGAAGCGCACCTGCGTGTTCCGTGTCGTCGCCTCGCTCTTGGCGAGTTGAAGCCCGGCCAGCAGGCCCTCGGCTGTCGAGCGGATGCGCGTGCCGGTGATCCAGGAGGAGAAGTTGGGCATGGCCATGGCCAGAACGATGGCGCCGATGACCAGGGCCACCATGGCCTCGACCATGCTCACGCCCCGTTGACGCGCAAGGCTCAGCACGAGCCGTCCTTCTTGATGACCCAGCAGTTGGACGAACCGGTCCAGCCCGACGGCACCGTAGAGGTTTTGACGTTGGCCTGATTGATCGTGTACGTGAAGCCCGCCATCGAGCCCTTGCCAACGGCCTGGATCACGAAGCCTGTCGCGTTGGCCGAGGAGCAGCTGAAGTTGAAGCTCTTGCCCGACGTGTCGCTGACGCAGGCCGGGTTGGTCGCCGAGGCGGTGTTGGCGTAGGTGCGCTGATCCTGGAAATACTGCTCGGCCTGCACGGCCCGCGTGGCCAGCAGATTCGTCGCATCGGGGATGCGGCCACGCGTGACGTAGGACGTGTACTGCGGCACCGCCACTGCGGCCAGGATGGAGATGATCGCCACGGTGATCATCAGCTCGATGAGCGTGAAGCCCTGGGCGCGAGTGGGTCGGTGATGGCGGGGCATGGCGGCAGCATTCATGGCGGTTGCGGCTATTTTGGTGTCGAGCCCCGATTGCAGCCTACCGCTCGTCGTGGCGCGATGAACGCTGGTCGCAGGAGGCTCGCGATCTGTGAACTGACGCACGGTTTGCGCGGTCACAGCAGTCGTCCACGGGGTTGACGCAAGCAAGCGGACGTAACAGCGACGTCGGGCGGCTTGTCGCCGTCTTTTCGGCCCGGTCCCGGGGTGGTCGGGGGGGGCTTGGTGTTTCCCCTATCATGGCGCCCTTTCTGTCCGCTGGTTTCGGCCTGCCCGCGTGAATCCCTTGACCACCGCTCCCCTGATCGAACTGCGCAACGTCAGCGTCGGCTATGGCGACCGCGTGATCCTGAACGGCGTCAACCTCAAGCTCTCCCGGGGCAAGATCCTGGCGCTGATCGGCACCTCGGGTGGCGGCAAGACCACCGTGCTGCGCCTGCTGGGTCGGCAACTGCGCCCGATCTCGGGCGAGGTGCTGTTCGACGGCCAGGATCTGGCGCCGCTGAGCCTGGACGGCCTCTACGCCGTGCGCCGGCGCATGGGCATGCTGTTCCAGTTCGGGGCGCTGTTCACCGACCTCAGCGTGTTCGAGAACGTGGCCTTCCCGCTGCGCGAGCACACCGACCTGCCGGAGGCCATGATCCGCGACCTCGTGCTGATGAAGCTCAATGCCGTGGGCCTGCGCGGCGCGCGCGACCTGATGCCCAGCGAGATCTCCGGCGGCATGGCGCGCCGTGTGGCGCTGGCCCGGGCCATCGCGCTGGACCCCGATCTTGTTTTGTATGACGAGCCCTTCGCCGGCCTGGACCCGATTTCCCTCGGTGTCGCCGCGCGCCTGATCCGCGACCTCAACGACGCGCTCGGACTGACCAGCATCATCGTCTCGCATGACCTGCACGAGACGTTCCAGATTGCCGACGAGGTGGCCATGGTGGCCAATGGCCGCGTTGTGGCCCAGGGCACGCCGGACGAGCTGCGCCACAGCGACGACCCGCTGGTGCGCCAATTCGTCGGCGCCGAGGCCGACGGGCCGGTGCGCTTCCACCAGCCGGCCCTGCCGGTGGCCGAAGACTTCGGGATGACGTCATGATGGCTTTTGCTGCCCGCATCGGCGCGGGCGTGCGCCTGAAGCTGGCCGACGTCGGCGCGTCGACGCGCCTGCTCGTCAGTCTGATAGCGCGTTCGCCCAAGGCACTGGCGCGGTTCGTCCTCGTGCGCGAGCAGGTCTTCCATCTGGGCAACAAGTCGCTGTCCATCATCGGTGTGTCGGGCCTGTTCGTCGGCTTCGTGCTGGCCTTGCAGGGCTACTACACGCTGCAGCGCTACGGCTCGGCGGAGGCGGTCGGCCTGCTCGTGGCGCTGAGCCTGGTGCGCGAGCTGGGCCCCGTCGTCACGGCGCTGCTGTTCGCCGGCCGGGCCGGCACGTCGCTGACGGCCGAGATCGGCCTGATGAAGGCCGGCGAGCAGCTGACAGCCATGGAGATGATGGCCGTCGACCCCGTGCAGCGCGTGCTGGCACCGCGCTTCTGGGGTGGTTTTATTGCCATGCCCTTACTTGCGGCAGTCTTCTCGGCGCTCGGCATCATCGGCGGTTGGCTGGTGGCGGTGCCGTTGATTGGCATCGATGCCGGTGCTTTCTGGTCGCAGATGCAAGGCGGCGTGGACGTGTTCAAGGACATCGGCAACGGTGTCGTCAAGAGCCTGGTTTTTGGCGTGACGGTCACGTTCGTCGCGCTGCTGCAGGGCTACACCTGCCGGCCCACGCCGGAAGGCGTGTCCGCAGCCACCACGCGCACCGTCGTGCTCGTCCCTCGCCGTGCTGGCGCTGGACTTCATGCTGACCGCGATGATGTTTTCGATTTGAATGGATTCAGGGACCACAAATGCAAGCCTCTCGACATGACGCCTGGGTGGGCATGTTCGTGCTGCTCGGCGGCGCGGCATTGCTTTTCCTCGCACTGAAGGCCGGCAATCTGCTCAGCCTCAATTTCGACGCCACCTACCAGGTGTCGGCGCGCTTCGACAACATCGGCGGCTTGAAGCCGAACGCGGCGGTCAAGAGCGCGGGTGTCGTCGTCGGCCGGGTGGACGCGATCACCTTTGACGACAAGACCTTCCAGGCCAAGGTCGTCATCAACCTGAACAAGAACACCGCCTTCCCCAAGGACAGTTCGGCCAAGATACTCACCTCCGGCCTGCTCGGCGAGCAGTACATCGGCCTGGAGCCCGGCGCTGACGAGAAGAACCTCGCCAGCGGCGACCTCATCATGCAGACCCAGAGCGCCGTCGTGCTGGAGAACCTGATCGGCCAGTTCATCAACAGCAAGGCCTCCGACATGGGCAGCGCCGCCGCAACGGCTCCGGCCTCGGGAGGTAAACCGTGAACCGCTTGATTCGCTGTTTCGTGCTGATGGCTCTGGTGCTGGGCCTCTCCGGTTGCCAGACTGTCCAGGGTGTCGGCACCCGCATCGACAAGGCTTTGGACAAGGTCATGGGCTCCAAGGGCCAGCGGCTGGACCCCTGGGAATCCTGGAACCGCAAGGTCTTCACCTTCAACGAGAAGCTGGACGCCAACGTGCTCAAGCCCGTGGCGACCGCCTATTCCGAACTGGTGCCTTCACCCATCCGCACCGGCATCGACAACTTCATGGGCAACATCGGCGACGCCTGGTCGACGGTCAACCTGCTGCTGCAGGGTCGTTTCAAGGCCGGTGTCGAGCAGGGGATGCGCTTCGCGGTCAACTCCACGCTGGGCCTGGCGGGCGTGCTCGACATCGCCACCGAGGCGGGCCTGGAGAAGAACAGCCAGGATTTCGGCAAGACCCTGGGCCACTGGGGTATGGGCACGGGCGCCTACATCGTCTGGCCGGTGTTCGGGCCGTCGTCGGTGCGGGACTCCCTGGCGTTGCCGGTGGACTGGCAGGCCTCGCCGGGCGTTGTGTTTGACGACGGCAGCAAGAAGGTCGGTGTGTCCGTGCTCAGCGCCGTCAATGCGCGTGCCAACTTCCTGCGCGCCGGCCAGATGCTCGAGGGCATCGCGCTGGACAAGTACACCTTCTATCGTGACGCCTACCTGCAGCGTCGCGGCAGCTTCGACGATGACGAAGAGGTCGAGGTGCTGGTGCCGGCCAACGGCGCTTCGGCACCCGAGGCGGCGGCATCCGCTCCTGGGGCCGCAGCCTCCGGGCCCGCCGTGAAGAAGCCTGCCGAGCCGGCGCCTGCCGCATCGCGCTAGGCCAACCAAAACCCGGGCTGGCGCGTTGAGCGACAGTCTTGTTCAGAGAAAGCGACACCATGACCTTGCTGACTTCCCTGCGCCGCCTGCTTGCCGTGGCCATGATGGGCTTTGGCCTTGTGCACGCTGCGCATGCCGCCGACGCCAGCGCGCCCGACCAACTCATCCGTGGCCTTTCGGTCGAAGTCCTTGAAACGGTCAAGTCCGACAAGGACATCCAGGCCGGCAACGTCAGCAAGATCATTGCGCTGGTCGATGCCAAGGTGATGCCGCACATCAATTTCCAGCGCATGACGGCCTCCGCCGTCGGCCGCTTCTGGCGCCAGGCCACGCCTGACCAGCAGGCCAAGTTGCAGGCCGAGTTCAAGACGCTACTGGTGCGCACCTACGCCGGCGCGCTGACGCAGGTGAAGGACCAGCAGATTGGCATGAAGCCGCTGCGCGCGCAGCCGACCGATACCGAAGTCGTCGTGAAGACCGAGATCCGCGGCAAGGGCGACGCCATCCAGCTTGACTACCGTCTGGAGAAGGGCGCCAACGGCTGGAAGATCTACGACGTCAATGTGCTCGGCATCTGGCTGGCCGACCAGTACCGCAACAGCTTTGCCCAGGAAATCGGTGCCAACGGCATCGACGGCCTGATCAAGAGCCTGGCCGACAAGAACGCCAAGGCCGGTTCGCCAGCGGGCAAGGCCTGATCTTGAGCGGTTTGAAGCTGCCCTCGCGGCTGCGCACCGACGGCGCCCGCGCTGCCTGGGCGCAAATGTCGCCCGCCTTGCGTGCCGAGGCCGCCCAGGTTCTGGCGGCAGCCGGCCGCGAGGTGCGGCTGTCGGTAGCCGAACTGACGGACTTCGACTCGTCGGCCCTCAGTCTGCTGCTGTCTGCCGGGCGCCAATGCACCGAGCAAGGTGCTGTACTGAAGCTCGACGGCGCTCCCGACAAGCTGCGGGAGCTGGCCCGCGTCTACGGCGTGGCCGAACTGCTCTGGCCAGCGAGCGCCCAAGGCGTCTGACGCTTGCGCGCCGGGCGCCGGGCCTCGGCAAGGCGAACCGTCTGGCGATGAGATCGTCGCGCGAGGCAGCGCGACCGGTCGAAGGGCTGTCCAGTCAGCCGGCGTAGCGTTTGGCGCGCAGGTTCTTCTTGATCTCCTGCAGCATGGGCCGCAGTTGTTGGCCCAGCTTCAGCGCGACGCCGGTCGTCAGGATGTCCACTGCGATGAGGTGCAGCAGGCGCGACACCATGGGGCTGTAGCGGTCGAAGTCTTCCGGGTGGTCCACCGCCAGCAGGATCTGATTCGGCCCCAGCGCCAGCTGCGCCAGGGGCGAGGCGCTGGCCGTGATGATGATGATGGTCGCGCCCTTCTTGCGCGCGATGTCGGCCGCATCCAGCAGGTCGCGGCTGCGGCCTGAGTTGCTGATGATGACGGCGCAGTCGCCAGTGCCGAGCATGGTCGCGCTCATCAACTGCACATGGCCGTCACTGTTGGCGGCGGTGTTGACGCCCAGGCGGAAGAACTTGTGCTGGGCGTCCTGCGCGACGATGCCGGAATTGCCCACACCATAGAACTCGATGCGCTTGTTGTGGCGGGCCGAATCGGCCAGCGCTTCGATGGCGCGTTCGAAGGCGTGGCTGGCGGCGTCGTTGCGGTAGTGCAGCAGGGCGGCGACAGCGTTGTCGACCACCTTGACGATGATGTCCTGCGGCTTGTCGTCCTCGTCCACCGCGCGGTGGACGAAGGGCACGCCCTCGTTGACGCTGCCGGCCAGCTTCAGCTTGAAGTCAGCCAGGCCGTCGTAGCCGACGCTTCGGCAGAAGCGCACCACGGTCGGCTTGGAGACGTGCGAGCGGTCGGCCAGCTCGCTGACCGGCAGGCTGGCAAAGCTGCGTGCGTCCAGCAGCAGCAGCTTGGCGACACGCTGCTCGGCCGGCGGCAATGCCGGCAGCGCCGCTTTGACCCGTTCGAGGATGCTCATGTCCGCTCCCCGCTCAACGGGTACGTTGCGCGGCCCTCCGAGAGGGCGCGGCCTTGCTTGGGGCGGCCCGGCGCGGCGGCCTTCATTGCTCTTCCGCCCAGTGGAAGCCGTCACGCGCGACCAGCGCGCTGGCGGCCGCCGGGCCCCAGGAACCGCAGGAATAGGGGCGCGGGCCGCTGGTGTCGGCGGCCCAGGCGTCCAGGATGGGCTCGACCCAGCGCCAGGCCTGCTCCTGCTCGTCGCTGCGCACGAACAGGTTCAGGCGGCCGGCAATGGCGTCCAGCAGCAGGCGCTCGTAGGCGCCGACGCGCTGGGTGGCGAAGGCCTTGTCGAAGTCCAGGTCCAGGGACACCGGCGTCAGCTGCTCGCCGTGGCCCGTGCCCTTGTGCGCCAGCAGTTGCAGCTCCAGGCCGTCCTCGGGCTGCAGCTTGATGACCAGGCGGTTGGGCTGGCTGCCGCCGGGGAAGATCTTGTGCGGCACCTGGCGGAAGTTGACGACGATCTGCGCGTCGCGCTCGGCCAGGCGCTTGCCGGTGCGCAGGTAGAAGGGCACGCCGGCCCAGCGCCAGTTGTTGACCTCGGTGCGCAGGGCCACGAAGGTTTCGCACTGGCTGTCCGCCGGCACCTTGACCTCTTCCAGATAGCCCGGTACGGCCTTGCCCTCCATGCTGCCGGCGCGGTACTGGCCGCGCACGACGTCGCGGGCGACGCTTTCGCTGGTGAAGGGCTTGAGCGAGCGCAGCACCTTGAGCTTCTCGTCGCGGATGGCGTCCGCGTCGTTGCTGGAGGGCGGCTCCATGGCGATCATCGTCAGCAGCTGCAGCGCGTGGTTCTGGATCATGTCGCGCAGGGCGCCGGTGCCGTCGTAGAAGGCGCCGCGCGTGCCCACGCCCAGGCGTTCGGCCAGCGTGATCTGGATGTTGGCGATGCTCTCCCGGCGCCACAGCGGCTCGAACAGCGCATTGCCAAAACGCAGCGCCATCAGGTTCTGCACCGACGGCTTGCCGAGGTAGTGATCGATGCGGAAGGCCTGGCTTTCGGCGAACACACTGCGCACCGCACGGTTGATCTCCTGCGCGCTGGCCAAGTCGTGGCCCAGGGGCTTCTCCAACACCACGCGCACCTTGCCATGGTTCAGGCCGACGGCGCCGAGCTGCTGGCAGATGCCGGTGAACAGATGCGGGCTGGTCGCCAGGTAGAGCACGACCGTGTCGGCATTGCGCGCGTCCAGCCAGTCCTTGAGCCCCTGGTAGTGCTCGGGCTGGGACAGGTCCATGCGGCGGTAGTGGATGAGCGCCGCGAACTTCTCGAACTCCTCGTCGGTGGGGCGCTTGGCGCCGTCCACTTCGCGGAAGCGCTCGTGCAGCCATTCGCGGTAGCGTTCGTCTGTCTGTTCGTCACGCGCCACGGCGAGAATCCGACCGCCCTCGGGCAGCTTGCCGTGCCGGAAGGCCTGGAAAAGCGCGGGCATCAGCTTGCGCCATGTCAGGTCGCCAGTACCGCCGAAAAACACGAGATCGAAGGACATTGCGGAGTCTCCAAGCCAGCTTCTCCCCATGGAGTGCTAGCCGTTGTGTAACTTAGTTTCGTGAAATACTATGCAGCAGTTTCTTCGCCGGGTCAATCCAATCGACCCGAATACAGGGATGCCATGAACCAACTCGACCAGCTCAAAGCCCTCACCACCGTCGTTGCCGACACCGGCAACTTCCTGCAGCTGGCGCAGTTTGCGCCGCGCGACGCGACGACCAATCCGTCGCTGATTTTGAAGGCCGTGCAGTCGCCTGACTACGCGCCGCTGCTGAAGGAAACCGTCGCCGCCCACCGCGAGAAGCCGCTGGACGAGATCGTCGATCACGTCCTTGTGCGCTTTGGCCTGGAGATCCTCAAGGTCGTGCCGGGCCGTGTGTCCACCGAGGTGGACGCGCGCCTGAGCTTCGACAAGGCCGCCAGCCTCTCGCGCGCCCGCCGCATCATCGGCCTCTACGAAGCCGCTGGCATCTCGCGCGAGCGCGTGTTGATCAAGCTGGCGTCGACCTGGGAAGGCATCCAGGCCGCCGCCGAGCTGGAGCGCGAAGGCATCCGCTGCAACCTGACGCTGCTGTTCGCCTTCGCCCAGGCCGTGGCCTGCGGCGAGGCCAAGGTGCAGCTGATCTCGCCCTTTGTCGGCCGCATCTACGACTGGTACAAGAAGTCGGCCGGCAGCAGCTGGGACGAGGCCGCGATGGCAGGTGCCAACGACCCGGGTGTCAAGTCCGTGGCGCAGATCTACGCCTACTTCAAGCAGCACGGCATCAAGACCGAAGTGATGGGCGCGAGCTTCCGCAACATCGGCCAGATCCAGGCGCTGGCAGGCTGCGACCTGTTGACCATCAGCCCCGACCTGCTGGCCCAACTGCAGGCGACGGAAGCCACGCTGGAACGTGCCCTAGACCCCGCCAAGGCCGCCGCAACGCCCGCCATCCACCTCGACGAAGCCGCCTTCCGCTTCGCGCTGAACGAGGACGCGATGGCCACCGAGAAGCTGGCCGAAGGCATTCGCCTGTTCGCCGTCGACGCGGGCAAGCTCGACAAGCTGATCCAGGAAGCCTGACCATGACCACGCGCTGCGACCTCTCTCCCGTCTGGGCCGAACTGCAGGCCCATTTCGACCAAGACGGCGCCGCGAGTGGTCGCGGCTTCGACATCCGCCAGGCCTTTGCGGCCGATGCGGGCCGCTTCGGCGCACTGTCGTTCGAGGCGCCCGAGGTCTTTGCCGACCTGTCCAAGAACCGCATCGACGCGGCCACGCTGGCCTTGTTGCTGAAGCTGGCCGGCGACTGTGGCCTTGAGGCGCGGCGCGACGCGCTGCTGCGCGGTGACCCGGTCAACCATACCGAGGGCCGCGCGGTGCTGCACACGGCGCTGCGCGCGCCAGCCGGCAGCGACGCGCCCTTCAACGCCGAAGTGCAGGCGTCGCTGGACGCCATGCTGGCCTTTGCCGAGAGCGTGCGTCGTGGCGAGCGTGGGGAGATCACCGACGTCGTGCACATCGGGATCGGCGGCAGCGATCTCGGCCCGGCCATGGTCGTGCAGGCGCTGCAGGCCTATGGCCGCCGCGACCTGAAGCTGCACTTTGTCTCCAACGTGGACGGGCACGACCTGGCCCCCGTGCTGGCCGGCCTGGACGCGAAGCACACGCTGTTCGTCATCGCCTCCAAGACCTTCACGACCCAGGAAACGCTGGCCAATGCGCAAGCCGCCAAGGCCTGGTTCCTTGCAGCGGGCGGCACGGACGTGGCGCGCCACTTCGTTGCCACCAGCAGCAACACGGCCGCCGCTGCCGCGTTCGGCATCGACACCGCCTTCGGCTTCTGGGACTGGGTCGGCGGCCGCTATTCGCTGTGGTCGGTCATCGGCCTGCCCATCGCCATCGCCGTCGGTGCCGACAACTTCCGCGAACTGCTGGCCGGCGCCCATGCGATGGACCAGCACTTCGCCACCACGCCGCTGGCGCAGAACCTGCCGGTGCTGCTGGGTCTGGTCGACATCTGGTACCGCAACTTCCACGGCTTCACCAGCCGCAGCGTCGCGCCCTACCACCAGGGCCTGCGCCGACTGCCTGCCTATCTGCAGCAGTTGGAGATGGAGAGCAACGGCAAGGGCGTGGACCTGGACGGCAATGCGCTGCAGATCGGCTCCTCGCCCGTCGTCTGGGGCGAGGCCGGCACCAACGGTCAGCATGCTTATTTCCAGATGCTGCACCAGGGCACGGACGTCATCCCGGTCGAGTTCATCGCCGTGAAGCGCCCCAACTTTGGCGTGACCGGCGAGCTGGCAGACAAGCTGGCCGACCAGCATCGCAAGCTGCTCGCCAACTGCTTGGCCCAGAGCCAGGCGCTGATGCAGGGCAAGACCGCCGCCGAGGCGCTGACCGAGAAGGCGCCCACAGCCTCCGCCACGCTGGACCGCGATGTCTTGTCCCGCCACCGCAGCTTCCCCGGCAACCGCCCGAGCACGACCCTCGTGCTGGACGCGCTGACGCCGCGCTCGCTCGGCGCGCTGATCGCCCTCTACGAGCACCGCGTCTTCGTCACCGGCGCGCTGTGGGGCATCAACAGCTTCGATCAGTGGGGCGTTGAGCTCGGCAAGGCGCTTTGCAACCAACTGCTACCGCGCCTGGACAGCGGCGATACCGCCGGCCTGGACGGCTCCACGGCCGGCCTGCTGACGCGACTGGTGGCCGCATGAAGATCGTCTTCGACTTCGGCGGCGTCGTCTTCCGCTGGCATCCGGCCAGCTTCCTGGCGCGCATCTGGCCGCAGCGCATCGAGACGCTGGAGCAGGGCGCCCAGGTGGCGGCGCAGTTCTTCCAGAACTATGGCGGCGACTGGGGCATGTTCGACCAAGGCCTGATCGGCGCCGATGAAGTGGTGTGCCGCATCTCCGCGCGCACCGGCTGGCCGCGCGGCGAGGTTGAGGCCGTCGTGCGCGCGGTGCCCGACGAACTCATGCCCATCCCGGCCACCGTCGTGCTGATTCGTGACCTGCGTGCAGCGGGGCACAGCCTGCACTTCCTGTCCAACATGCCCGAGCCCTTCGCGGACCACCTGAGCGCGACCTACCCGCTCACCGAGTGGTTCGAGTCGGGCCTGTTCTCGGGCCGGGTCAAGCAGATCAAGCCGGACGCCGAAATCTTCGGTTTGGCCGAGCGTCACTTCAACGCGGCGCCGCAGGACCTGCTCTTCATCGACGACCACCCGGTCAATGTCGAAGCGGCGCTTTCGCGCGACTGGCAGTCTTTCCTGTTCACCGATGCCGCGAGTGCGCGGCGCGAGCTGATCTCCAGGCGCCTGCTGAACGCCTGACGTTTCCGGTCAGTGAACGAGCGGCTCGCCGTCAGGCCCGTACTCATCGGGGTTCTGAGGCGGCGTCGCCGGCACGCGGAAGGATTCGCTGGCCCAGGCGCCCAGGTCGATCTGCCGGCAGCGCTCGCTGCAGAACGGCCGCCACTTGTTGCTGGGCGCGAACACGCTGTCGCCGCCGCACTGCGGGCAGCGCACGATGCGCTCACCTTGGGCGTTCGTTTTCATTGGCTATTCACTGGCAAAGCGCGAGCTCGAAGCTGCTGTCCTCGGGCGCCAGCTTGAGCCGCCCTTCCTCGTCCTGGCGCATCAGGCGGATGGAGATCATCAGCCTATGCCCCGAAATCTCGGGAATCAACCCGAGGCTGGGGTCGATGCGCATGCGCAGCAGCTGGTAAACGCGGCCGGCCGGCAAGCTCTGCTGGAACTGCCCGGCCGTGGCCGCGACCTTGTGCGGTGTGCCGGAGTCGCGCAACAGGCCCAGCAGCACCTGCAGGGCCTCGGCCATGGGCATCAACGTCTGCGCCCACCCCATCAAGTCCTTGCGGCGGCGCACAGGCAGCAGCTGCTGCCAGTGGTAGTAGGCCGGCAGGTCGAACTCGCAGGTGCCGCCGGGGATGCTGATGCGACTGCGGATGCTCATCAGCCAGTCATTGCCGTTCAGCGTAGCTCCGGTCTTGCCGGTCAGCGCGTTGAGCCGTTGGTAGGCACCGTCGATGCGCGCGACGACCTCGTCCAGCCGTGCGTCGTCCACGCCGGGGCTGCCGCGATAGGCATTGAACTGAGCCTTGTGCTTTTCGAGCTCCTTCAGCAGGTCACTCTTCAGGTCGGCACGCGAGGCGACGTCCAGGATCTCGAACAGCGTGACCAGCGCGAAATGATGGTCGAGCGCGGGGTCGCGCGCCATCAAGTTGCCGAGACGGTCGAACAGGTGTTCCAGGCGGAGCATCGTGCGGATGCTCTCGTTGAACGGGTACTCGTACAGGACCACGGCGGGGGGCTTCAGTCAGGGCGTGGCGATTGTTTCACAGCCCCAGCGCGCGGCCAGGCTCATGACCTCGTTTCTGAGCGTGTCCAGCGCAATGCCGTCGTTCAACAACACGGCATCGGCCGCTGCACGACGGGCCTTGCGCGTGGTCTGCGCTGCCAACGCGCCCTCGACGCGCTCGCGCGTCCAGCCCGGGCGCTGCAGCACGCGCTGCATCTGCGTCTCGGCCGAGCAGTCGACCACGAGCACCCGCGACACCCGCGCGCGCCAGCGGCCGGATTCCACCAGCAGTGGCACGTCGAAGACGACCAGGGCCGCGCGTGCCGCATCCGCCTGCGTCAGCGCCTCGGCGGTGATCAGCGGATGCAGGATGGCTTCGAGGCGGCGCTTGGCGGCAGCGTCGGAGAAGGCGAGGGCGCGCATGCGTTCGCGGTCCAGCGCGCCGTCGGGGCTCACGAAGTCGGCGCCGAATTCCTGCGCGATGGCCGGCATGGCCGCGCCACCCGCCAGCGTCAGCCCGCGCGATATGGCATCCGTGTCGACGATGGCGGCGCCCGCCTCGCGCAGGAAGCCGGCAACCGTGCTCTTGCCCGAGCCGATGCCGCCGGTCAGGCCTATCCTCACGAGACCCAGCCGAGCCAGCCCAGCACGGTCTCACGGCCCGCGAACAGCACGACGAGGCCGCCGCCGGCCAGGAAGGGGCCGAACGGCACGTAGCGGCCCTCGCGCAGGCTGGCCGTCAGCTTCATGAGCAGGCCGATGACGGCACCCACTGCCGACGCGCCCAGCACCACCGGCAGCAGCATCTGCCAGCCCAGCCAGGCGCCCAGCGCCGCCAGCAGCTTGAAGTCGCCCGGCGCCATGCCGATCTGACCGCGCAGCTTCTCGTAGAGCGAGGCGATCGTCCACAGCGACATATAGCCGGCCACCGCACCGATGACGGAGCTCTCCAGCGAGACGGGCGTCCAGCCCAGCAGCGCAGCCAGCAGCCCGGCCCAAAGCAGTGGCTGATTGATGACGTCGGGCAGCAGCGTCGTGTCCCAGTCGATCATTGCCAGCGCAATGAGTGCCGCGACAAAGCCGCACCAGAGCAGCGTCGTCGGTTGCGCGCCAAAGCGCCAGGACAGCGCCGCAAACGCCAGGCCCGTGACCAGTTCGATGAGCGGATAGCGCTTCGAGATGGGCGCCTTGCAGGCCGCGCACTTGCCGCCCAGGCGCAGCCAGCCGACGAGAGGCAGGTTCTCGTGCCAGCGCAACTGGTGGCCGCAATGGGGGCAGCGTGAGCGCGGTGCGGCGATGCTGAACGGCGGCAGCGCCTCGATCTTGGTGCCGAAGTCGTCGACGGCCTTGGCCAGCTTGTCGGCCTCGGGCTGCGGGATGCGGGCGACGCGCGCCATCGCGGCGGCTTCCGTCAATTGCGCGGCGGATTCATGCAACCACTGGCGCTCCAGCATCAGCGGCAGCCGATGGATGACCACGTTCAGGAAGCTGCCGATGCACAGGCCCAGCAGACCCAGCACCCAGGGCGAGAGCCAGATGGACCAGTCGATGGAGGAGAGGGGCATGGTGGTCAGCGGGTGAATGGATGCGGGCAGGAATCTACCCGCGTTTGGCGCCCCGGCCTCGCTGGCCTCAGACCACCGTGCCGATCTTGAAGATGGGCAGGTACATCGACACGACGATGCCGCCGATCAGCGTGCCCAGGATGACGATGATGAAGGGCTCCATCAGGCTGGACAAGGCCTTCACCGCCTCATCCACTTCGTCCTCATAGAACTCGGCTGCCTTGCCCAGCATGTGGTCCAGCGAGCCGGACTCCTCGCCGATGGAGGCCATCTGCAAGACCATGGTGGGGAAGATGCCGGTTGTCTGCATCGACGTGGTCAGCGCCGAGCCGGTGGAGACGTCGCGCTGGATCTGCTCGGTCGCCTCCGCAAACACGGCATTGCCGGCAGCGCCGCCGACGGAATCCAGCGCTTCGACCAGCGGCACGCCGGCAGCGAACATCGTCGACAGCGTGCGCGTCCAGCGCGCGACGGCCGACTTGAACAGCAGGTCGCCGAACACGGGAATCTTGAGCAGGATGCGGTCCATCCGCTTTTGCATCGTCACCGAGCGCTTCCAGCTCTGGAAGAAGAAATACAGGCCGCCGCCAATGCTGCCGAAGATGGCCCACCAGTAGCTGACGAAGAACTCCGACATCGCGATGACGATCAGCGTGGGTGCGGGCAGGTCGGCGCCGAAGGAAGTGAACACGTCCTTGAAGGCCGGAATGACGAAGATCATGATGACCGCGACCACGATGAACGCGACCACCAGCACGGCGATGGGGTAGGTCAGCGCCGACTTGATCTTGTTCTTGATCGCGACCGTCTTCTCCTGGTAGATGGCCAAGCGGTCCAGCAAGGCCTCCAGGATGCCGCCCGTCTCGCCCGCCTCGACCAGGTTGCAGTAGAGCGCGTCGAAATACATCGGGTGCTTGCGGAAGGACGACGACAGGCTGGTGCCGGTTTCGACGTCCTGGCGGATGTCGTTGAGCAGCCGCGTCAGGCGCGGATTCGTGGCGCCACGGGCGACGATCTCGAAGGCCTGCAGCAGCGGCACGCCGGCCCGCATCATGGTGGCGAGCTGGCGTGTGAAGACGGCGATGTCCTTCTGCTTGATGGCGGAGCCACCGCTGACGCGGCGCTTCTTGACCTTGTTGACGAGGATGCCCTGGCGACGCAGCGTCGCGCTGACCATGGCTTCACCGCCGGCACGCAACTCGCCCTTGACGATCTTGCCGTTGCGGTCCTTGCCCTCCCACTCGAAGACGAAATCCTTGACGCCCTTTGCGGCAGCGGTGGCGGTGGCGGTGGCCATGTGCTTTCCTCGCGACTGATTATTCG